>ORMF012386909.1_pt1 | contig 12370 bp, 9 predicted proteins | sample 1779871 | NCBI WGS metagenome assembly ORMF01 (sample SAMEA104232316, study PRJEB22302) | groundwater metagenome | biome: forest; feature: aquifer; material: groundwater | place: USA | collected 2011-08-07 | depth 5.4 m | reverse complement strand
CCGCGTGAGTGTGGTCCGGTGTGGCGATCATCACCGCGTCCACGTCCTCCTTTCCTAGCAGTTCGCGGTAATCGCTGTAGGCCTTGCATCCCCGGTAGTTCCCGGAACGCTGCTGTTTGGCGTAGTATTCATCGGTTGCACGACGAGCGGGCTCGCGACCGCACGGCTTCTGATCCTTGCCCTCCGACCAGTTCCACGACAGATAGCCCCCACTCTCCCGGTTAACGTCGCACACCGCCACGACCTGAACCTCTGGGAAGGCCTGGAGCGCAGCCATGTTCTGGGTGCCCTGCCCCCCTAGACCAATTCCAGCAAGGGTGGTCTTCTCGCTGGGAGCAACCTGACCGGCCCCACCCAGGACGGAACGGGGTACAACGGTGAACGCGGTCGCGGCGGCCGTCAGTTGAAGGAACCTCCGGCGAGAGTGAGACCCGTCGGTTCGCTGTCGTTCCAGGTGAGGAGTGTTCATCTGGGGGGGAAAGGTAGATGAACGCGCCTGCCTACGCTAGGACGTTTTCTGCGACGGACTAATCCCCCGTAGCGCTGCCCGGAACGCAATGGAGCAAACCGGGGAATTTGAGGCGCTCCTGGTTGAACTTCTCGTAGCTCATCGAATCAACGTGCGCGTCAAAGGCCAGCATGCTCCCGCCTTTCCGGCCGTGGAGCCGCCCCAAACCCTCCCCTTGCGACGGATAGCTGCTGGCATCGTTGTAGCAACTCTGCCCGGGATAGAATTTGTAGTAGTTGGGTTCGTCGGGCTCCCACATGAGATAGGCGGCGGGTTGAAAGGCCGTAAGCTTATAGCTCTTCGCGTTAAGCGCGCCGTAGCCGTTGACCGCCCCGTTCATGATGTACGTCGAGAGCTTGTTCTGACGTTGGGCATAATACGGGTTCGCCGTCTTGTTGGTCTTGTCCTTCGGACAAAAGTACACCTGGTAGTTTCTGATCTGAGTCCAGATCTGCCCCGTGCCATAGCTCTTGTCGAGATTCGTCAGGGTCGGGAGAGGGATCGTGCCTCCGACTGCCGTGTAAAGCCAGCATGGGAAGTCATTACCCCAGCCGGGATGCGGCATGTAGTCGTTGTTGTCGCTGCTGTACATGTGAATCCCCAGCCCAAGTTGCCCGTAGTTGCTGACGCACTGCGTCCGAATGGCCTTCTCCTTGGCCGAGGAGAGCGCCGGCAACAACATCCCAGCCAGAATCGCAATGATGGCGATCACCACCAGTAGTTCGATCAAGGTAAACGCCCTCATCGGGTTGCGCTGCGGACAATTGCTTTTCATCAGTGAACTAGAGTGAGATCCGATACCGCGCCGTAACACGGCCCGACACCAAATTGCTTCCTGGCGGTGTTCTCAGGCACGAGAACACCGCACTCTCGAATTACACATAGAGCGCCATCACAGCAGAGTCAAGGGCAGCCGTCTGGTTTTCAGCAACTACCATCCTGGCGGGCGACGCCCCCCAGGGGGGAGCAGACGTCGGTCGGAGCTCGAACTGACAACGGCCCTGAGAGCTTGAACGGCGACGACCTGCGCTGCACAGGTGCCCGAAAGCCTGCTGCATCGCCTGTGATGAAGACGCCTCAGTTCCGTTTCAAACCCCGCGCGGCGGCACTCTGGAGGTACGCCCCGCAGGATTCACGCACCACCAGCGCGGGCCGGAGCGAAATGCTCCGCGCCGGGAGCGTTGGCTCGGCAATTCGATCGAGCATCGCGCGCATGGCGATCACCGCGATGTCGCGGCAGGGTTGGTGAATCGTGGTCAGCGGTACCGAGAGGAGTGTGGCGTACTTGACATCGTCAAACCCGACCACCCTGACATCGCGAGGGACGCGTAACCCCTGTGATTCCAACGACCGCAAAAGCAACGCGGCGGTGTGGTCGTTGCCACAAATGAAGGCGTCGGCCTGCCTACCAGAGGTGAGAAGACGCACGAACTTGAGGTCGGATGGATCGCCCAGCCGAACCCAATCGGGAGCGGGCTCAATCCCGTGACGCAACTGCGCTTCGCGTGCCCCGGCGATTCGCACCTCGATGGTGGGTGCCGAGAACGAACGGGCCACGAAATAGAGGTGCTTGCAGCCGAGCTTCAGGAGATGATCCGCAAGGAGAAACCCTCCAGCCATGTTATCAATCCCGATCAGATCGAAATCGCTCCGGTGCGGGAATGGCTGAAGGTCACGGTCCAGCAGGATGACCGGAATGCCGGCCTCTCTGAGGAGTTCCGCCAACCGGCGGTTCGCTTGATCCCGTTCGGGCACCAGTTCAAAAGGGGAGAAAAGGACTCCGCTCACGTTTCGCTCGATAAAGTGACGGCACACCTCTTCGGCGTGTTCGAGACTCGCATCGAGGTCCTGGCCGGGATGAGGCGAGTCGCCCCATAGCAGGCTGTATCCGCGGACGCGGGCCAGCGTGGCCAACTCCCCGCAGATTACTTCAAAAATCTCCGTCGTCCCCAGCCCCGGGATCAGCAAACCCAACAGGCGCGTGGCGGACAGGGCAGGAGGCTCCAGCACGTAGGTCCCCGACCCCGCCCGGCGCTCGATGAGGTTCTCATCCACCAAGTCGCGCAAGGCGCGACTGATCGTAGGACGGGAGACGCAAAATTGCCTGGCCAACTGCGGTTCACTCGGAAGCTGGTCACCCGGACCGTATCGGCCCCCGGTAATGTCCGTTCGAAGTTTCCTGGAGATATCCCGATGCCTCGGTTTGTTCGACATGTGATAGCAGCTTTCCACGCTGTCCTATCAGCTTTGAACAGGACCGTCAACTCAGCCTTTACCACCCTCCAGCGATCTGGTCTCCTAGACCCCGAATTACCGAGTCCTTGAACCGATGAAAACCACTGCATTCGCTGTCGCCGTCCTGAAGACCCGTATCGTCTCCGGAGTCGCCGCTGGATTGACCCTGATCGGAACCGTCTCGGCCGCCGAGGCCCGGCCCGACAGGGTGATCGCGGATTTCGAGGGACCAAACTACGGCGCATGGACCGTCGCAGGGGAGGCCTTCGGGTCCGGCCCAGCCCAAGGCACGTTGCCAAACCAAATGACTGTGGACGGGTTCGTGGGGAAAGGACTCGTAAACTCGTACTATCGTGGAGACGACACCACCGGCCGGCTCACGTCTCCGCCGTTCAAGGTGGAGCGCTCCCACATCCGCTTTCTCATCGGCGGGGGAGGCTTTGCTGGGAAGACATGCATGAACCTTCTCGTCGATGGCAAGGTGGTCCGCACCGCCACGGGGCTCAACACGCAGGCGGGCGGTAGCGAACACCTCGACCCCCAGTCCTGGGACGTGGGAGAGTTCGAGGGAAAGACGGCGATCCTGGAGATCGTGGACCAGGCGACGGGAGGCTGGGGCCACATCAACGTCGATCAGATCACGCAGACCGATCTCAAGCTTCCCGGGCTGATCAAGGACGCGATGCGTCAAATGACGTTCGAGAAGCCCTACTTGAACCTCCCCGTCAAGAACGGCGCTCCCAAGCGAATCGTGCGGGTGAGCGTTGACGGCAAGGCCGACCGGGAGTTCGAGATCGAGTTAGCCAATGGGCAACCTGACTGGTGGGCGTTCATGGATCTGACCCCTTTCAAGGGCCGGCAGGCCACGATCCACGTGGACCAACTGCCGGAGGACTCCACGGCGTTGAAGCTGATCGATCAGTCCGATGGGATCAAGGACGCGGCGAACCTCTACCGTGAACCCTTGCGACCCCAGATCCATTTCTCACAGCGTCGCGGGTGGAACAATGACCCCAACGGCCTGCTCTATTACAAGGGCGAGTACCACCTCTTTTTTCAGCACAACCCGTATGGCTGGAACTGGGGCAACATGCACTGGGGCCACGCGGTAAGCACGGATCTGATCCACTGGAAAGAGTTGACTGAAGCCCTCTACCCCGATGCGCTTGGCACGATGTTTTCAGGTTCAGCAGTCGTTGACTGGGACAACACGTCCGGCTTCCAAACAGGCTCTGAGAAGCCGCTGATCTGCATCTTCACGGGCGCGGGCACACTCTTCTCGCAGGGCCTCGCCTTCAGCAATGACCGTGGCCGTACCTGGACGAAGTACGACAAGAACCCAGTGGTGCCCCAGATCACCGGAGGCAACCGAGACCCGAAGGTCTATTGGCATGCGCCCACGAAACTCTGGGTCATGGCGCTCTTCGTCGAAAAAGACAAGAAAAACACCATCCATTTCCTGACCTCGCCGAATCTGAAGGATTGGACCGTGACAAGCCAGGTGGAGGGATTCTTCGAATGCCCGGACTACTTCGAGCTGCCCGTGGACGGCGACGCCGCGAATAAAAAATGGATCCTCACCGCGGCGAGCAGCGAATACATGGTGGGAGCGTTTGACGGCAAGACCTTCACGCCGGAGTCACCGAAGCTAAAGGGCCACCTCGGCCGAGGCTTCTACGCGGCGCAGACCTACTGCGACATCCCGGCATCGGATGGGCGACGAATCCAAATTGGCTGGATGCAGGCGCCGGCGCCTGGGATGCCGTTCAACCAATGCATGACACTGCCGCTAGAGCTGAGACTCATCACGACCGCCGACGGCCCTCGGCTGACCTGGACTCCCGCGAAGGAAACCGCCTTGCTCCGTGCAAAGTCGTACAAGGCGGGTGCTCTTACACTCAAGCCGGGTGACGCCGCCCCCCTCGCGAAAGTCCGAGGCGAACTGCTCGAATTGCGGGCCGCCTTCGAGCCTGGCGCAACGAGCGTGTTGAACCTGAGAGTGCGCGGCGTCACGATCGGGTATGACGCCGCGAAGCAGGAGCTCACCTTCAATGACCACCGCGCCCCCGCTCCCTTGCGGAACGGCAAACAGCAACTCATCGTCTATACCGACCGGACCACTTTTGAGGTGTTCGCCAGCGATGGCCTGACGTACGTTCCGATGGCCGTGATCGCGAAGGCCGAGGACCGCGGCATAGAAATCAGCGTCAGCGGCGACGCCGTGAAGTTCAGCAACCTTGAAGCGCATGAGCTCCGGAGCATCTGGAAATAGTCCCCGCGACCTGAGCTCCAACCCGAAATCAATTATGGTGAAACATCGCGTTTTCTTCTGGTCACTCGTCTCCGCCCTCGCCGGCTTTCTGTTCGGCTTTGACACCGTCGTCATCTCCGGGGCCGAGAAGACCATCCAGTCCCTCTGGGGCCTGGGGGCCGGCCTTCACGGGATTGCCATGGGCTCGGCCCTCTATGGCACTGTGATCGGGTCTCTTCTTGGCAGTTGGCCCGCAGACCGTTTTGGGCGCAAGGCGACACTGCTCTGGATCGGCGGCCTCTACCTGGTTTCGGCTCTCGGAACTGCGTACGCGCCGGAGATCTTTTCGTTCATCGTCGCAAGGTTCATCGGCGGCCTCGGGATCGGGATTTCAACGGTCGCGGCGCCGCTCTACATCTCGGAAATTTCACCGCCCAGGAGTCGAGGTCGCCTCGCCGGCATGTTCCAGTTCAACATCGTCTTCGGCATCGTGGTCGCTTTCCTCTCCAACTACCTCCTCAGGGACGTTGGACCAAACGCCTGGCGATGGATGCTCGGCGTGGCCGCCTTTCCCTCCGTCATCTACTCCGTGTGCTGCTTCGGCCTCCCGGAAAGTCCGCGTTGGCTTCTTGGCCGGGGTGACCGGGACAAGGGCATTGCGGTGCTAAAGCTGATCGAGCCTGAGGCATCGCCCGCCGAACTCGCGGCCACCGCGGACGGGATTCTCGCCGCCTCTACCACGCGCAAAGAGGCCTCAGGCTTCTGGAGCGCTCGGCTCAAAACCCCCATCCTTCTGGCTTTTTTCATCGCCTTCTTTAACCAGCTCTCGGGTATCAATGCCGTTCTCTACTTCGCCCCTCGCATTTTTGAACTCACCGGACTGGGAGCGAAGGCGGCCCTGCTCCAATCCGTGGGGATCGGGGTGACCAACCTGATCTTCACATTCGTGGGCCTCTGGCTCATCGATCGCCTGGGGCGCCGCACGCTGCTCTATGTTGGCTCGTTTGGTTACATCCTCTCGCTGGGCCTGACCTCCTGGGCCTTCTTCACCGGGCATTTCAGCATCGTGCCCGTTTGCATCTTCGCCTTCATCGCCTCCCACGCCGTTGGACAGGGAGCCGTAATCTGGGTGTTCATTTCTGAGATCTTCCCGAACAAATACCGTGCCGCCGGCCAGTCCTTCGGCAGTTTCACCCACTGGATCTTCGCAGCGCTCCTCACCACGTTCTTCCCCAAAATGGTCACGTCCTTCGCGCCCGGTTGGGTGTTCGCTTTCTTCTCCGGCATGATGGTTCTCCAACTCACCTGGGTGAAACTAGCAGTGCCTGAGACAAAGGGGATAGCGCTCGAGGATATGGAAGCTCGGCTGGAAGCCAGAACCCATTGAGCCTCTGGTGAAAAGCAAACTACCAGCCGACTCGAAAATGGTTGTCGTAGGTGTGGGTGAGGTTCTCTGGGACCTCCTCCCCGGCGGAAAACAATTCGGCGGCGCTTGCGCCAACTTCACCTACCACGCCCAGACCCTCGGGGCCGAGGCCTGGCTCGTCTCCCGGGTGGGGGATGACCCGCTCGGGCATGAGATCCTCGAACGCCTAAGCGGAATGGGGTTGCGAGCCGACGGCGTGACCGTCGATCCGTGCGCGCCCACTGGCACCGTTTCCGTCGAGCTTTCGCGTGATGGCCAACCGAAGTTCACGATCCGCGAGAATGTGGCCTGGGATCATATCGTCCCAACGCATGCGGCGAAGGAGGCGGTTGCTCGTGCCGACGCGGTCTGCTTCGGTTCGTTGGCCCAGCGTAGCGAAGCCTCGCGTGAGACCATTCGCTCGCTCGTCACCTCAACACGCCCAGAGGCCCTCCGGATCTTCGACGTCAACCTTCGGCAACCCTTCTACACCCTGGAAATCATCGAGTCCTCCCTGCGTCTAGCCAATGTTCTGAAGATAAACGACGAGGAACTTCCGGTGCTCGCAGGCTTTTTTGGCCTGCGTGGCAGCCCCACGGAGCAACTCGCTCAACTGGCACTCCGCTACCACCTGCGCATGGTCGCCTTGACCCGAGGCGCCCGGGGCAGTCTCCTCTACGCCGATGGCCGCACCTCCGACCACCCGGGATCGTCCGCGACCGTCGTGGACACCGTTGGCGCCGGCGACGCATTCACAGCCGCGCTCACAATGGGTCTGCTCGCTAATTGGGACCTCGACACGCTCAATCACCGTGCCAGCCAAATCGCCTCGTATGTGGTTTCACAACCCGGCGGCACTCCGAAAATGCCAGACCGCTTGCGGTTCGCGTAGCCTATCCGAGCGGGAAGAGGTCTTCGCTCCGTGGCCAGACCGTCCTTGTAGGGCAGGCCCCCCAAACCCGACGTCCCCCCACACTGCGGATCATTTTCCCTCGCGCGGAGGAGTATTCCGGTTGACTCCACGACAGAATGACGTAACGTAAACGACAACATGTCGAGTCTGACTGAAACGAAGATTGACAACTTGATGGCGCTCAGCCAGTTGCCACAGGCGGAGCTGATCGAAGCGATCACAGCCGGGCTTCCAACGCATTTGGCTCGGGAACTGGCCCGGAAAATGGGAATCAAACTGGATGATCTGGCGGGGCTGCTGCGCTTGAATCCACGAACGTTACAGCGGCGCCTGGATGACGGGGTCCTCAACCTGAGCGAGTCCGAGAGGTTATGGGAACTCGCGAGGCTGTTCTGCCGGGCTGTGGAGGTTCTGGAGAGCGAAGCCGGCGCGGTACATTGGTTCAAGAACCAGGTCCAAGCCTTGGGCGGGGTCACCCCCCTGTCCTATGCCCGCACAGCCGTCGGATTGCGTGAATTGGACAACATTTTGGGTCGCATCGAACACGGCGTTTATTCATGAGCACCGCCGGCGCGGCCGATGTATCGATCAAGTCTTACCGGATCGTTAAGCGGAAGCTCGTCGAGACTGCCTTTTCTGGAGAGGGATCTTGCCTGTACGGCGGCCGCTGGAATTCGCTTGGCGTCCGGGTCGTTTACACTTCTGGCTCCCTGTCCTTGGCGCTTCATGAATGGCGCGTCCATTTGACGCAGTGGCCCACCCCCCCCGTGATGGTGATCGAGATTGAGTTCGCCGCCTCCCGGGTCTGGTCACCCGCACGGTTACCGGCGGAGTGGAGTCGGATGCCGTACCCAAAGACCACTGCCGCCGTTGGTGACAACTGGATCCGCTCCTCGCGTTCAGCAGTGATGAGACTGCCCAGCGCGATCGTTCCTGACGAGTTCAACTACCTAGTGAACCCCGCTCATCCTGACTTTCCCCGGATCCGCATTGGCAAAGCACGCCTGTTCGAGGTTGATACCCGACTGGGGCCGCTTACGGGTCCGTAGCCTTGGTAGCTAAGCTAAGTGACTCACTCCAGTGCAGACACTAGTCAGCGACCTCGGCAAAGCCGGAGGCTTGAAATTGTGGCAAAAACTGGGTTATCTTCTGGCCGCTTTGTAGTCAAGGCCCTGGGGAGGTGGTGGGACGCTTTGAACGCGTTCAGAGCGGCTCTTCGCGTCGTTGGGTCGTCTGTCAAATCCATCGGCGAGGATACAAGTGGGCTTCTTGAAGCTGCCGCAGCCCTCACACTAGATCATCGTCTTTAGGATCTTTGCGATCTTTTGTAGCCAAGGCATCCGCAGTTTGCAGTTTCAGTCCTCCCCCACCCCATCTCGCGGCGCTAGGGCGTGAACTGATCGGCCTGGCTCAGGCCCATGTCACCCACTTTGCGGGCGAAGAGGTAGGCATGGATGCCAGCGGCGGCGCGACGGGCATCGCGAACGGCCGACACGACCAGACTCGGGCCGCGAACGATGTCCCCGCCCGCGAAAACACCGGGGATGTTGGTCATCCGGTTGGCATCGACGACAAGACCACCGGTTTCGCTGATTGCGAGGTCACGGAGATCATTGCACCGCTCGAAAGACACGGGGTTGAACCCGAGGGCTTGGACCACCAAGTCCGCCTCCATTTCGAAATCTGTTCCGGGCTGCGGAGCGAACGACGGGCGTCCGGTGGCATCAAGCGCCCCGAGCTCGGTCTTCACCAGCCGGAGTCCAGCCACACCGCCGCGCCCGGCGTCGAGGATCGCCACAGGCATGGCTTGGAAGAGAAATCGAGCCCCTTCCTCGACGGCGTTCTCATATTCGCTGCGACCGCATGGCATGCTCGATTCGTCGCGACGGTAGACGCAGGTCGCCTCGCGGGCCCCGCACCGGATCGCCGTGCGAAGGCAGTCCATCGCAGTGTCGCCGCCTCCCACCACCACAACGCGCTTTCCGGCGACTTCGAGGGTAGCGGTGTCCAAGGGCGCCTGCGCGCTCTTCTGAATGATGAAGGAGATGGCTTGGGCGACTCCCGGGAGATCCGCGCCGGGAACCTCCAAACTGCGGGCCTTCTGCGCTCCGAAGCCGAGGAAGATCGCGTCAAAGCCCTCCCGTAACTCACTCAAGGTGAGGTCAGTACCGATGGTAACTCCGAGGCGAAACACCGCCCCCAGTCTTTCGAGGAGTTGAACACGCCTGTGAACAATCGATCGGTCCAGCTTGAAGGCCGGGATGCCGCTCACCAGCAAGCCGCCCGGCACCAGACGGGAATCGAAAACCGTCACCGCATAGCCGCGCTGGAGCAGTTCGTCTGCGCACGCCAATCCCCCAGGACCGGAGCCTACGACGGCAACCCGCAACCCGTTGGGTGGCATGGGCGTGGCCCCCACCGCGCCGTGAGCGAAGGCATATTCATTGATGAACTGTTCAATCGCCCCGATCGAGACCGGTTCAGCCTGGCCGTTAAGGATACAGGTTCCCTCGCAAAGTCGCTCCTTGGGGCATACTCTCGCGCAAATCTCGGCAAGGTTGTTTGCGGACCGCGAGATGGCCGCAGCCTCGAGAAACTGGCCCTCGGCCGTCAACAACATCCACTCAGGGATACGATTCCCCAAAGGGCAGCCCGTAACACACATCGGCTCCGGACACTGCAGGCAGCGACTGGCCTGCTCGCGCTGGGTGACTTCATCGTAGGGGCCGTAGATCTCGAGAAAGTCCGCCACTCGCTCCGTGGCGGAACGCTTGGGCGGACAGGTGTGTGCCAACTGGCTCCAGGAGTGGCTGTCGCTGTGGGTGTGCGCTGACGTTTCGTTCATCGCGTCTCGGGGGTTGAGGTGGACGCACGCGGTAGCCGCATGCCTCGGGCAGCGGCACCCTCCGCCGTCAACACGGACGGAAGCTCGGGAATCGGTGCGTTCACGGACGGGAGAGAGGAGGAGATCGTGTCCAGGACGCGCGCGGGCGCGACGCCAAGCAAGAGTATGCCGCTCATGAGCAGCCCGCATAGGCCACGTGTCGGCCAATCCAGGACGATGGGAGGCAAATCCCCGGGCTCGCGGCAGCACGTCTCACGCACCACACCGAGGTAGTAGTAAATGCCGATGGCGGTATTCACCACCGCAACGACCGCCAGGAGCAGATATCCGCGCGAAAGTGCGGCCTTCAACAGGGCCAGCTTGCCCATGAAACCTGCGAACGGCGGGATGCCCGCCAGCGCGAACATGCCGACGACCAGGGTGAGAGCCAGGAGCGGCGAACGCCGATGCAGGCCAGCCAAGTCTTCCAGGCAGACATTGCGGCCATCGCGCGAGACCCGGCAGATCACAGTAAAACACGCTAGAACCATGAACAAGTAACCTACAATGTAGTAGAGGGCGGCGGCATACCCCGCCTCGCTCAGAGCCACAAAACCGATGAGCGCATAGCCGGCGTGTGCAATGCCTGAAAAGCCAAGGAGCCGCTTAAGATCCTTCTGCGCCAAAGCAATTAGGTTACCGTATAACATGGATGCGATAGCCAGGATGGTCAAGAGCAACGGCAGTATCTTGTCGTCTGGCGACGCCAGGGAGACGAAGCGAACGAGGACCGCGATGGCTCCGATCTTCGGGAGAGACGCGATGAGTCCCGCAGTTTCGTTGGAAGCGCCTTGGTAGACATCCGGGGTCCAAAAATGGAAGGGGAACACCGCCAGCTTGTAAAAGAGGCCGCAAAAAGTCATGGCCAAGGCGACGAGCGCGAGAGGCGAGTGGATGACGGGCTGGAGCTTCACCAGGATGCCAGGCAGGGAAGTCGTGCCGGTCATCCCGAACAGGTAGCTCATGCCAAAGAACATAATGCCATTGGCGGCCACACCGAACATGATGTACTTGATCGCGGACTCCATCTGGCCCTTCTGGTCCTCTCGCTCACGGCGCATCGGCACCAGGAAGTAGAGCGGAAAGGAGGACAACTCGAGGGCCACAACCAGCGTGATGATATCAAGGCAACTGACCAGCATGGTCAATCCACACACGCTCAGCGTCAGGAAGAGGTAATACTCGGGTTTGATCTCCCCTCGAATGTCCGGCAGATGGCCACTGAGCAGGAGGACCAGCGTAAAGCCAAGGGCAAACACGACTTTCAGAAACTGAGAGAAGGCATCCACGCGATAGGCGCCGTCGAACAATACTACCCCCTGCCCCAGGCATACGACACTCGCGATGACCGCAAGCACCGCCGTGGTGAGAGCCGCGAACCGGGCGGCCTGCGCGCGATCGTCGCCGAGGCTGATGACAAAGAGGCTCAGGGCGCCTGTGAGGAGCACCAGTTCGGGCAGGAAGGCCATGATCGTGTTCGTGGTCATCGTGCGTTGTCGGCCGAGACGGTCAAAAGCCGAGGCCAGGACCGCGCCAGCAGGTCGGAGCAGGTTCGTTGGCGGGGATCGATCATCTCAGTGTAAGGAGGGCGATGCATGGGCCGAGACTTGAGTCTGTTCGAGGAGGTGTTGCACGCTGACGTCCAGAACTCTCGTAAACGGCAGCGGATGGAGGCCGATCCAAAACACAAACACCAGAAGCGGAACCAGGGGGACGATCTCCCGCAACTCGAGGTCCTTCAGAGTCGACTGATCGGGGTTGCGCGTGCCGCCCCACACCACGGTTTGGAGCATGCGAAGCATATAGGCCGCGCAAAGCACCACCCCAGGCACGGCGCAGATTGCGATGAGCTTGGAATGTTCGAATGTGCCGGCGAGGACGAGGAACTCACCGATAAAGCTGTTTGTCCCCGGAAACGCGAGGGAAGAGAGGGCAAAAAGAGTAAGAAACGTCACGAAGATCGGCATGGCCTTGCCGAGGCCCGCCGCCTTCTGAAGGTCCCGAGTGTGCAAGCGTTCGTAGATGATGCCCACGGTAATGAACAACGCGCCGGTGGTAACGCCGTGGTTGACCATCTGAAGGACGGCACCCTTGATACCGGCCGTGGTAAGGGTGAAAATGCCAAGCGTCGCGAAGCCCATGTGCCCGACGCTCGAATAGGCGACGAGCTTCTT
>ORMF011327918.1_pt1 | contig 12372 bp, 9 predicted proteins | sample 1779871 | NCBI WGS metagenome assembly ORMF01 (sample SAMEA104232316, study PRJEB22302) | groundwater metagenome | biome: forest; feature: aquifer; material: groundwater | place: USA | collected 2011-08-07 | depth 5.4 m | reverse complement strand
CTGGCGGATCTGAAATCAAGAGGCCTGCTCGAAGACACTCTCGTGGTTTGGGGCGGGGAATTCGGACGGACGCCGTTCAATGAGAAAGGCAACGGCCGCGATCACAATCCCTGGGGTTTCTCCATTTTCATGGCCGGCGGCGGAGTCAAGGGCGGCCAAGCCATCGGCACCACCGACGAGATCGGCCTCCGCGCCGTCGAGCGTCCCTGTCACGTCCACGACATTCACGCCTCCATGCTGCATCTCATGGGCCTCGATCACCTCCGCCTGACCTATCAGCATAACGGCCGCGCCGAACGTCCCACCATCGTCGGTGGTGAGTTGATTAAGGAACTCTGGACCTAACTCCAGTTCTGCAATCTGTTACCGGTAAGCCTCGCTGCGGTGACGGACGCCGAGGATGCGCATCGAACCCTGCTCGAGGGTGAACAGGACCCGGTAGTCACCCAGTCGCAACCGGAAGGAGCCGCTCATCACCCCATGCAGGGGCGCAACGTCTCCACCGCCCGTGCGGGCGAAGCGAAAGATGCCGTCGAACAAGCGCAAAGCGGTGGGGCGATCCAATTGGCGGACGTCAGCCCTGGCTTCGTCTAGCCATTCGATGCTATAGGGCGGCATTATTTCTGTAACGGGAAGTCCGCCGGCTTCAATCCAAAGTCGGCGAGCACATCCTCCATGGGAATGCCTTTACCATCACGTTGCGCAAACCAGGCCTGTCCCTCGCGAAATCGGCGAAGGTCTTCTTCGGTGGCGGGTTCTTCGTCATCGTGGATCATGACTTCCAACAACTGCACAACTGCGGCGAGCCTACTGGGGCCGAGTTGGCCGAGCAGTTCATGAGCTTTGGCTTCGAGCGTGCTGACGGCCATGACGTTCTCCTTCACAGACCTTCCTCATTAGTATGCTCTCAATGACCGTGCTCCCAGGTCAAGCGGGTTCCTGAAAACAGCGCCACTCCCTTCACCGCAATGCAGGAGTGGAAGCCGGCGGACGGCGGTGGTGCGTCGCCTGCTCGTAAGCGTAGGCAAGCTTGAAAAGCGTCGCCTCAGACCACGCCCTTCCGTAGATTGTCATGCCCGCCGGCAGTGTGCCTCCCCGTGTGTATCCCATCGGGACATTGATGGCCGGAAAGCCAGTAGTCGGTGCAAAGAACTGGCTGTTGTCCCCATGGGGCGTATTGAGGTCGCCGATGAGCCGCGGCGGATTGCTCCAGGTCGGATAGACGAAGGCGTCCAGCTTCAACCGGTCCATCGTCTGCAACACCGCCACACGAACCTTGCCGCGATAAGCTTCCTCGGCCACGCAGGCCTGGGATTCCGGACCATTTTCCGGCCCGCGCTCGGCAGTTTCCAGGCGTCGCTGGACAGACGGGTGGAAGCGTCCGGATTTGATGATCTCGGCCAGGCTCTTCACCGGAACCCGGTCGCCCTGCGAGGCCAGGTAGCGGTTGATGTCGTACCGGAATCCCATGCAAGGCCCGGCTTCCGGTAACCGCTGGATCGCATCCAGCCCCTCCACCACGGCCGGATCGGCAATGGTTGCCCCGGCTCGCCGCAAGTCCACCAGGGCCGTCTGAAACACCTGTACCATCTCCGGGTCCGTTGTGGGCCGCTCATAGGCTTGCCGCAACACCCCGATCACAGCGCCTCGAAGTCCATTCCGGTGCAGCGCGTCCAGGTAGTTCTGCGGCAGGTGGTCGCGCGAAGCCGCTGTGACTGGATCATTCCGGTCCTCGCCCACGATCACCTGAAACAGGCGTGCCGTGTCCCCCACCGTGCGAGCCATTGGTCCCGCGATATCGGCCAGCAGATTCAAAGGCAGCACGCCGGCGCGGCTGGTGAGCCCCATCGTCGAGCGAATGCCGGTCAACGCCTGGTGCGAGGCCGGCCCGCGGATCGAGTTCCCTGTGTCGCTGCCCAGTCCCGCCAAACCGAAGCTGGCCGCCACCGCCGCTGCCGTTCCGCCGCTTGAACCCGCCGTTACCCGATCGAGCGAATACGGATTTCGCGTATATCCCGGCAGAATCGAGTTCACCGTTTCGTAAGGACTGAATGCCCACTCGGCCATGTTCGATTTCGCCAGTACGATCGCTCCGGCATCCTGGATGCGCTTCACCTGAAACGCATCCTGTTCAGGCAGAAAGCCGGCCAGGGCCAGCGAGCCATTTGCTGTTTGGAGTCCCTTGGTCTCGAAATTGTCCTTGACGATGACCGGCACGCAGTGCAGCGGACCCGTAAGGCCGGATTGCGCAAAAAGGCGGTCCAACTCACCGGCCAGCTTTTCCGCCTCAGGATTGACCACGACGATGGAATTTATGCCGGGACCCTTCTTGTCATAGGCATCGATCCGTTTTAGATAGAGACCCACCAGTTCGCGGCAGGTGAGACGCCCCGCCCTCATCGCCTCGTGCACCTGCGCGATGGTGGCTTCCTCCACTTGGAACCTCGGCTGAGGCAAGGCCGGCAAAGCGGCGGCGACTAGACACGAGAGCCAACGGATCACAAGGTCATTATTTCACTTGACGAACGGTCAACGGAACTCGATCCGGAAGGCGTGAGCATAGGCGCCATGCTTAGCCGCGGGCATATGCACGACCAGGCCCTCGGCGGTCTGTTTCCATTGCAGCTTTTCCTTGAGTCCGAGCAATTGGACCGAGCGCACCGGCTTGGAAGCCAGCTTTGACCCAGCCGCCAGTGCGTGGATCACCATTTCACTCTTCGGCCAATCCAGAGCAATCGCATAGAGAGTGTTGCCCTTGGTGGTGAAGCGTATGTCCTGCGCCGTGAAGGGCTTTCTGCCTTGCCTCTCGCCCATGTGCCCTTGCGCCTCCTGCGTCGGCCCTTCGCCGAACACCTGCCAGTAGCGGGTGCCGTAGATGGCTTCGCCGTTCATCTTGAGCCACTGGCCGATTTCGAGAAGTATCTGCTCGGCCTGCGCCGGGATTGTCCCGTCCGCCTTCGGGCCCACGTTCAACAACAGGCATCCGTTCTTGCTGACAATGTCCACCAGGTCATCCACCAGCGAGTCGGTCGACTTGAAATCGTCGTTCTCAATATAGCCCCAGGATTTGGTGCTGATCGAAGTGTCGGTCTGCCAGGCCATCTTCCGTATGTTGTCCAGCTTCCCGCGTTCGATATCGAGTACTGCCGTCCCATCCGGAAACGATCCCTTATGGATCGTCTTATACTGCAGCACCGGACCCTGCTTCCATTCCGCCGAACGGTTGTAGTAGTGCGCGGCCAGCTTCTGCAAAGAGGGCTGAAACTCCGGATAATTCATGCCGAAGTCGAACCAGAGCACCTCCGGCTTGTAGTTCTCCACGATCTCCAGAGTGCGCGCGTACCAGTGATCGAGAAACTGCTGCGGAGCCGTTTCGGTGAGCGGCTTTTGGATGCCGTATAAATCCTTTAGCGATGGATCGCAGGTGTCCCATCCATCCTTGCACGTGTAAAAGGCGCGGTTAAATGCATAGTGCGAGGACACGCCGAAATGCATGCCGCGTTGACGAACCGACTTTCCCAACTCGCCCACGATGTCGCGCTTGGGGCCCATCGCCAGGGAATTCCACCGCGTATGGCTGGATGCGTACATGGCGAAACCGTCATGGTGTTCAGCCACCGGAACCACATAGCGCGCCCCCGCCTTCTGAAACAGATCAGCCCATTGGTTCGGATCCCATTTCTCCGCCTTGAACAGCGGCACAAAATCCTTGTAGCCGAATTTCGATTGCGGACCCCAAGTCTTAATGTGATGCTCGAACACGGGATCCTTTGTGCTGGCAGGCGGACCTTCGGCGCCGGTCCGGTATTCCATGTACATCCGGCGCGGGTACCATTCGTTTCCGAACGCCGGCACGGCGTAGACGCCCCAATGCAGGAAAATCCCGAACTTTGCATCCTGGAACCATTCCGGCACCTGGTATTGTTTCAGTGATTCCCAGTTGGCCTCAAAGCGCTTCATCTGCGCGCCGGCCGGCAGCCAGCCCGCCGTCACCAGGACAGCCAGGCTTCCGGCAACATTTGCCCGTCTCATCATTCCCTCCTGTTTGTCAGGCTACACCACCAGCATAGAGTCGCCATAGGAGTAGAACCTGTAACCATCCTCCACCGCATGACGGTAGGCCGACAACACCAATTCGCGCCCAGCCAGCGCACACACCAGCACCAGCAAACTCGACTGCGGTAAATGGAAATTCGTCAGCATCGCCCCCGTAGCCTGAAAATCGAAGCCAGGACGGATGAACAGATCCGTCTCCGCCTCCATCCCGGCCAACCCGCCACGCAGCATTGCCGTCTCAATCGTGCGCACCGCCGTCGTCCCGACCGCGCAAAGGCGGCTAGCCGCTAGCATGGTCGCGGCCGCCTCGGGCGTAATGGAAAACCATTCCGAGTGCAGCTTCACTTCTTCAATCGTCGTCGTGTGGAGCGGTTGAAACGTCCCGAGCCCGACATGCAAGGTGACCTTAGCCACTTTTGCCCCCACTGACTGGCAGGCATCCAGAATTTGCGGGGTGAAGTGCAGCCCGGCAGTAGGCGCGGCCACTGATCCGCGCCGGCCGGCATACACCGTCTGGTAGCGCTCCTTATCTTCCTCCGTGTCGTCGCGGTGCATGTAAGGAGGGAGCGGAACGTGCCCCACATGGTCGAGTTTTGTGTACAGATCCCCGTCGCTTTCCAACCGGACGATCCGTTCGCCAAACTCGTTGCGGCCCAGAATTTCCGCCTCGAGACCCTCTCCCAGTTCCAGCCGTTCGCCGGTGCGCATCTTTCTCCCCGGCCGCACCAGCGCCCGCCATGTCGAGGCGTTCGTCTCCAACGGACGCACTAAAAACACTTCCACTTTTCCGGTGAAGCCCTTCCGATGTCCCAACAACCGGGCAGGGAACACGCGCGTATCGTTCAAGACGAGGCAATCCCCGGACCGCAGGAACTGCGGAAGGTCACGAAAAGCACGGTCTTCCCAGCGCTGTTCCTTGCGGTGAATCACCAGCATGCGCGATGCCGCGCGATCCGGTAAGGGCCGCTGCGCGATCCGCTCCGGTGGCAAATGATAAGAAAATTCGGACAACTGCATCGGCAACGGGTAGAATAGCAATTTGCGCGTCTTGGGAATTGAAACCTCGTGCGATGAGACGGCCGCTGCCGTGGTGGAGGACGCTCTCCACATCCGTTCCAGCGTCGTGGCCTCGCAGATGAGCACCCATGCCGGCTATGGCGGCGTCGTTCCCGAACTCGCTTCGCGCGAACACCTCCGCGCCATCGTCCTGGTGGTGCGCGAAGCCCTCGAAACCGCCTCTTGTACGCTGGACGATCTGGACGCCATTGCCGTCACCGAAGGCCCCGGCCTAGTCGGCTCCCTGCTGGTCGGAATCACTTACGCCAAGGCGCTCTGCTTTGCCCGCCGGATTCCGCTCATCGCCGTCAATCACATCGAAGGTCACATACACGCCGTGATCCTGGAAGCTCGCGCCGCCGGCACTCCGGTCGCGTACCCGGCTCTTGCGCTGGTAGCCAGCGGCGGCCACACACACATGTTCGAGTTGCAGGAATCGGGCCAGTACCGGCTGCTCGGCCGCACCCGTGACGACGCCGCCGGTGAGGCTTTCGACAAGGTAGCCAAGCTCCTCGGCTTCGGCTACCCTGGTGGTCCTGTGATTGACCGGCTCGCCCCGCACGGAGATCCCCGCGGCGTCGCCTTTTCCCTCGCGCGTATGAAAGGTAATTCGCTCGACTTCAGTTTCAGCGGATTGAAGACGGCGGTGCTACGCTGGGTGGAGCAGCACGATCTGGCCCAGGAAATCCAAGCTCGCCGGGACTTTCTTCGATCCAACCCGGAGCCTGACCTGGAGGATTGGCTCAGCCTTACACCCAAAGCCACATTGGACCTGCTCGCCTCTTTTCAACACACCGTTGTGCGGGAACTGCTCAACCGCGCCCAACTTGCCGCCGAACAGATCGGGGCGGAAAGCGTCATCGTTTCCGGCGGCGTTGCCTGCAACTCCGCACTGCGCCAGGCCGCGCGGCGCTCCCCGTTCGGATGCCCCGTCCACTTTCCCACTCCGGCCCTATCCACCGACAACGCGGCCATGATCGCCGCCGCCGCTTTTCCTAAATTGGACCGCGCCGACTACGCCGGCTGGGGTCTCGGTCCGCGCGCGAATTTGACTCTGGCCTGAGGAATTGAATCTAATGAACAACATGCTTCCCCGTAGTCTGCTTGCCATCCTTATCAGCGCTGCCGCTGCCTTTGCCGCCGTAAAGTCCATCCACGTGATTGAACGCTCCGACGTGATGGAAGGAAAATCGATTGGCGCGGTTGGCCCCTATGAACGCATCATCGCCAAGGTGCATTTCACCGTGGATCCGAACCTTGCGCCCAACAAGATCATCAACGATCTCGTCTACGCCCCGCGCAACAGCGAAGGGCTGGTCGAATTCGCCGCCGACCTCTACGTGCTCAAGCCCAGGGATCCGGCCAAAGGCAACGGCACTGTCCTGTTTGAAGTGTCCAACCGCGGACGCAAAGGCACTATCGGCATGTTTAATGATGTCTCCTCGCCGCTGGACCCGCGCACCGAAAGGGATTTCGGCGACAAGTTCCTCATGGAGCAAGGCTACATGCTCGCCTGGCTCGGCTGGCAGTTTGATGTGCCCGATCAACCCGAGCTGTTGCGCCTGTTCACTCCCATCGTCACCGACGGTGGAAAGCCGATCACCGGCCTGGCCCGATCCGAATTCATCCCCGACGGCAAGGTTACTGAATTCTCCATGGCCGATCGGAACCACATCGCCTACCCGGTGCTCGATCCGGATGATCCCGCCGCGGTCCTTACCCTGCGGGAACGGTGCGACTCGGCGCGGACCACCCTGCCGCGCGCTTCCTGGGCCTTCTCCGCGGACCGGCGTCACGTGGTGATGAAGTCCGGCTTCGAGCCGGGCAAGATCTACGAGGTCGTATACACCACCAAGGACCCGGTGGTGACCGGACTCGGACCCGCCGCCGTCCGCGACTTCATCTCCTTCCTCAAATACGGCTCCCCGGCTTCCGCCGTCAGCATTCTCGGAGACCAGCGGAGATTTATCAAACACGCCATCGGCTTCGGCACCTCGCAAAGCGGCCGCTTCCTGCGCACCTTCCTCTACTACGGATTCAATCAGGACGAGGAAAAGCGCAAGGTGTTTGACGGCGTCTGGGCGCACGTGGCCGGCGGCGGACGCGGCAGCTTCAACCACAGATTCGCGCAGCCGTCCCGTGACGGGCATCCCCACTTGAACTGCGTCTATCCCACCGACATTTTCCCGTTTACCGATCTCCCCGAGACTGATCCGGAAACCGGACTCACCGCCTCTTTGCTCGGCCGCACCACCGCCGAAAACGTCGTGCCCAAGGTTTTCTACACCAACGGATCGTATGAGTATTGGGGACGTTCGGCCGGCCTCATACACTCCTCCGTCGACGGCAAGCAGGACGTCCCGCTTCCGGAAACCACGCGTGCCTATCTGCTCGCCGGAACTCAGCACGGCCCCGGTTCCTTCCCGCCCCCGCAGGGCAATACCCAGAATCCCGCCAATGGCAACGACTATCGCTGGCTCATGCGTGCGCTTCTGGTGGGGCTCCAGAACTGGATCAAGGATGACGTCCCGCCGCCCGCTTCCCAATACCCGCGCGTCGACAAGGATCAACTCGTAGCCACAGGCGCCGTGCAGTGGCCCAAGATTCCAGGCAGCAGTCTCCCGAAACATCCGCAGCGCGCCTACCGTGCCGATTATGGCCCGGACTTCGCCTCGAAGGGCATTGTTAAGGTTGAGCCGCCCAGGCTCGGGCACGCCTTTGCCGCCATGGTCCCGCAGGTCAACACCGACGGCAATGAAACTTCCGGCATCCGTGCACCCATGCTGCAGGTTCCGCTGGCCACCTACGCAGGGTGGAACCTGCGGAGCGCGAAAATAGGAGCGCCGGACGAAATCTTCAGCATGGTGGGCTCTACTTTCTTCCTCCCCCGCACCAAAGCCGAACGCGCCCAGCGCAAAGATCCCAGACCCTCCATCGAAGAACGCTACGCGGGCAAACAAAACTATTTGGACCGCTACAAGGCAGCCGCCGACGAGCTAGCAAGGCATGGCTACCTGCTCAAGGCCGACGTCGCAAAACTCACTGCTCGTGGCGCTGGACAATGGGACGCTGTGATGCATTTGAAATAGGCGCCTCTCATGAAACTCACCCACCTTTTGCTTACACCGGTGCTTACCACACTGGTGCTTTTCACCACACTGGCGGCCTCTGCCCAACAAGCCCGCGAGCAATACCCGCTCGGCCCGGATTCCCAGCGCCAGGACGGCGTCCCCAAGGGCGTTGTCACCGAACACAAATGGACCAGCACCATCTTCCCTGGCACAACGCGGACCTATTGGATCTACGTCCCGGCGCAATACGATGCCGCAAAGCCCACCCCGGTCATGATCTTCCAGGACGGGACCGGATTCGTCAATGAGCAGGGCCGCTGGCGCGCCACCATCGTGTTCGACAACTTGATCCAGAAAAAGCAGATGCCGCCCACGGTCGGTATTTTTATTGACCCTGGCGTTCTGCCGGCGCCCGGTCCCAACCAGCAGGCGCGTTTTAATCGCAGCTTCGAGTACGATGCCGTCACTGACCTGTACGCCCGTTTCCTGATTGAGGAAATCCTACCTGAGGTCTCCGGCAAGTACAATTTATCCACCAATCCCAATGACCGCGCCCTTGCCGGATCCAGCTCCGGAGCCATCGCCGCCTTTACAGCGGCCTGGCAGCGCCCCGACGCCTTTCGTCGCGTGTTGAGCTTCATCGGCAGCTACACCAATCTTCGCGGCGGCAACAACTATTCTTCCCTCGTCCGCAAGACCGAACCCAAGCCGCTCCGCGTCTTTCTTCAGGATGGCGTCAACGATCTGAACATCTACTCCGGCAGTTGGTTCATCGGCAATCAGGATCTGTCGGCGGCGTTGGAATACTCCGGCTATGATCACACCTTCGTCACCGGCTTTGAAAAACACAACAGCATTCACGGCTCCTCCATTCTGCCTTACGCCCTGCGCTGGCTCTGGCGTGATTATCCGGCCCCCATCACCAACCGCGATAACACGGTGGAACGCCGTTTCGTCACCGAAATCCTCGAGCCAGGCGCAAACTGGGAGCTGGTGAGCGAAGGCCACAAGTTCACGGAAGGCCCTGCCATCAGCCCCAACGGCGACATCTTCTTTAGTGACATTCCCAACAATCGCATCCACAAAATCGATGCCGCCGGCAAGGTATCTGTTTTCAAGGAGGACAGCGGCGCGGCCAACGGCCTCATGTTTGGCCCCGACGGAAAATTGTACGCCTGCCAGAATGGCCGCAAGCGCATCGTCGCCTATTCCATGGACGGCAGCGAAAAGGTGATTGCCGAGGACGTCCAGTCGAACGACCTCGTTGTCACCGCCAAGGGCGAAATCTATTTCACCGATCCGGCCAATCAGCAGGTCTGGTTCATCGACGCAAAAGGCAACAAGCGTGTCGTGCACAAAGGCATCACCCGGCCCAACGGAATCATACTCTCCGGCGACCAGTCCCTGCTCGACGTCGCCGACACTTCCGGCAAGTTCGTCTGGTCTTTCCAGATTCAGCCCGATGGTTCTCTCGCCAACGGCCAAGCCTTCCATCGCCTGGAAACCTGGGACGAATCCAGCGCCAGTGGCGCTGACGGCATGACCGTGGACTCGGAAGGCTACCTCTACGTGGCCACGCGTCTCGGTCTGCAGATCTGTGATCAACCAGGCCGGACTGTGGGCATCATCTCCAAACCGCAACCGGGTTCACTGTCCAATGTTGTGTTCGCGGGGCCTGACCTGAAGACGCTCTATGTCACCGCCGGCGACAAAGTGTTCCGGCGCAGGGTGAGGCGTCAGGGCGTGCTGCCCTGGAAGGTTACCGAGGTTCCCAGGCCCGGGTTATAAACATATGCTCACCCTCCGCCTCCTCCTCATTGCCGGTCTCCTGCAGACGGCGGCCTATCCATTCCAGGCAGCCTTGCAGGCCGGAGTCGCCTCCATCGACATTACCCCTTCCATGCTCGGCCCTATGTACGGCTATGCCAATCGCCGCTGCGGCCCGGCCACCGGTACGCATGACAATCTGCACGCCAAGGCTTTGATACTCGATGGCGGCGGACCTCGCATTGCCATCGTCACCTTGGACCTCGGCAGTATGTCTTCGGAAACCCTGTTCCGCCGCGCCGCCAATGAATTGAACCTGCCCATCCTGCTGCTCAGCTCCTCGCACACTCACTCCGCTCCGGCGTTCCTTCCTCCCTCCGTACCGGAGCCAGCCCCCTATCAGAAGGAAGTGGAGGAGAAGATTTTCCAGGCCCTTCAGAAAGCATCCTCGTCGATGTTCCCCGCAAAACTGGGCATTGCGCGCGGCTCCATCCAACTCGGCTACAACCGCCTCCTGCTTCGCGAGGACGGGCGCGCCCGTGCCGTGTTCGACAACCTCGACCGCATCCCCTATGGTCCGGTCGACCCCGAAATCGTCCTCTTGCGCGTCGACGATGCGCAAGGCCAATCCAAGGCGCTCCTGGTTCACTACGCCGTCCATGCCGTGGTCCTCGGACCCACCAGTTGCCTCTACTCGGCCGACTACCCCGGCGTCATGCAAGCCAAAGTGGAGGCGGCCTTGCCCGGCACTCAGGTGATGTTTGTGCAGGGCGGGGCAGGCGACATCAATCCCCTGTTCCAGGGGCGAACCGGAAACTCCGATGCGGACTTCGCCACCATGCAGAAGATGGGCGAGCTACTCGCAGCCGAGGTGATCCGCACCGAAAAACAGGTCCATCCAACCGCTGCTCATGCCCATCCCACCGTCAGCTCCACCCAGACGCTCAAGTTCAACGACCGTTGGGATAAGGAGAAGACCCTCGATCTCGGCGTTACCACCATTCTGCTCAACCGCCAGATCGCCATCGCCACAGTTCCCGGTGAACCCTTCCACAAACTGCAGACATCGTGGAAACACGATGCCGACGTCCCATTCCCACTTTTCTACGGCTACACACAATCCACCCCCACCCAATGGCCCGGTTACATCCCCGACCTGCGCTCGGCCGCTTACGGCGGCTACGGAGCCGACGCCTCCACGCGCATCGAGATCGGAGCTGGCGAGAAGATCATGCAGCAACACCTGGTGAACCTCTATCAAATGAAGGGGATGTGGCTCCCAGCTCCGGGTAGACCATGAGCTCTTGATGTCCATAGCATCATGATGCTATAATCATCACGATGCGCACCACCATCACACTTCCCGATGATGTTTATCAGGCAGCCCGATCCCTGGCGCATCATACAGGAACTTCATTGGGCGACGCTGTTGCCTCGCTGGTGCGTCGCGGTTTGGATCCCGGTCCAATGATTGACCTATCAGGGCCGTTTCCTCGCTTTGTCTTACCACCTAATGCGGAACCAATTACCTTAGAGCAGACCCTTGAAGCCGAAGATGAGCTATGAAGCCGTTTTTGATAGACGTCAACCTCTTAATTGCCCTCTCCTGGCGAACTCACGTTTTCCACTCTCAATCACAAGCTTGGTTTACGGCCAATCGAAACCGAGGTTTTAGGACATGTCCCATCACGCAAGCGGGCTTTGTACGAGTCTCGTCTACCCCCAGCTTCCTGAAGCCGCCTATCGTACCGCGAGTCGCCCTAAGCGTTTTAAACCTGATCACGGAACTGTCGGAGCATGATTTTTGGCATGACGATCTCAATCTAACCGATGCCCTGGACAACAACTGGCCCCTCACAGGCCACAGGCAAGTGACAGCCGCCTATTTAATCGCATTGGCGAAAAGCAAACAGGGAATTATAGCCACGTTAGACCGCGGATTACTGGCCATCGGCGGCACTGATGCCGTGGAATGCATCCTGTAACATACCCCACTGGTACAATCAAGACTGAATGCAACCCAACCTGGCTCCTCCCCAGCCTATCCAACCCATCCCCGGCGTCCGTAATCTGATCGCCGTCGGCTCCGGCAAAGGGGGCGTCGGAAAGACCACCGTATCCGTCAATCTCGCCATCTCGCTGTCCAAGTTGGGCTACAAGGTCGGCCTTCTCGACGCCGATGTCTACGGCCCCAATGTTCCCACCATGATGGGCATTCAAGCTAATCCCATCGCCGTGGACAACCGGATACGCCCCATCGAAAAAGACGGCGTCAAGATGATCTCGATGGGCTTTCTCAACCCCGGCGACAAACCACTGGTCTGGCGCGGCCCCATGCTCCATAGCGTCATTCAGCAGTTCCTCCGCGGCGTAGATTGGGGCGAGTTGGACCACCTGGTCATCGATCTGCCACCTGGCACGG
>ORMF010532205.1_pt1 | contig 12374 bp, 11 predicted proteins | sample 1779871 | NCBI WGS metagenome assembly ORMF01 (sample SAMEA104232316, study PRJEB22302) | groundwater metagenome | biome: forest; feature: aquifer; material: groundwater | place: USA | collected 2011-08-07 | depth 5.4 m | reverse complement strand
CCATGCGGGTGCTATCATTAGCGGAGATAGTGGCACGGCCGGCAGCAAGCTCAGGGCGCTCAGCGCGGCGGGCGCCGCGGTGACCCGCAACCCGGCCGAAATTGGAAAGGTCATGGCGGAATTGTTGGCGAGTCGAAACTAGCGGGCGTCCGTTTCATCACCCGAGGCGACCAGCTTCCGGAGCGGTTCCTCGGGTGGTTTGTGTATGGCGCTGTCTCGTTGCGGATCAATACGGGCGTCGGTGCCCGAAAGGAACGGAGCTATCCCATCGATGATAACGACTGTGGTGGGGAATTACCCCAAGGTTCCATCCCTGGGCAACGGGCCCAACATGCGCACGGCCATCGGCCGGTTCGATCAGGGCCGTATCTCGGCGGAAGAGTTGGACAAGACGATCGATGACGCGAGCGCCGACGCGATCGCCGAACAGATACAGGCGGGTGTCGACATGGTCAGCGACGGCCACCTGCGTTGGGATGACGAGATCACCTACTTCACCCGGGCGCTGAGCGGCGTCACATTGAACGGGCTGTTGCGATTCTTCGACAGCAACACCTACTTCCGGCAGCCGATTGTCGATGGGCCGGTGTCGTGGCAGGGGCCTGTGACGGTGGCTGACTTCGCCAAGGCGAAAGCGCTGAGTTCCAAGCCGGTCAAAACGGCGTTGCCGGGACCCTACCAGGTTGCGTTCCACTGCCAGGACAAGCACTACGGCGACGTTGGCAAGCTGGCCCATGCGGCGGCGGAAGCCCTGAACGCCGAGTCGCTCGCGCTGCAAGCGGCGGGCGCCAGCTTCATCCAGTTCAACGATCCGGTGCTGCTGCAGCACAAGGATCGCTTCGCTGAATACCGGGAACTGGCGCGCAAGATGACGAACGGCATCACCGTGACCACGGCGCTGTACACCTATTTCGGGGATATCGATGGGTTGTATCCGCACCTGTTCGACCTGCCTTTCCAGGTGTTCGGCCTCGATTTTGTGTGGGGAGAAGCTAACTTTAACCTACTGAAAAGCTTCCCTGCGGATAAGAAACTGGGGTTCGGCATTGCCGACGCCCGCAACACCAAGATCGAAACCATCGAAGAGTTGGTGGGCCAGGTGGATGCCATCAGGAGCGTGGTCCCCCTGGACCGGTTGTTCCTCAACCCCACCTGCGGTCTGGAGTTTCTCCCCCGCACCAACGCTTACGCCAAGCTGGTTCGCCTCGCGGAAGCGGCCAAGCGCGCCCAGGAGGTGCTGAGTTGACCCATGGATTATTGACCACATCGGTCGGCAGCTTCCCCAAGGCCGCCCACGTCCAACAGGCCCGGAATCAGTTTGCCCAGGGCAAGCTTCCGGCTCGAGAGTTGGAGGAACTGGAAAAGCAGGCCACCCGTGACTGGATCGCCTTCCAGGAAGGGATCGGGATGGACATCCTGGTTGACGGCGAGCAGTACCGCGGCGACATGGCGACCTACTTCGCCGAGCTGATGGACGGCTTCACCATCAGCGGGCTGGTGCGGTCCTACGGCAACCGTTACTATCGCAAGCCCATTGCGGTGGGTCGGGTGGGCCGCCGCGGGCCGATGACCCTCGATATGTGGCAATTCGCCCAGGACCTCACCAAGCGGCCGGTGAAGGGCATGCTCACGGGTCCGTACACCATGGCGGACTGGTCGTTCAACGAGTACTACCCCACTCGGGAAGCCTTCATCATGGACCTGGCTCATGCCATCCACGAGGAAGCCCTCGACCTTGAGCGAGCCGGCGCCAAATACATCCAGATCGACGAGCCCGCCCTCTCCACCCGCCCTGAAGAGATGGAGATCGGCTCGCGAGCGTTGGGCATCGTAACCCACGGGCTTTCGGCCCACACCATTACCCATATCTGCTATGGGGACTTCGCCAAGGTCTTCAACCCCCTCATCAACCTGCCGGTCGACCAGATTGACCTCGAGCTGGCCAACAGCCATTACGCGCTGCTGGATTACTTCAAAGGGGTCAAGTTCGACAAGGCGATTGGGTTCGGTGTGCTGGACGTCCACACCCACCGCACCGAAACGGTGGAGGAGGTGAAGGCGGGAATCAAGCGAGGGCTGGAGCTACTCCGCCCGGATCAGCTCTTCGTGGACCCCGACTGCGGCCTCAAGACTCGAACCGTCGAAGAGGCGCAGGATAAGCTCCGCGTGATGATGCGGGCTACCGCCGAAGTCAAGCGGGAGTTGGGCATCGACTAATGGGCGCCGGCCACCCGATGGCGCACGAAACCTCCACCCCACCGCCCTCGGTTAGAGGGCGGTGGCCTTTTCCGGGATGGTACGTTGTTGCCGGGTCCATGCTGATTCATTTTTCGTTCAGCGTGGCGTTCTACTACGGTTTCTCGGCATTCTTCGAGCCCATCAGCCAGGAATTCGACTGGCCGCGAGCCGTGACCGCGGGGGCATTCTCGGTGCGCCAGGTGGAGTCAGGGTTCAGCAGCCCCATCTCGGGGTTCTTGGTCGATCGGTTCGGGTCTCGCAAGGTTGCCCTGGGGGGTGTGGCGCTGGGAAGCCTGGGGCTGTTCGGGTTGGGGCTGATCCAAGAGGCGTGGCAGTTCTATCTCTGCGTCATCTTGGTTTCCATGGGATCGGGAAGCGCCCTCAATGCCTTCCCTGCCGCCACCATAAACTGGTTCCGCCGCCTGCGGGGCCGGGCGCTGGGGGTGATGAGCAGCGGTCCGGTATTCGCGGGGCTCTTCGTTCCGTTGGTGGTGCTGTTGATCCACTCGCTCGGTTGGCGCGCGGCGATGCTGGTCCTGGCGTGCATGGTGGCGCTGATCTGCTTTCCGGCCGCCATGCTTATTCGGCATCGCCCGGAGCCCTACGGCTACGCCCCGGACGGGGACCCTCCCGGAACGCCCCAGGCGCCTACCGTCATCAGGATGGGGGAGGCCGCACGTGATCTCGGCATCGGTGCTCGGCAAGCCCTGCGGACCCGGTCCTTTTGGATCATCGCCGCAATCTTCGGCGTCCACTACATGGGACCCAGCGCTGTGTTCATCGTCCAGATCCCTTACTTCGAGAGCGTGGGATTTTCTCCCGGAGCGGCGGCGTCGACGCTGGCGGTTTTCACCGTGCTCAGCGGCATCGGAAGGCTCGGGACGGGCTTCCTGCTGGATCATTTTGACAAGCGGCTGGTGGTGATGGGGCTGCTGGCCTGCGACCTGGCGGGGATGTTGGTACTGGTCAACGTCACCGCCTACTGGATGGTGATTCCCTTCGCGTTAAGCTTTGGGGTTGGTTTTGGTGGGATGCTGCCCTCCCGCAACGTGCTCATCAGCGAGTTCTTTGGCGCCAGAAACTTCGCCTCGATCTACGGTCTGATGGGGTCCGTGACGGTGGCGTTCGGCATCCTGGCGCCGCTGCTGGTGGGGTGGAGCATGGACCTGACGGGATCCTACCGGCCGGCTTTTCTTGCCGTAGCGGCGATGATTGCCTGTGCAATCCCTCTTCCATTCCTCTTACGAAGAAGTCAGCTAACCTAACCGCCAAATAGTGTCATGTGACCGATGACAATCCGCTTGTTGCGGTCAGCTGGAGGAGCGCCGGGCCTTCCTGTCGACATAATCTTCAACGATGTATTCGCCCAACTGGTCGGGGGAGGCGAACAGCACCCGGCCGTGGTTGGCGCGCGTGAGTTGGCTCACGAAATTGCGCAGGTGGTAGCTCTGCTCCAACATGAAGGTGTTGATGGTGATGCCGTCCTTGGTGCAGCGCCTCACCTCGCTGAGCGTTTCCCGCAGCACCCGAGGCCCCGGTGGGTATTCGATGGCCAAATGCCCGTCGTCTTCGAAGAACGCGGTGGGCTCACCGTCCGTTATCAGCACCACCTGCCGCTGGCCGAGACGATGACGCGATAACAGGCTGCGAGCCATGCGGAGAGCGGCCTGGATGTTGGTGCCCCGGCCAAACTCGCCCACGTTCAGTTGAGGCAATTCATCCTTGGCCAGTTCCCGGGCGAACCCGGAGAAACCCACCAGGTAGAGCACATCCCGGGGGAACTGGGTGCGGATCAACGTATTGAGCGCCAGGGCGACCTTCTTTGCGGCGACAAAGTTGCCACGCATCGGCATCGACCGGCTCAGGTCCAGCACCAGGACCGTCGTGGTCCGGGTCATGTGTTCCACGCGGCGGATCTCGAAATCCTGAGGCCTCAGGCGCAGCGGGATGCCTCGGCTGCGTTGGAGCGCGTTGAACAGGGTGCGCTTGAGGTCCAGATCGAGGGGATCGCCGAACTCGTAGTTCTTGGTTTGGTCTGACGGTTCGACCCCATGGCCGGGTTGCGGGGTCCGATGTGACCCCATTGCGTCTCGCTTCAGGCGCTGAAAGATGTCCCTGAGCGCCTTCTGTCCGATTTTCCGCATGGCGCTGGGAGTCAATTTGAGGTCGTTTCCGTCTCCCTGGATGTACCCCGCCTCCCGCAGCTGTTGGCTGAGCCGCTTGAGTTCCTCCAGTTGATTGGCCACCTCGGGCCCCAGGACCCCCTTCACCAGGTCCGGGTCCACATCCTCAAGCGGCGCCCCGAACCGCGTGCGGTCCAGCTGCCGCTCCAAGTCCTCCATCTCGTCCAGTTGGCGCATCAGTTCCATCGCGCCGGTTAGAGAAACGTCGTCTTCACCGAAGAACGAATATTCTCTGCCGCGAATGCCCGACGGATTGAGCAGGTCCAGGTTGGTAGCGAGTTCGGCCAACTCCCGTTGGAAATCCGGGTCGAACATCTCCGCCCCGAGCGCGTCCAATAGGGTTTCCCGTTGCTCTTCAGAGAGGCTGTTGAGCAGTGACTGCATGTGGCTCATCTGGCGCCGCATCTGCTGGAGCAGATCGTCCAGGCTCTTGGGGGGATTCGGCCCCAACAGGTTGCCGAACTGGTCAAGGAACTGCTGGAAGTCCGGATCGGAGCCGCGCAGCTTTTCTCGCATCATGCGGTTGAGCGCCGCCATCATATCCTGCATCCGTCGCAGGTCATCTCGGTCCATTTGCTGGAACCGTTGGGAGAGGTCTTTAAAGAAAGAGTCCAGCGCGCTCTGCTGGAGCATCTTCAGTAATTCCTGAAACGCAGCGCCAGCGTCCGGGTTGAGAAACTCGTACTCCCGGAGATGTTGAACGGCATCTCCGAAGCTGTCCGGAAGCCGGTCAAGGGTCTCCAGGTTCCGGCGGGCCAGCCGTTGAAGGACTTCCCGCAAGGCTTGGTCCGGCTGGGCTCCGTTCTCAGGGGCAGGTGGTTTTTCTCGCAGGCGTTCTTGCAGGGTTTGGCGTTCCTGCCGGACGATCTCGTCGAGCCGTCGCCTGAGATCCTGTTGGAGCGAGTCGAGGTTGTGGCGCGCGAGCATCTCTTGCCGTTTGCGGCGGACCTGTTGTAGCAACTCCTGGACACCGTGCAACTGACGCCCGGACGTCTCCTCAAACCCCCGCTGGAGGAATTGGCGAATGGCCCGGCCCAGGTCTCCGTAGCGCAGAACCTCTTCCGAAAGGGAATCGAACAGTTCTTCTAAGCTGGGGACGTCCTCGATCTGGGAATCGTCCCACCGGGAATACCGGTAGTGGTTGATCATGGCGCTCTTTCAGCCCGGCACGAGCGGTGGCGGATGGCTTCAGTATAGGTCAAGGCGGAGGGCAAAGGAACATGCCTATATGTACGAGTTCAGTGTTCGGGGCCGGACATGGGGGTACAGGGGGCGAAGCCATCCTGCCGGGGGCCTGGGGGTGTTCCCATAGGAGTGGGCAGGTTTCATTCTTGTGCCTACCTGTCAGCGTGAACGGCACAGTACCGGCGAACCACGAAGGCGAGAAAACTGCCCGTAGCCGTTTGTTGAGCTTGTCGAAACGACCGGCGGGGTGCCTTCGACAGGCTCAGGCGACGCCGCAACGTAGCTGCTCAATGTTCGGGGGCCGGACACGGGGGTGCAGGGGGCGAAGCCATCCTGCCGGGGGCCTGGGGGTGTTCCCCCAGGAACAAAAACTTCTCTTTTTCTGGGGTGGTGGGGCAGACGCCGGAACGCAGCCCCCAAGACTGAGCAGTTACGCCGCAACGTGTTCCCGTTCAAAAAGGTGCCCACTCCTATGGGGTGTCCCCCACAAACAACAGACTACCTTCAGCCCGCTCCCACGCCCGCAAGCTGCCGGGCGATGAAGCCCCTGGCCAGTTCCAGCGCCCGATCGGTGGGGGGGCCGGGGCGCCGCATGAAGCCGTGGGGCGAGCCCGGAAACCACTCGATTTCGACGTGGCCGCCCGCGTTGCGGTAGGATTCGGTGAACCGTTCCGGGATGCCCTTGGGGATGTTCGAGTCGGGGAAGCCCTGGAGGATCAACGCGGGCGGCAGCTCGACCGGCTCGCCGCGGTCGAGCATCTCCTGGGGGTTGCCTTCTTGCATCGCCGCTTCGGTCAGGAAGTAGCCCTCGGTGTTGGTGGCCAAGTGGCCCACCGTGCCGGGCTGTTGCTCGCCCCGCGGCCCCCGCAGCGGCAGCGCGAACTGGTAGCGCGCAAAGGGGTCCAGCACGCCCCACAGCAGCAGCAGGTAGGACAGCCGGGCATCGGCCGCCGGGTTTTCCGGCAGCGGCAGCGCGGCGTAGCGAGGATCGAATGGACGCATGGCGCTCAGCGCCACGGTGTGCGCGCCGCTGGAGGTCCCCAGCCCGCCGATGCCCTCCGGGCTGGCGTTGAACTCGGCGGCATGGGTCTTGAGCCAGCGGGTGGCCAGGTTCACGTCCTGCACCTGCGCCGGGTAGGGGTGCGCCGGGGCCAGCCGGAAGTCCACCGCCACCACCACCACGCCCGATTCCGCCAGCGCGGTGTCGGTCAGCTCGTTCTGGGTCCGGTCTCCGGCGCTCCAGGCGCCGCCATGGACGTCGATGAGCGCCGGGAACGGCCCCGGCCCCTGCGGCTGGTAGACCCGCGCCAGCAACGGCTCGCCGCCGTGCTGCTGCTGGAACGGGACGTCTCGAATGGCGATGGGCAGGCGGGTGCGGGGATCGTACGAGGAACCAGACATACTGCGCTCCCAGAAGAAAAGGATCCTTATCTTGGGTCACAGGGTAGCACAGGGCGGGCGATGGGCGGGCGATGGGCGGGCAACCACAAGGGTTGCCCCTACGTTGACGAAAACCGACATTACCGAAATTGGGGACCCGCCGGTAACCCCATGCACCGGCGTGAAACCCGGTAGGGGCGCCCCTGGTGGGCGCCCAACACCCCGCCGCCGTCCGAGACGGTCCCCGCGGTAGGGAGAACATATGCTCCGCGAATTGGGGAAACCTCTCCCTGCGGTTGCAGGGAAAAGACCGAAGGCGCTACGCCACCAGCCCCAGCACCAGCAGCCCGGTCTGCCCCGGCGTCCACGAGGTGCTGGGGCCGGTGGCGTAGACCGTCCCCTGCAGGACTCCGGTATGCTGGTTGGCGGTCACCCGTTGGATGTAAAACGCGACGAGGGTCACCACGTGCAGCGTGCTTCCCGCCCCGATACCGGTTGCCACGGGCACGATCAGGATGCAGTTGTCTGCGTTCGAGCCAACGGCAACGTCGCAGCCGGGCAGCGCCCCGGCCACCCGGTTCCGCACCGGCCCCGCCTGGGTACCACTGCTATAGGCGTAATCGCAGGGGAGCGCGGGACAGGTGGCCGTGTCATCGGCATTGCCTTTGAAATTGCTGCCTGCACTGCAACCTCCGCCGTCCAGGCCGATCTGAGGCCCATGCAGATTGAACTGCGTGCCGATCCAGGTCTCGTTGACGCTGGGCGGGTTGGTGCTCTGGTCCAGGATATCCACAACTCCTGAGCCGTCGGTCTTCACCAATGCTGTGCCGCAGGCGATGAAAGGGGAACCGTTGGCGAGCATGGACAGCACCCCCACCCGCCCGGCGGCGGTGGCCCTGGTGCTGCCGACGCCAACGCCGATGATGCTGAGGAAGAAGGTGTTGTAGGGGTTGTCGACGGTCACCTCAACCCCGGTGGCCTGGGTGCAGTTGTTGGCGGTGGCAACAGCAACACCGTTGTTGTCGATGTAGCTATAGGTGGTGGTGGTATCGGCGCCCGCATTCGCCTGGGCGTAGGTGGTCACGTTGCCGCTCACGGCGGTATCCAGCGTCCCGCTTACACAAGACGTTGCGGCGTTCCCCAGGTCCCGCAGCGCCGCCAGCACCGCGGCGTCGGCGGCGTTCTGGGCCACCCGCTTTTGGAACGTGCTCCAGCCGATGTCCACCACCAGCCCCATGAAGCCCAGCAGCACCACCATGGCGCCCGCCGCCACGATCAGCATCTGGCCGCGCTCGCGCGCGCGGCGGGCGGAGCGCTTTCGGGGGGAGCCCGGTTGCGAGAGCAGCTTTGACATCATAGTGCACCGCCCTGGGATTTATTGGACCTGCATCACCGCTTCGGCGCTCATGGTAATGGCCATGATGGTGGTTATATCGTTGACGATGGGCATGATGGGGTCGTAGGCGTAGGTCACCGTCACCTTGACCTTGTCGCCAGAAGCGGGCGGATAGGCTGAGACGCAATCGTCGAAAAGTGTCGACCCGGGAGCAGCACACGACACACTCACGTTAACGATATTCGTCTGCATCCAGGACGGCACCTCACGCCGGGTGACCGCGTCCAAATAGCTGGTGTCCTGAGGGGTGAAGGACCCTTGCCGGACCCCTTCCCGCGCGGCGTTGGCCAACTGGACGTAGGCCGTAAACGCGCGCCCAGCTTCCACCACACCTGAAATCAGCAGCAAGAGCAGCGGCATCAGTAGCGCGAACTCCACGATGGACTGCCCGCGTCCAGCCCGCCTTCTGGCCCTGGCTGGAACACCACGGCCAGAAGGTTCGCGCTGGGCGAAGTCACTACTCCTGGAGGTGGTTGCTGTCAGCGGACTGACCACAGGAATTGACTCCCCGGACATAGTAGATATGGTTGTGGGTGCCGGTCGCGCTGTTGGTCGCCGGGCTGCTGGTCAGTCCGGTCGAAACGGCGGTGGATCCCGCGTCTTCCCGATAGAGGTTGTAGGTCGGGGCGCCGGACCCACCCGACCATGACACCGTATGGGTGCTTCCGTTCCTGGTGACCGAGGTCACGGTGGGTGCGGTGGGCGCCGTGCAGGTGGTGGCCGTGGCGGTGGCGGTTGGCGTATTGGTGTTGGCGGGGGTAGGCGTTGCCGTCGGCGTGGGAGTGTTGGTAGACCCGGGCACCGGCGTGTTGGTGGCGGTGGGGGTAGGTGTCGGCGTGGGCGTGACGATAGGCGTGGGCGTGAGGGTGGCACAGGGGCTGGGGTTGTCGATAATCATGAACGAACTGGCGCTGATGTTGGGGTTGCCGATGATCGGGCCCACCAGCGGCGTGATGGGTTCGTAGCTCGTGCTCACCTGAACCTTGATGGCGCTGCCCGACACCGCCGTCCCGGTCCCAATGGGGGTGGGGGTGACCGAGCCGTTGAAGTAGGAGATGACCGGGGTCACCAGGCTCCAAGCCACCGCGCCGTCGGTGTTGGCCTTGACCCGGTTTTGAATGCTGTTCGCGTTGGCGCCGGTGGTATCGGTGCAATTGGCGTAGACCACGCCCTGGCGGGCGCCCTCGCGGGCGCCGTTGGTCACCGCCAACATGGTGAGGAACATGCGGGAGAAGTCCACCGTGGCGAAGAGCATGAGGGCGAGGATGGGCAGGACGAAGGCGAACTCGACAAAGGCCTGCCCCCGCCGTTCCCGGGGATGCCGCCTCAACCTGTCCAGGAGCATCCGCCCCGCCTCCTTGCCAATCCCAGCATCTTACGCTCACCAATCTACCACAATTGGATCATCGGACTTCATGCGCCAGTTTCGCGCGGTTGGAGGGTCGCCGGCTATGACTTTTGTCACAGTTGAGGGGCGCGGGGTAGGGGCGACGCATGCATCGCCCCTACGGAGTTGCGTGGCGCGGCCCGGACCGGCGGAGGGCGGGCCGTTCTCAGCGCCCCGCCGCGGCGCGCGGGCACGGTGGTTACTTCCCACCCGCCCACCCCACACCCCGACCGATTCGGGCACATGCTGCTCGCCTCCTCATCTGCATCTGCGTCAATCTGCGTCATCTGCGGATAACTCTCCGGGTGCTATACTGCGTTGAGATTCACCCAGGCAACGGAAGCCGACTCGAGCGGAGCCGCCCTGGGTCTGCCGGAGGAGCCGCGTGAGCCAGGAGCAAGCACGCCCGCGCCAACGCTATGAGCGCCAGGTATCGGCGGGAGGCGTTGTCTATCGGCGGGACCAGGGCCAGATCGAGGTTCTCCTATGCGGGCGCAGAGAGCCGGCGCTGTGGTGCCTTCCCAAGGGCACGCCGGACCCCGGGGAACGGGTGCAGGAGACCGCGCTGCGCGAGGTGCGCGAGGAGACCGGGGTGCAGGCCAGCATCGTCGGGAAACTCGGCAGCACCCACTACTTCTTCACCAGGGTGCAGGACAACACCCGCTGCGACAAGACGGTGCACCACTATCTGATGGAACCGGTGAACGGCGACCCATCCCTCCACGACCACGAGTTCGATGACGTTCGATGGTTCCCAGCGGACGAAGCGCTCCAGGTGATGACCTACCTGAGCGAGGTCAACATCCTGCGCAAGGCCATCGATGTCCTGGCGGGAAAGGACACGCTGGCGCCAGAAACCCCCATAGCCGCGGGTTCCGATCGCACCCGCGGCCGGAAACCTCACCGTGTCTAATGCCACGGGTCGCTCCTCCTCCGGGCGCCTGGCCGCCGTGCGCCTCGAACGTGGCGGGGTGACGCTGCGCAACAAAAGGGTCGAGGACGCTCCCGATGACTTCGCGTGGCGTTCGGACCCCGAACTTGTCACCTTCGACGCCGTCCCCCCATTGCGCATGAGCTGGGAGGACTACCAGCGAGTCTACGCGGGCGAGGTGCGCAACCCACCCGTCCGGCAGTTGAGCCTCGGTATTGAAGACGAAACCGGGGTGCATATCGGGAACGTGATGTACTACAACCTGGACGAGTTTGCGGGCCAGGTGGAGTTAGGCATCATGATCGGACGCCGCGACTATTGGGGCCGGGGTTACGGCGCCGAGGCGGTCCGCCTGATGGTGGAACACATCTTTGGATCGACCGGTGTCCACCGGGTGTACCTGCATACCCTCACCTGGAACGTGCGGGCCCAGAAGTCCTTCGGCAAGGCGGGGTTCGTGCCGGTGGGCGAGGTGCTGCGCAATGGCCACAATTTCGTCATCATGGAGTTGTGGCGCGATCAGGCTCGATCCGGGGCGGGCACGGACTAGCGGCCGGCGGCGTGAAGATCGGCCTGATCTCGGACAGCCATATCCCGTCCGCCATGCGGACCCTGCCGGATCAGGTGTTCCACGCGTTCCGCGGCGTTGAACTCATCCTGCACGCCGGCGACATCTACGCCGCCTCAGCCCTGGACCACCTGGAGGAGATCGCACCGGTGCTGGCGGTGGGGGACGCCATCGACCAGGCCATCGGCCAGCCTCGGGTCGAACGGCGCCGGTTGGTGGCCATCCAGGGAGTGCTCATCGGCATGGTCCACAAGCTGGACCTGCCGGGAATCCCCGGGGACGTGCTGCCCGGGCTGATCGCCCGGGACCTGGCCCCCTCCGCGACCCTCGACGGGGCGATGCGCCGCCTGTTCGGCCGTGGCGTCCAGGTCTGCGTGTTCGGCGACACCCATCACGAGCTGCTGGAGTGGCACGACGATCTCCTGGTGATCAATCCGGGGAGCCCCACCCTGCCTCGGCAAATGATGCGCCTGGGGACGGTGGCCACGCTGGACATCACCAGCGCGGGCGTCTCGGCGGCGTTGCACCATCTGGTGGACTACCCGGGCGCGCCGCCTCATTACCATTGAGGGGTCATTCCGGGATTTATCCACAGATTTCACAGATTTCCGCAGATTCAGGTTGAAGGTCACCCGTACCCCATCGGCCTTCGTAGGGGCGGTCCCCCCGTGGCCGCCCTGAGCCCGTCGAAGGGTGGCCGCCCTGAATCCGGGCAGGCACGGGGCCCGGCCCCTACTCTTCCTGAACCCCTTTCAAAGTGAGGCCGGCGGATCGCCCGTGGCCGCTTCAGCTCAGGCGTTTCTTGACATCCCCCAGCGCCGCGTTTACGATCGCCACGCCTTTGCAGGCGTCCTTTCCTAGCAATCTTCGGGAGGTGATCGGCCGATGATTCCATCCATGAAAGCAACTCCAGCGCGCTTGACCCGCCGGGCGTGGCTGAGCGTCACCGGCGCTGCGGCGCTGGCAGCGTGCGCTCCCGCCGCAGCCCCTGCCCCGCAGGCGCCGGCAACGGCGGGTCAAGCGCCCACGGCCGCCGGGGCCCCCGCATGGCAGAAGGAGTGGGACCAGCTGGTGGAGCTGGCCAAGAAGGAGGGGCGGTTGGCGCT
>ORMF011901990.1_pt1 | contig 12378 bp, 12 predicted proteins | sample 1779871 | NCBI WGS metagenome assembly ORMF01 (sample SAMEA104232316, study PRJEB22302) | groundwater metagenome | biome: forest; feature: aquifer; material: groundwater | place: USA | collected 2011-08-07 | depth 5.4 m | reverse complement strand
GGACAGCCGCCGGCTCACGGTGGATTTTGCGAGTTTCAGCTTGGCGCTGGCCGCGGTGAGGCTGCCGGCCTCGATGACCTCGTAGAAAAGCATCAGGGAGTTCAGGTCGACCTTCTGTTCCATCGCGTTTCCCAGCGTTCCAAATTTCGAACCGTAAGTTGTAATTTCGATTCTATCCGACCGGCAACGCTCAGCGTATGCTTTTTTCAGGAATTGCGGCGCCCGTGATCCGGAGCGGAGCGCGAGGCGCCGCCCGCAAGGCCAAGGAGCCGGCGACGAACGGACTCGGCAATCCAGCGCGGCCGCATAACGGGCGGCCGCCCTAGAACCGGAGGATGCGGGTGCGACGTTGGCTCCGCTCAATTGCCTACATGGAGGAGGAAACATGAACATCAGAAATGCCGCATATCTAGCGGCTGCAATAGCGTTCTCCGCGCTCGCGGCGACGGCATCGGCCCAGACCATTAAGATCGGATTCATCGATACCTATTCGGGGACCAACGCCGGGCCGGGCGATCAGCTCGACAAGGGCATGAAGCTGTATCTCAAGCTCAACGGCGACAAGCTTCCGCCCGGCGTCAAGGTGGAGATGATCGTGCGCGACGACGGCGGGCCGAATCCCGCCAATGCGAAGCGCATCGCGCAGGAACTGATCGGCCGCGACAAGGTCCAGTTCCTGACCGGCGTCGTTTGGACACCCAACGCCGCGGCGATAGCGCCGCTTACGGCCGAGGCCAAGGTGCCGCTCGTCCTCATGGTCGCGTCCGGAACCTCCATCACACGCATGTCGCCCTACATCGCGCGCGTGTCATTCACGCTGTGGCAGTCCGCTTACCCGCTTGGGCAGTGGGCGGCGAAGCATTTCAAGCGCGTCTACACCGTCGTCAGCGACTTCGCGCCCGGCCATGAGGCCGAGGATGCCTTCCTGAAGAGCTATATTCCGGGCGGCGGCGTGGCCATCGGCAGCGTCAAGGTCCCGCTCAAGGACCCCGACTTCGTCCCTTACCTGCAGCGCGTCAAGGACGCGAAGCCCGACGTGGTGTTCGTCTTCGTTCCCGGAGGCAGTCAGAGCACCGCCGTGATGAAGGCTTACGCCGACCTCGGTCTTGCCAGGGCCGGCATCAAGCTGATCGGTCCCGGCGACATCACCACCGACGAGGAACTGCCCAACATGACCGACGCCGCCCTGGGGGCCATCACCGCGCATCACTATTCGGCCGCCGGCGACCGCCCCGCGAACAAGGCCTATGTCGCCGCCTACAAGAAGGAATACGGCGAGGCGCGGAACCCGGGCTTCATTTCCGTGGGTGGGTGGGACGGAATGGACGCGATCTTCTATGCGATTCGGGAGCAGAATGGGAAGATCGATCCGGACAGGACGATGGAGCTGCTCAAGCACTACAAGAACCCGGACAGCCCGCGCGGTCCGATCGCGGTCGACCCCGAGACGCGCGACATCATGCAGAACGAGTACCTCCGCGAGGTCCGCAAGGTGGACGGGAAGCTCGCCAACGTTGAGATCGAGACGCTTGGCACGATGACCAAGGATCCCTGGAAGGAACTCAACAAGAAGTAGACGGGGATCGCACTTCCCGCGGCACGTCCGTGGCGCGGGCGGAAGCTTTTGGCCGATGATCGGACATTACCGACTTCCGCGTGCTGGCGTCCAATGCGGAAAGGTCGGACCGACCGCTCCCGGGCAATTCGAAGACGTCGGCAAGCGTGTGTCGGAAGACTATGTGGCCACCAAGCCTTGCGGACGCGGCCCCTCCCCGTCTCAGGCAGCGAACGCGGCGTCCAGCGCCGCGCGCCAGCGCGCCTTGTCGGCCTGCGGCGCGAAGCTCGCCTCGAAGCTGTTGGCTGCCAGTTGCCGGGCGTGGCGCGCGGTGAGCCGCGGCAGCGCCGCGAAGGTCTCGACCCAGTTCTGGTTCATGTAGCCGCCGAAGTAGGCCGGGTCGTCCGAGTTGACGGTGGCGCACAGTCCGGCGTCGAGCAGGGCCCCGATATTGTGCTCGGCCAGGCTCTCGAACACGCACAGCTTGACGTTCGAAAGCGGGCACACGGTGAGCGGCACGCGCTCGCGCGCGAGGCGCTCCACCAGCGCGGCATCCTCCACGCAGCGCACGCCGTGGTCGATGCGCTCGACGTTGAGCACGTCGAGCGCGCTGCGGATATAGGCCGGCGGCCCCTCCTCGCCCGCGTGCGCGACGGCGTGCAGGCCGAGCTCGCGGCAGCGCGCGAACACGCGTGCGAACTTCTCCGGCGGGTGGCCCCGCTCGCTGCTATCGAGGCCCACGCCGATGAACTTGCCGATGAACGGCCGCGCCTGCTCTAGCGTCTCGAACGCGGCTTCTTCCGAAAGGTGGCGCAGGAAGCACAGGATGAGCAGCGCCGACACGCCGAGCTCGCGCCGCGCGCTCTCGCAGGCGCGCGCGAGGCCGCCGATGACGGTCGCGAAGGGAACGCCGCGCCCGGTGTGCGTCTGCGGGTCGAAGAAGACCTCGGCGTGCACCACGTTGTCGGCTGCCGCGCGGCGGAAGTAGGCCATCGCCATGTCGAAGAAATCCGCCTCTTCCCGCAGCACCGAGGCGCCGGCGTAGTAGATATCGAGAAAGCTCTGCAGGTCGCGGAACGCGTAGGCCGCGCGCAGCGCCTCGACGCTCGGATACGCGAGGCCGACGCCATTGCGTTTCGCCAGCGTGAAGATGAGCTCGGGCTCGAGCGAGCCCTCGATGTGGATGTGCAGCTCCGCCTTCGGCATGCGGCGCAGCAGCCCGGGCAGGTGCTCGCGCGGTAAGGCGTCGAGGTCCACCGGCGTCGAAGACCGCGGGCCGGAGCCGCAGTGACTACTTCGCCGACAGCATCGACTGAAACTTGGCGATCTTCGGATAGACGTCCGCGACCGCCTTGGCGTATTCCTTGCTGCCGACCGGGTGCAGCACCATTTTCCGCTTGGCCGCGATGTCGATGAAGCCCTGCTCCTGGGCGGCCTTCGTGAAGGCGTCTTCGAGTATCTTCACGATCTCGGCCGGCGTGTTCGGCGGGGCTTCGACGCCGCGCAGCGTCGGGATGAAGCTCATCTCGTAGCCCAGGTCCTTCGGGATCGGAACGTCGGGAAGGTAGGGATCGCGCTTGTCGCTGAACAGGAGCAGCGGCCGCAGCTTCCCTGCCTGGATGAGGGGAACCGCGGAGGTGGACAGGCTCATGGTGAAATCCAGGTGCTTGCCTGCGAGCGCGGTGACGCTGCCCGCGGAACCTTCGTAGGGCACCCAGTTGACCTTGTTGATGCCCAGTTCGTCCAGGGCGATCAGTCCCATGAGGTGGGTCGTGCTGCCCCTGCCGGAGAGCCCGCCCGACAGCGGTTTTTCCTTGGCCGCCTTCAGGAATTCAGCGAAGGTCTTCCACGAGTCCCCGTTCACCACCAGGATCTGGCTGGAGCGGGACCAGGCGAAGATCGGCGTGAAGTCCCGGGTCTTGTAGCCCGTCTTGCCCTGGTACTCGATGATCACGCTCTTGGGAAAGGTGTAGGTGATCAGGGTGTAGCCGTCGGGCTTGATGCTCATGAACTTCTCGAACGCGATCTTGCCGCCGGCGCCGGGCTGATCCTCGATGACCATCTGCTGCCCCAGGTGCTTCTCGACGAAGGGCGCGATGGCGCGGGCCTCCGTATCCTCGCCGCCGCCCGCGGCCGCGGTCACGATCAGCTTGATCGGCTTGTTCGGGAAATCCGCGGCGAACACCTGCGCGGCGAGCAGGGCCGCGGCTGCGGCGACGATGACAGGTTTCAGCAGCGTGGACATTTCTCTCCTCCTTTCACTTTTCACCTTGGGTCAAGGTTCTCCAGAAGGGCCCCAGGTACGGCCCCACCAGCGACAGCACGGTCAGCAGGATGAGGACCTTGCAGATGACCGACGAGTAGAAAATGGAATACGAGCCCCCGGAGATCAGGAGCGCCCGGTGGTAGTTGGTCTCCACCATCTCGCCCAGCACCAGCCCCAGGAGCAGCGGTATCGGCGTGAAGCCCCGCTTGAGCATGACGTAGCCCAGCGCGCCGAAGGCGAGGCTGATGACTACGTCGGCCATTTCGTTGCGGATCGCGAAGCTTCCCAGGAGGCTCACCACGAGGATCAGCGGCACGATGACATTGTTGGGCAGAAGCGTCACCACCGCAAGTCGTCGGGCGACCGTCATGCCGACGATGAAGACCAGGAACGAGGTCAGGAAAAGCGCGACGAACAGGCTGTAGATGACCTCGGCGTTGTTCACGAACACGAGCGGACCGGGAACGATGCCGAAGATGATCATGACCCCCAGGAACACCGCCGCGCCGACGCTCCCCGGAACGCCCAGCGCGATCGTGCAGACCAGATCCCCCGGCATGCAGGCGTTCGTGGCGGTCTCGGAAGCGAGCACGCCCTCGGGCGCACCCTGCCCGAATGTCTCGGGATGCCTGGATGCCCGCTTCGCATCCGCCCAGGCGAGCAGGCCGGCCGAGCTCTGCCCCACCGCCGGAAGCACCCCGACGATGAGTCCGATCAGCGCGGCGCGGGCGACGATCACCGGATGAAGGAAATAGGTGCGCACACCCTCCCAGAAGCTTCCCGAGAGCTTGGCGAGGCGCGATATGGACGATGCGCTCTCGGCGAGTACGAGCGCCTGGGTGACGGCGAACAAGCCCACCAGCGCCTGGATGAGCGGGATGCCGTCTTCGATGGGCGCCCAGCCGAAGGTGTAGCGCAGATGCCCGGCGATGACGTCGAACCCGACCGTGGAGAGCAGCAGGCCCAGGCCCGCGGCGATGAGCCCCTTGATGGTCGCGCCCTGGACCACCGCCGCGATCAGCGAGAGCGCGAGGATGGCCGTGAGGAAATACTCGGCCGGGCCGAATTCCAGCGCGAAATCGGCGAGGAAAGGGGCGGCGAAGATGAGGCAGAGCATCCCGATGGTGCCGCCCACCAATGCCGAGGTGGCGCTCAGCCCCAGCGCCACGCCTCCCCTGCCGCGCTCGCACATGGGATAGCCGTCGAGGACCGTCGCCGCGTTGGAAGCGTCGCCGGGAGTGTTGACCAGGATGGCGGTGAGCGAACCGCCGTAGTTACTGCACTTGTAGAGCGCGCCCATGAAGATCAGCGCCGTGGCCGGGTGCCAGGTCATCACCAGCGGAATGGCGAGCGCCATGCCCGCCGAGGGGCCCAGTCCGGGCAGCACGCCGATGATGATGCCGTAGACCGTTCCGCCGGCGAGCGCCGCGAGGTTCTGCCATTGCAGCACGAAAGCGATGGCCTGCGCGAGGGCGTCCATGATCATTTCCTTAGCGAATCACCACAGGACGCCGTTGAACAGCGGAACCGCCATGATACGTCCGAACACCAGATAGACGAGCACCGTCATCGCGGCCGCGACGATCGTGTTCCTGACCCAGTTTTCCCTGCGCCCGAACGCGAACCCGAAGCCGGCGAAAAGCAACACCGTGCTGAAGAGAAAGCCGCCGAGGACCCCGGCGACCGTGGCAACGAGGAGAATCGCCCACGCCTGGTAGAACCGCTTGCGCCGCGCCCTCCGGGTCCCCGCATCCAGGACCTTCAATTCGGTGTCGTCCACGTCGCCGATCTCTCCCGCGACGGCCTGCGCGCGCAGGAAATCCATGCCGAGCGCGATCACCGTCAGGGCGAGGCTGATCGCGGCGAGAAGCTGCGGGAATTGCCGGGAATCCTGTGGAAACGGAATGGCGAGGACGTAGAAGCCGCTGAAAACGAACAACAGCACGATCTTGAACCACACCTCGGCCGATTTGAACTTTTCCTTCACCCTGTCTCCCCCAGCCTGCACCGCCCGATCGGCCGTCGCGGCCTGTTCATCGGTCGACAAGGAACGCAATCTATCAGCCGCGGCCCTTCGCGGCTAGCGTCCGTGTCGCACCTGGCGCCGGCGTCGGTTCTTCATGCCGATTCCCTGCGCCCATGCGTACGGCGAGACCCTGAGGGGCCGGAGCGGGCAAGAGTGCCCGCAGAGGGCTATTTCACCACGGAAGGGGAAACACCTCAATCACCGGTCCCGCCTCGCTCCTGAACCGGCGGACAGGGCACCGAGCCGTAGGAGCAGAAGACGCAGCAGTCGCCGGGCTTGGGACTGAGCAGCGTGTGGCAGTTCGTACACTCGTAGAACCACTGGCAGGCATCGCTCGGCATGGTCTCGCGCTTGGCATGCCCGCAAGCCGGGCAGGTCAGCGTCGACTCCAGGACGACCGCGCTCATCTCGCGGCCTCCGGCGGTGCCGACGGGGCGCGCGCCGATGCCTCGAGGCCGGCCCGGGCCTCGCCGAACCCCTCGGTCCTCGTGACGTGCAAGCGCATGGCGTAAGATTAGTTCCGTACATAAGTACGGAGTCAAGCGACATGGAACGACCCGGCCTGAGCATCGGCGCCCTGGCGGAGGCGGCCGGAGTCAACGTGGAGACGGTGCGCTTCTACCAGCGCAGGGGCTTGATGCGCGAGCCCGCGCGCCCGCACGGCGGCATCCGCCGTTACGCCGCCGCGGACCTGGCGCGGGTGCGCTTCATCAAGGCGGCGCAGCGCCTGGGCTTCAGCCTGGACGAGGTCGCCGAACTGCTGAAGCTGGAGGACGGCACCCAGTGCCATGTGGCGCGCGCCCTCGCCGAGCGCAAACGCGCCGAGGTGCGCGACAAGCTTGCGAATCTGCGGCGCATCGAGGCCGCGCTGAGCCGGCACGTGGCCCGCTGCAAGTCCGCGCGCGGGAAGGTGAGCTGTCCGCTGATCTCGTCCCTGCAGCGCGCCTGAGCGCAGCGCGGGAGCACGGCTTCCCGTCAGTCCCGCGGCGTGCGTGAATATCGAAATAGTGAGACGATAGTTCCGGCTTTGCCATGACCGCACTTGCAGCCGCGCTATGCTTTTGAGCTTCCGGCTGCCCCGAACCCGTCGCTGACAGTCCATGAACGAGAAAGCTCGCAGTATGAAACGCGCCGACGGACCGCTGGCGGGCGTCACGGTGCTGGATCTGACCCAGTTCCTGGCCGGGCCCTACGCGTCCCAGATACTCGGCGATCTCGGGGCGAGAGTCATCAAGATCGAACCGCCTGCGGGCGACATGACTCGGGGAATGCCACCCTATTTTTTCAAGGGAGAGAGCGCGTATTTTCTCGGCGTCAACCGCAACAAGGAAAGCGTCGTGCTCGACTTGAAGCTCGAGCCGGGGCGTGCGCTGTTGCTGCGGCTCGTGAAACACGCGCAGATCGTGCTGGAGAATTTCCGTCCCGGGGTCGCGGCGCGCCTGGGCGTCGACTACGAGCAAATCCGGGCCGTCAACCCGGCCGCAGTGGTCTGTTCATTGAGCGGTTTTGGACAGGACGGCCCCTACCGCGATCTGCCTGCCTACGACATCGTCGTCCAAGCCCTGTCAGGCGGCATGAGCCTCACCGGCGAGGAGCAAGGCAAACCGGTGCGAAGCGGAATTCCGCTCGGCGACCTGGCAGGGGGCATGTTCACGGTGATCGGAGCACTGGCAGCGCTCGCCCAGGCAACCAAGACCGGCGAGGGCAAATACGTCGACGTATCGCTGCTCGACTGCCAGATATCCATGCTCAGCTACCAGGCGGCCTATCACCTGATCGGCGGCGAAATTCCGGGTCCGCAGGGACGCGGCCATCGCTCCATCCCCACCTATCGCGCCTTCACCTGCGCTGACGGCATTGAAATCGTCGTGGCTGCCACCACGGAAAAAATGTGGCGCGGCCTGTGCGAAGTCCTGGGCCTGGGCGCGCTCGCCGCGGACCCCCGCTTCGTGCTGAACGACGCCCGGCTGGGCAATCGCGCAGCGCTCGATGCCCTGCTGGAGGGAGCGTTCGCGCGCGTTCGCTCCGAGGCGGTGCTGGCCGAATTGGCCCGGGCCGAAGTTCCGGCGGCTCCGATCAATACCGTAGACCGCGCCTTGGCCGATCCCCAGGTGCGGCACCGGGACATGGTCGTAGACCTGATCGACGACGACGGCGACTCTGTCCGCGTCGCCGGCAACCCGGTGAAGGTTTCCGGGTATTCCTCGCGGCAGCACACCTACCCCCCGGGCCTGGGCGCGCACAGCCGCTCGGTGCTGCGCGAACTTCTGGGCGCGACCGACGACGAGATGGATCGGCTGGAAGGCCAGGGTGTAATCTCTTCCTCGGGCACGAAGACCTGAAGACACGCCCGGCGACGCCGGCGCAAGCCCCCAACGCACAGGAGAAACGATGGCATCGAACATGGGAAGGGTACTCGTTGCGCTGGCGGCGCTGGCGCTCGGGTTCGAGGCGGCGGCGCAAACTTTCCCTGCGCGCCCGGTGCGCATCATCGTTCCCTACGCGCCCGGCGGCACCGCCGACGTGCTGTCGCGCGAGATCGCGGTCAAGTTGTCGGCTGCGTTCAACCAGCAGGTCATCGTGGACAACCGCGCCGGCGCGGCCGGGATGATAGGCGCCGAAGCACTCGCCAAGTCGGCTCCCGACGGCTACACCATAGGCATGCTCGCGACGCCGCACGTGGGAATACCGTTCGTCATGAAGCTTGCCTTCGACCCGGCTAAGGATCTCACGCCGGTCACACAGGTGGTCAATGTCCCGGGGCTGCTGAGCGTTCATGCTTCCGTGCCGGCGCGCAACCTCGATGAGCTGATCGCCCTGGCGCGCTCGCGCCCGGGGCAACTCAGCTACGGACATCCGGGCAGCATGTCCGCGGGCCATCTCGCCATGGAGTTGCTCAAGTCGCGCGCGAAGATCGATATCGTGCCGGTACCCTACAAGGGTGGCGGACCCGCCACCGTCGACCTGCTGAGCGGCCAGATCCAGATGATGATCGCCGGCCCGACCGCGCACCTGCCGCACGTGAAGGCCGGCAAGCTGCGGGCGATCGCCACCACCGGGCTGCATCGCTCCTCGGCGCTGCCGGACACCCCGACCATCGCCGAGAGCGGATTGAGCGGCTTCGAGTTGAACGAGTGGTACGGTTACTTCGCGCCGGTAAAGACGCCGGCCAATCTGATCGCGCGGCTGCAAGAGGAAGTCGCGCGTGCGCTCAACACGCCCGAGCTGCGCAACCGCTTCGCCGCGCTGGGGGCCGAACCGGTGGGGAGCACCCCGGAGCAGTTCGGCCGATTTTTCCACGGGGAAACGGAGAAGATCGGGAAGCTGATCGCCGACCTGCATCTCAAGGCCGAGTGAGGACAACGTGGATCTGGAACTCAAGGGCAAGACGGCGCTCGTTACCGGCGGCTCGAAAGGCATCGGCTTCGGAATCGCCAACCGGCTCGCGGCGGAAGGCTGCGAGCTGCGCCTCGTGGCGCGCGACGCAGCCGGCCTCGAAGCCGCCCGCGCCCGGTTGAAAGCGGCGCACCGGCGCGATGTTTCCGTGCATGCGGTCGACCTGGGCGATCCGGACCGCGTGGCGAGCGTCTATCCCCTGCTCCAGGACCTGGACATCCTGGTGAACTCGGCGGGCGCGGGGCCGCGCGGGGGACCGCTCGAGGGTCCGGCGGAGCGGTTTCGCGCCCCGTTCAACGCCAAGGTGATGGGAACCATCGACCTCTGCCGCGAGGCGCTGCGCGCCATGAGCGCCAGGGGCTCCGGCGTGATCGTGAACATCAACGGGCTCTCCGGCGAGCGCCCCAATCCGCGCTCGGTGGCGACCAGCACCGCCAACGCGGCCCTCATCGCGTTCACGCAGGCTGTCGGCAGCGCGAGCGTCGACGCGAACGTGCGGGTCGTGGGCATCAATCCCGGCCTCATCGCCACCACCCGGACGGCGAGCCTCACGCAGCCGGACAAGCCCGCGGACGTCGCCGCCTACAAGCACCTGATGGCGTCGCTGCCGTTCGGCCGCATGGGCGAGGCCGACGAGATCGCCGACATGGCGGCCTTCCTCGCCTCGCCGCACGCAAGCTACGTGAGCGGCGCGGTGTTCACCGTGGACGGGGGCGCGCGCTTTCGCGTCTGACTTCGATCGAGCGCGAGGAAAGGCTGCGCAGCAGCGGCGCGGCGTTCTCCGCGTGCTCCAGGTCGAGGATGCCCTTCAGTATCCTCGCGAACAGGCGCGCAGACACGACGTCCGCCGCGTTGCGCGTGAACTTGGCGACGAAATCCAACCGCAGCATGGGATTGGCGCGCGTGCCGCGCATGTGGGGGACGCGGGGGCGCAGCTCGCGCCCGTCCTACAAGCGAATGACGATCTCGCCGGTCAGGATGGTTCGGTCCGCGGCGCCCGGGTCGATCGCATACTTCACCTTGCCGGCAAGCGCGTTGATTCGCGCATCGCGAAGCGACGCCTCCGCGTAGGCGCGCTTGTCGAGCTCGCCGCGCACCAGCGCCTCGGCGACCGAGTGCTGCAGGCTCACCCTTGCGTGCCATGAATTGACCGGGCGCAGCTTCTCGGCGACCGGTTCGCAGACCAGCGCCACGGCGAACTCCGCGATCAGGCAGGTGATCTCCGCAATCGCCTCGGGATCCAGGCGGTGCGCGCTGCGCAGCTCGAGCGCGCCGTCGATGAAGGGCTGGATGACGTAGCCGCACGGGTAGGCCTTGGAAGCGACGTTGAGCACTTCCCAGTCCTCGCCCAGGCCGCGCGTCGCCGCGTCGAAGTCGAACGCATGGCCCTGCGCCTGCACGTGCGAGCGGAAGAACCCGAAGCGGCCATCGAATACGGGCCGGGGCCCGGAGACGCCGCACTTCGCCAACTCGACCGCCTGCAGCGCGCCGCTCGCGGCCATGCCCACGTGCAGCGATTTCGCCGAGGTCCCGTCCTCCCAGGAAGCCATCCCGCCCGCGGCGAGGCTGCCCGCGATGCCGGTCGCATTGACCAGGATCTCGGGCGAGAGCTTCTCGAGCCTGGCCAGCGCATAGACCGCGCCGAATATGCCGAACACCGCCGTCGGATGGAACCCGTTCTTGTGGAACAGGCCCGGCGCGACCTGTCCGAGGCGGCAGGTAAGCTCGCTGCCGAGGAGCACCGCTTCGATGAGCGCCCGTCCGCTGAGGCCGCGATGCTGCGCGACCGGAAGCGCCGCCGATACGACCGGCCCTGTGGAATGAATGCCGGTCTGGACGTGCGAGTCGTCGAATTCGAGTATCGAGGACAGCACGCCGTTGACGAAGGCCGCGGCCGAAAGCGAGGTCCTGCCCGGGAAGCCGACGATCGTCGCGTCGGACCCGCCGGCGTAGCCGGTGTACGCCTTGCGCGCTCTGCCCGCGAGATCGCTCGAGCGCCCTCCGAGCATCACGCCGACGATGTCGAGGATGCGCAGCTTGGTGTCCTCGACCACTTCGGGCGGGATCCTCTCCCAGGAGAATCCGCAGACCCAGTTGGACAGCCGTTCGTTGAGCGATAATGCGTTCATGGTGAGGGCAAGGCCGATTCGAGCCATGCAGAATCTATCAGAATTCCGATTGCGCGCCGAAGACTTCGAGTTCGTCGGCCGAAACCTGAGCCGGCCCGAATGCGTGCTCGCCGAGCCGGACGGCTCGCTGTGGGTGTCGGACAACCGCGGAACCGCAACCCACATCGACCCGATGGGCCGGCAGACGCTGGTCGGAAGCATGGGCGGCGCGCCGAACGGACTCGCCATGGACCGCCAGGGCATGCTCTACGTGGCCAACATCGATCAGGGCCGGGTATGCCGGATGACGCGCGACGGCAGGCACGAGTCGCTGCTCGATGGGATCGACGGCCGCGCGCTGGGCGCCGCCAACTTCGTCTACCTCGACGCCCGCGACCGGCTCTGGATCACCGTATCGACCCTTACCGAGCCGCGCGCGCGGGCGGTGAATAATCCCATACCCGACGGCTATATCGTGCTGATGGACGAGGCCGGCCCGCGCACGGTTTCAGAGGGACTGTGCTTCACCAACGAGATTCGAATCGACGCCGCGGGAACGCAGCTCTACATCGCCGAAACCGCGCGCGGGGGCGTTTCGCGCCAGCCGCTGCGCGCCGACGGCTCGCTCGGGCCGCGCGCCGACTACGGCCCGGTGCCGGTCTTTCCGGGCGCCAGGATCGACGGCATCACGCTCGATGCCGAGGGCAACATCTGGGCCACCGAAATCACCCGCAACGCCATCGTCGTCATCACGCCCAAAGGCCACGCGCGCACCGTCTTCGAGGATCCGGAAGGCAGGACGCTCGTCTTCCCCACGAGCATCGCCTTCGGCGGGCCCGACCTGCGCCTCGCATACGTCGGCTCGCTGCGCATGGACCGCCTGGCCTGCTTTCGCGCGCCCGTGCCAGGCGCGCCGATGCGGCATTGGCGCTGAAGGCTGCCCCTAGCGCGCCAGGAGCTCGAAGCTGCCGGCGTCGTGCAGGATCAGCACGCCCAGCGCAATCAGCACGAACGGCACGATTCGGTG
>ORMF010285376.1_pt1 | contig 12381 bp, 6 predicted proteins | sample 1779871 | NCBI WGS metagenome assembly ORMF01 (sample SAMEA104232316, study PRJEB22302) | groundwater metagenome | biome: forest; feature: aquifer; material: groundwater | place: USA | collected 2011-08-07 | depth 5.4 m | reverse complement strand
TTTGACCGCGGAGTACGCGGAGCACGCGGAGAGGATGGTCCGCGTAATTCGCGTCGTCCGCGGTTGAGCGTTTGGCATCCGCCTGGTCCGCGGTGGATCGGCGCCGCGTGGCCGGGCGAGTCGGAGAATCGACACGGAAGAGCACGCGGAGAAATTCATTTGACCGCGGAGTACGCGGAGCACGCGGAGAGGATCATCCGCGTAATTCGCGTCGTCCGCGGTTGACCGTTTGAATTTGCCTGCTCCGCGGAGGATCAGCGCCGTGTGGCCGGGCGATTCGGAGAATCGGCACGGATGAGCACGCGGAGAAATTCATTTGACCGCGGAGTACGCGGATCACGCGGAGAGGATCATCCGCGTAGTTCGCGTCGTCCGCGGTTGACCGTTTGCATCCGCCTGCTCCGCGGTGGATCGGCGCCGCGTGGCCGGGCAATTCGGAGAATCGATACGGATGAGCACCCGGAGAAATTCTTTTGACCGCGGAGTACGCGGATCACGCGGAGAGGATCATCCGCGTAATTCGCGTCGTCCGCGGTTGACCGTTTGCATCCGCCTGCTCCGCGCTGGATCGCGTCAGCGGTTCGTGGTCAGTGATCCGTAGTCAGTGGTCCGTGATCCGAGGCGCAGGCCCCGACTACTCGTCACGAATCGCTTCCGGCGCCAGGTGCAGTTCCTGGCAGGCGCGCAGATACGCGGCGGCGGACCAGGCCTGATACGCTTTGCCCATCGGCAAACCCGTGGTGCCGTGCACCCACTCGTTGAATTCCCACTCGCGGTTGCGGCCGAGCCGGTTCGCGCGGGCGAGTTTCACCAATTCGTTGCGGGCCAGGTCGTGCAGCCCGAGCCGGTGCACGAAGCGCACCCACAGCCCGCCGATGAACGGCCAGATCCCGCCGTTGTGATAATGATGCGGCAGGTTGAGCAGGTTCACCGTATAGTACGGCCGCCAGTCCGGATCACCGGAGTGCACCGCCGGGTAGAGATTCACCACGGGATAGGGTTGGTTGACGCCGACGCCCCACATGAACCGGAAGGCCGTGCGCGCCCGCTCGATGTCGATTACGTTCGTCAGAAACGCGAGCACGTTGCCGAGCACATCGCAGCGCCAGTTGAACGCGAATGGCGTGATCTCCGCGATGAGGTACTGCGCATCGCCGAGCGAAGCCTGCCGGTCGGCGAACGTGGCCATGTTCTTCGGATCGGCCGAGGTGGTCGGCCAGAACGACGCCTTGATCCGGCCGGCGATGTGTTGCGACCACCGCAGAAAATCCGCCGCGCGCTCGAATTCCTGCTGGTATTCGAGCAGCCGGCCATAGCACACGTTGGCGCGATACCAAAGGACTTCGTCGTAGAGCACCTGGTAACTGCGACCGAAGAGATCGGTCCAGTCGCCGGCTTCCGGCACCTCGATCAGTCCGTCGTTATTGCTGTCATGCGCGGCGAGCCACTCCATGCAGCGCCGCAGCGGCTCCGCGTAATCGCTGAGCAATGACAGATCGCCCGTCGCAGTCGCGTAGTGATACACGGCGAGGATCAGCCACAGGCCGCTGTCGATCGAACAGATGCCGCCCACGCCCGCGTACTCGGGCGTGCGGGTGTCGATCCGGACGTTGGCCGGCACCTGGCCGTTCGGTGCGATGGCGTCGAGCAGCGTGCGCAGCGTGAGCAGTTGCGCGGCGCGGAGGTCGGGTTCGTCCATCTCGATCGTCTGGACGACGATGAAACAGCCGTCGCGGGCCCAGACGCTGCGATAATTCGCGTCGGTGCCGGTCACGGTGTTGTCCGCGAGCGAGCAGGCGGAAAAGCCGAGCGGCGTGATGTTCTTCCGCAGCGCGACGAGCGCCTGATCGTAACCGGTTGCAATCAGCGAGCGCTCCTCGGCGCTCAGGCTGCGAAACGCATCCGGCCCAAACAACATTCCCCGCCACGCGGCCTGGTGGCGCTGGGCGGCCGGCAGGCTGCGCAGCGCCGGCACTTCGGGCAGGACGCCGAAGTGTTGCAGGCCTTCGAGCACGCCGTCCGCCATCACCTTTCGTGTGACGAAGGTCGGCAGCTTCACGACCGCCTCGAAGAGCTCCGGCTGCGCGTTCTCGACCACGATGCCATGCACGCCGGGCAGCAGGAACATCGCGCTGTCGTTCGCGGTGTCGCCGGCGACGCAGACCTGCTCCAGCGCGAGGCCCAGCCGCTGGCAGAGCCAGGCGAGCGCGTTGCCCTTGTTCGCCCGGCTGGGCAAGACGTCGAGATCGCGGAGACTCGAGTAGATGACATGGACGTCGAGCCCGGCTTCCTTCAGCCGGCGTCGGAGTTCGTCGATCTGCGCGCGGTCAGCGCGCGGCAGGTACCAGCTGGACTTGTATGGATGCAGGAACTCCGGCGGCTGGCGTTCCACGCCGGGCGTTGCGCTCATGATCGCTTCGACTTTCGCGAGGTCCCAGCCTTCGCCGAACTGCGCGTTGAATTCCGGTTCGTCGCGACTCGCGCGAAAATTATGCAGCTCGGTGCCGACGCCCCCGATGATGTAGTCGGGATCCGGCAGCCGTCGCGCGGTCACGAGCGCCCGGGTATCACGCACCGTGCGGCCGGAGTTGTAGACGAGCAGAGGACGTTGCGCGGGGGCCAGCTCTTCCCAGGCGTGCTTGAAGCGCAGCGTCGACTCCGGGTTGCCCAGGAGAGTCCCGTCGAGATCAGAGCTGAAGAGCCGGATTATCGGCTGGTGCGCATCGGTCATGAACCACGGCGCGGACCGTCCGCTGCCAGCAGGGCGGAGCAGCGCGCCAGCAGGTCGCCAAACGCGAACGGCTTGGCGAGGAACTCCGTCGCGCCGTTGGCCAGCGCGATTGACACATCGCGCCGCGCGACGCGCGCGGAGATCATGAGCACCGGCAGCTTTATGCCGGAGGTCCGCATCCGGCGCAGGACGTCGATGCCGTCGCCGTCGGGCAGCATCCAGTCGAGCACGAGCAAATCGAGTTTCTCCGCTTCGATCAGGCGGATCGCTTCCGCGGCCGAGCCGGCGGTGAGGATTTCCCATTTCTCGAGCCGCAGTCCCTCGGCGAGCGACTCGCGGAGTTTCGCTTCATCGTCGACAATCAGCACGCGCGCCACCGCGGCGGGAGCATGCTTCGAGTTTGCCGTCATGGTGCCTTGGCTCAGTCGCCGTCGTGCCACGGCTCATCCCATTCGGGGTCGTCGAACGTCGCGGCCACGCCGAGCTGGCATTCCATCGCGCCGAGCAGTTGTTGGGCGATGCTAGTCCAGGTGAACAACGACCGCGCCTTGTGGGCGCCCATCCGCGCGAGCCGCTGCCGAACCCGCGGGTGCCGGAAGACCTGGGCCATGGTGATGCCGAGGTCCTCGCGATCGAACGGATCGGCGTAAAGCGCATGCCGGCCGAACGACAACGCGCGGTACAGGCCGCCGTGCACCGTCACCACGGTCGGCGTGCCGGAGGCCATCGCCTCGATCGCCGTCATGCCAAACGGTTCGTAACGGCTGCAGAGCACGAACAGGTCGGCGGCGCGGTAGTAGTCGGGCAGGTCGGCATCGGCAATGAACGAGTCGAACTGAATCCGCTCGGCATAGCCCGAGTTGGCCGCCTGCAGCTGCAACTCCGCGAGGATCGCTTTCTCCTTTGCGCTGGCCTCCGCCCCGCCGACCGCCAGGTGCAGCACCGCGTCGGGCTCGCGCGCGGCGACGAGGGAAAACGCGTCGATCAGCAGGTCGTAGCCTTTGTTGCGCGCGAGCCGCCCGAGGGCCAGCACGACCTTGCCCTTCAAGCCCAGCCGCCGCCGGATCGCGGCCCGCGAGGCCTCGCTGACCGGAAAGAACCGCTGGTCATCGTAGCCCGGCGGGACCATCCGCACCTTCGCCGCCGGCGTGTCGTACGCCTGGACGATCAAGTCGAGTTGCTGCGGCGTGGTCGCCACCACGACATCGCAACGGGCGTAGAGCTGTTTTTCGGCGGCAATCCGGCGGCTGAAGTTGTAGCGCTGTTCGAATTCCGCCCGGCTCGCTGGAAAATCCGTTTCCATCTGACGCTGCTTCCAAATGCCCAGCGAATGCGGCGTGTGCACGTGCGGCACGTCCAGGGCGGCGCAGAGACGCTGCGCCGCGATCCCGGCGTCCCAATAATGACTGCTGACGAACTGGTAGACGAGACCGTGGCGGCGGATGAACCGCAGGGCGTGCTCGCACCACTCCGGCAGGACGTCGCAGAGATATTCCTTCGCCCGGAACTCCTTGCCGCCGCAGGGTACGCGGATGATCCGCACGCGGTCCGCGACCGGTTCGATCTCCGGCTGGTCTTCGAACCGCCGGGTCCAGAGGTCGACCTGGTAGCCGAGCAGTGCGAATTTCTTTGCCAGCTCGAGGATGTACACGACCTGGCCGCCGGTGTCGGCCGCGCCGAGGGGCGGCACCGCCGCAACATAGCCGTGGGTGGAGACCAGCGCGAGCCGGGGCAGGGAGCTTTCGGTGGCAAGTCCGTTGTCGACGCGGACCACGCCGACGCGCGAACGCGCTGCCTTTTGCAGGAGGGGAACGACGGGCAGTGAGCCGAGCGAGCGGGACACTTGAAGCATGCCCACAGTGACGCGCAGCTGCGACGGGCGCGCCACCACCACTGCCTGACATTTGCGTAAGCCCGGCGGCGGGGGCACGCCACGCCCTGTATTCGCCGAAAAAGTACGACGCACTGAATCGCGGAGAAGGCCTTCGACCGCGGAGTACGCTAATCACGCGGACGAAAATGATCCGCGTGGTCTGTGTGATCCGCGGTTGATCGGCTTGCGCCTGCCTGCTCGGCGGTGGATCGTTGCTCGCTCGTTGGAGAGTTTGCGGAGAGCACGCGGAGAAGGCTTTTGACCGCGGATTACGCGGATCACGCGGACAAGATTTTCCGCGTAATTCGCGTACTCCGCGGTTGATCGTCTGAAGTCGCCTGCTCCGCGGTGGAGCGCGGCCCCAAGGCCATGGCCGCCCGCCCCGGCGTGCGCAAAAAGCCTTGCTTCGGCGGCGGCCAAAAAGTAACCGCATGGTTACGCCCCTTTTCCGTCCGTGCGCTTGACGGCGCGGCGCCGCCCACGAGTACCCTTTTTCAACGGAGTGCCCCTGAAAATTCGCGTCGATTCGCCGGTTTTCTGCCACCCGCGACCCGCTCACCTTAATCTTCCTGAATCATGAAGCTCCGATCCTGTTGGTGTATTTTGGCGTTCGCGTTGTTTGGCTTCGGGCTGGCCGGCCCGGCGGCGGGGCAGACCGGCGGCAGCGGGACGATCACGGGCCGCGTGTTCAACCCGGCGACGGGCGAGTATGTGCGCAACGCCGAGGTGCGGCTGCAGGGCACGGACAAGCTCGTCGCGACGGAACGCGACGGGTCGTTCCGAATCGACAACGTGCCGGCCGGGCCGGCGACGATCACGGTGACGTACACCGGCTACAACACGGCGACCGAGACCCTCACGGTTTCGCCCGGGCAGCCCGCCACGCGCGAAATCAACCTCACCACGGCGGCGTATGGCGCGAAGCCGGGCGACACCGTCCAGATGGGCCAGTTCGTCGTCTCGAGCGAGCGCGAGGGCAATGCCAAGGCCATCATGGCGCAGAAGCGCAACATGAACATCACGACGTCGGTCGCGTCGGACATTTTCGGCGACGTGTCGGAGGGCAACGTGGGCGAGTTCCTCAAATTCCTGCCCGGCGTCGACGTCGAGTACCAGGACGCGGAAACGCGCGGGCCGCGGCTCGGCGGATTGTCGCCGGAGTACGTCGGGGTGACGATGGACGGCGCGAAGCTCGCGAGCGCCGACGCACTCGGTTCCTACAACGGGTTCATCAATGCACCGGACGCGGGCCGGTCGATGGGGTTCGAGCAACTTTCGATCAACAGCATCGAATCGATTGAAATCAGCCGGACGATCAGCGCCGACATGGACGCGGACTCGCCCGCGGGAAACATCAACCTGAAAACCAAGCGCGGCTTCGATCGCAAGGGGCGCCGGATCGACTGGCAGTTCAGCCTCACCGGCGTCTCGGACGATTTCAAGTGGGGCAAGACGACGCGGCCCGGCGACCGCCAGCACCATCTCGTGCGGCCGAGCACCAAACTCGATTACTCCGATGTGTTCCTGGATCGGCGGCTCGGCGTCAGCCTCGGGCTGAGCGAGTCGAAGATCCTGGTGGAGCAGCAGTCGGTGACGAACACGTTCAGCCGGACGACGACGCCGGGCGACCCGCGGCCGCTCGTCGTGACCGGGTTCAGTTTCGGCGACGGACCGAAGTTCATCGATCGCGACACGGTGTCGCTGAACCTCGACTACAAGGCGTCGCCGCGGCTCGTGCTGGCGATGACCACGATGTACAACACCTTCTCGGGCACGACGTATTCGCGTTCGCTGGCCTGGACCGCGGCGGCCACCAATGCCAACGTGAACAACGGCCGCGCCACGGTGCTGGGCGACGGGCTGACGGAGGTGCGCACCAACGGCGCGGCGACGAACACGGCGCGCGCGGTCAGCGTCAACGGCGGGCAGAACTTCGACAAGAAGACGCAGACGATCACGTTGACGCCGAAATTCGAATACACGCTCGCGCGGCTGCTGGTCGACGGCGGGCTGACCTACTCGCGTTCGAAGAACGATTACCAGTCGCTGCCGGACAGCATCCGCACGCACACGACGAACGACCTCACGGGGATCGATTTCCGCGCGACGCGGCCGGACTACAACTCGGCCGAGTGGACCATCGTGCAGACCGCCGGGCCGGATTGGGCGAACCTCGCGAATTTCCTCAACCCCCGCGTGAGCACGAACGAGGATCGCGGCGAGCTGGTGAAGATCTACGAGGCGACGATCAACGGGCGCTACAGCCTGCCGTTCGAGCATCCGACGTTCCTCAAGCTCGGCGCCAAGCTGAACGAGCAGTATCGGAAATCCTACAACCGGAACGCGGCGAACGCGTTTTCCTACATCGGTCCCGGCGGCAACACCGTGGCGGCGAACGGCACGATCAGCCCCAACGGCAGCTTCGCGAACTTCGTTTCGCCGCGGCTCGACGCCGCGCGGATGGGCCCGCAGATGGCGCTGGATGTCGGCAACCTGCCGCGGCACCCGGACCGCGAGTCGCTGGGCGCCGCGGTCCTCGCGCACCCGGAGTGGTTCGCCGATGTGAGCACCGTGGCAAACTACTACTCGAGTTTCTACGGCAGCTTCCGCGATTTCAAACAGGCCGTCCCGGCGGTGTACGGAATGGCGGATACGAGCTGGGGCCGGTGGCGGTTCCAGGGCGGGCTGCGCTGGGAGCGCAGCACCACGATTTCGAAGGAGTGGGATCCGGTGCCGTCGGCCCAGGTGGTGGCGCGCGGGTTCGCCGTGGGGACCGATCGCCGCGCGACGACGCGGGCGGGGCTCGATTACCAGTACGGCTCGCGCCCCCGCGTGAAACGCTATGGCGAATACGACAACCTCTTCCCGAGCTTCAGCGCCAAGTATTCGTTGAACCGGAACCTGCAGGCCCAGTTCGGCTTCAGCCACGCCATCTCGCGGCCGCCGATCAGCGCGCTGGCCGGCGTGTGGACGATCGACGACGTGAACCTGATCGTGAGCGCGCCGAACGCCAACCTGCTGCCGGAGACCTCGGACAACTACGTCGCGCGCGTCGCTTATTACTTCGAGCCGGTCGGCAGCTTCACGTTCCTCGTGCAGCAAAACGAAATCACCAACATCCGCGAAACGCACCGCTACACCGCCGACGAGTTCGGCTACGGCGACGATCCCGCGTACGCGGGCTACGAGTTCATCTCGACGCAAAACGGCGACCGGCTCTTCCGCTACCGCAACCTGGAGCTCGGTTACAACCAGCAGCTGTCCTTCCTGCCCGGGCCGTTTCGCAACACCAACGTCAACGTGAGCTATTCGCGCTCGTATGCGAATCTGCGGCGGCCCGGACTCATTCCGCACAAGATCAGCGGCAGCGTGGCCTGGAATGTCTGGCGCGTGAACCTGCGGCTGAGCAGCATCTGGCAGGACGACGCGCAGTGGACGACGACGGTCGGCCGGTTCCAGCGGCACAACGTGAAGTTCGATTTGAACGCGGCGTTCCGGCTGACGAATCGGATGAGCCTGTTCGCGCAGGGCCGCAACATCCTGAACGAGCCGCGCACGCAGTATGACCTCAACCCCGGCACGAATCTGCCGCCGGTGCTGCAGGGCATGTTCAACTACGGCGTGAGCTGGGTGTTTGGGATCAAGGGCAACTTTTAAGGGTGGTGCCGTTGCGCATTTTTGGAGGGCCCGCCTCCGTGCGGGCCGCGGACTAAGATCGATCCGGATCGTTCACGTTTGCGACGGTTTCAAACTGCTGATTTATTGACCGCGGATGACGCCGATCACGCGGACAATGGCAGGCGACAATCCGCGTGATCCGCGTAATCCGCGGCTAAATGCCTTGGCAATTCTTTCGGTTGCGGCGGCGAGCCACAGTGTGAAATGTCATTTTGACATGGACGGGAAGCTTCCAGCATCAGCGGCGGGTCAGGTGACGATTCGGATCATGCAACGGGCCGACATTCCGATGGCGAATCAGCTGCGCGACCTGGCCGGCTGGAACCAGACCGAGCGCGACTGGCAGGGGTATCTGGAGTTCGAACCGGCCGGTTGTTTCGTGGCGGAAGTGCGCGGTGAGCCGGCCGGCACCGCGACCACGATTCGTTACGGCGATCGCGTGGGCTGGATCGGGATGGTGCTCGTGCATCCGGAGCAGCGGCGGCTCGGGATCGGTTCGCTCCTGCTGCGCCAGGCAATCCAGTATCTCGAGGCGTGCGGCGTGCGGTGTATCAAGCTGGATGCTACGCCGCTCGGTCGGAAGGTGTACGTGCCGCTCGGGTTCGTCGACGAGTACGAGCTCTCGCGGTACGAGGTCGCGGCGCCCGCCCTGGGCGGCGGGCGGCCCGCCCAGCGCGCCCCGTCCGCGGCGGTGGACGCCGCGGCGGTGGCGGCACTGGACGCGGCGGCGTTCGGCGTGCCGCGACCGCAGGTGCTGGCGGCGCTCGGCGCGCGGGATCCGGAATTGTGTTTCGCCTCGCGCGACGCCGAGGGCCGGCTCCGCGGGTACCTGATTGCTCGCCAGGGCGCGCGCGCGGTGCAGGTCGGGCCGTGGAGCGCGCGCGAGGCCGATGCGGCCGAGCAGTTGCTGCTCGCGTGCCTCGGGAACGTCACCGGCCGCACGGTCTTCGTCGACGTGCCGGCGACGAATGCCGCGGGGGTCGAGCTGGTGAAAAAATACGGCTTCCGCGTGCAGCGAACATTGACCCGGATGTTTCTCGGCGAGAACACTTCGCCCGGTGACCCCCGCCTCGTTTATGGCATCAGCAGCCCGGAGAAGGGCTGAGGCTGGAAATGGCGCGCGGCGCCGCGCGCCTACACCCCCCGCCCCTTGGGCACCCCTCTTTTTAGAGGGGACCGGGAGTGCGTTGCGTGGAGCAATCTTGAAATCCCCTCTGGCCAGACAAGTGGCGGATCAATGCAGTAGCCCGCGAATGGACGCGAATAAACGCGAATGAGATCATCGAGAGAACTCCCTCCCCGGAAAGGTGAAAGCACACCGCGCAAATCATGTCCTGTCCTTTCCTCTCTGAAATTCGCGTCAATTCGCGTGATTCGCGGGCGCTCTTCTGAGTTTTTCCGAATTAGTGCCGGGGTGTGTGCGGCCGCTCTCGCGTTCGGGTCCGAACCCGTTCTCCCCGGCACGCAGCCGCTCACGCCCGAGGGTGATTGGTCGGCGCGGATGGTCGATGGCATCCACCGTTTCCTCGACGCGGAGACCGCGGCCTCGGTCCAGCGGCGCGAGCAGTGGTGGCACGCGGATTTCAGTTCGCCGGAAGCCTACGAAAAGTCAGTCGCGCCGAATCGCGCGCGGCTCGCGCAGATGCTGGGCATCGTCGATCCGCGCGTGTCGACTCCCTCGATGCAGCTCGTGGCAACCACGGGTTCGCCGGCAATAGTTGCGGAGACGGATCGCTTCGTCGCCTACGCGGTCCGCTGGCCGGTGCTCGACGGCGTGTGCGGCGAAGGTCTGTTGCTCCAGCCGAAAAGCGCGGTGAGCGCGCGGGTCGTGGCGCTGCCGGATGCGGGCCAGACGCCCGAGATGATCGCCGGGCTGGCGGCCGGCGTGCCGGCGGCGGGACAGTACGCGCGGCGACTCGCCGAAAACGGCTGCACGGTGGTGGTGCCGACGCTCCTCGATCGCAGCGACGCCTTTTCGGGCAACCCGCGTCTGGGCCGCACCACCAACCAGCCGCATCGCGAATGGATTTACCGGCAAGCCTACGAAATGGGGCGGCACGTGATCGGCTACGAAATCCAGAAGGTGCAGTCCGCGATCGATTGGTTCGTGGCGGAAGACCGCGGAGCGAAAACGCCGATGGCGGTCGTGGGGTGGGGCGAAGGCGGGTTGATCGCACTCGGCGCCGGCGCGGTCGACGTGCGGATCGACGCCACGGTCGTGAGCGGCTACTTCGGTCCGCGCGAACAGCTCTGGCAGGAGCCGATCTATCGCAACGTCTTCGGGCTGCTGCGCGAGTTTGGCGACGCGGGTCTCGCGCGGCTGGTGGTGCCGCGCACGCTGATCGCCGAGGAAAGCGCGGCGCCAGCCGTGAGCGGTCCACCGGCGCCTCGGCCGCGATTTGCCGGCGCCGCGCCGGGGCGGATTGCGTCGCCCAGCACCCAGGAGGTGCGGGCGGAAGTGGAGCGCGCGCGGCGGCTGGCGGGACGATTCGGATCGGCCGTCGAGTCACTGGCGGGCGGACCCTTGGCCGAGCCAACCTTGAGGCGGCTCCTGGCAGTGCTGTCGGGCGGAGCGGGACGCGAGTTGATCGCGCCTGGCGCCGAGTTGCGGGACGCGCGCACGGGTTTCAGCGCGGGCGAGCGGCAGCAACGGCAGCTGCGCGAACTCGAGGCGTTCACGCAGCGGCAGCTCGCACTCTCGGCCGGAGGGCGCGAGGAGTTTTTCTGGAAGAAGACGCCGGCAACGACCGTGGCCGCGTGGCGGCAGGCGATGGGGCCGCGCCGCGAGCAGTTCTGGTCGGAGGTGATCGGCCGCCTCGAGACCGGCGCGGTGCCGCCGAACCCGCGCACGCGGCGTTTCGTCGAGCAGCCGAAGTGGACGGGGTACGAGGTCGTGCTCGATGTCTTGCCGGACGTGTTCGCCTGGGGATACCTGCTGCTGCCGACGGACCTGAAGCCCGGGGAAAGGCGGCCGGTCGTCGTCGTGCAGCACGGACTCGAGGGATTGCCGGCGGACACCATCACCGAGGACCCGAAGAGCCGGGCCTATGGCTTTTACAAGGCGTTTGGCGTGCGGCTGGCGGAGCGAGGCTTCATCGTGTTTGCGCCGCACAACCCGTATCGCGGCGAGGATCGGTTTCGCCGGTTGCAGCGAAAGGCAAACCCGCTGGGCCAGTCGCTGTTCTCTTTCATCATCGCGCAGCACCAGGTGTTGCTCGACTGGCTGGCCACGCAGCCGAACGTCGATCCGCAGCGCATGGGGTTCTACGGCCTGTCGTATGGCGGCAAGACCGCGATGCGCGTGCCGGCGGTGCTGGAGCGTTATGCGCTGTCGATCTGTTCGGGCGACTTCAACGAGTGGGTGTGGAAGAATGCCACGACCGACTGGACCGGCAGCTACCTGTTCACGAAGGAATGGGAGATGCCCGAGTTCAACCTGGGCCGGACGTTCAACTACGCGGAGATGGCGGCGCTGATTGCCCCGCGGCCCTTCATGGTCGAGCGCGGGCACGACGACGGGGTGGGGCTCGACGAGTATGTGGCGTTCGAATACGCGAAGGTGAAGCGGCTGTACGACCGGCTGGGAATCCCGGAGCGTACGGCGCTCGAGTACTTCGTCGGGCCGCACACGATTCACGGCGTGGGCACGTTCGAGTTCCTGCACCGGCAGCTCGGCTGGCCGGAGCCGCCGCCGCCGGCGCGATGACGACGGGTTGGGAACGAGGCAAAAGTTCGACGTAGCGCGGTCAACCTGACCGCGCAGGGGAGGTGCGTGGAAGCACGCTCAGGTTGAGCGTGCCACGCGGGTACGGCGTTCTCGTGATTGCGACCGCTACGCCGCCGCGGGCAGCAACGCGCGGGCGTTCCGCTGCAGGATCGCGGCGATTTGGTCGGCGGTGAGCGGCGACTCGATGATTCGCAGGATGGCCGATTCCACCGGGAAATACGGTGCGTGGGAGCCGAACAACACGCGATCGAGCGGCACGCGCGCGGGCGTCGCGTTCGGCGCGACGCCGAGCATCTTCCCGACGATGCCGTTGCTCTCCCAACGCGAAAGGTCGAGCCGCGCATTCGTCTCGCGCATGAGCTGACCGAGTTC
>ORMF011001222.1_pt1 | contig 12383 bp, 7 predicted proteins | sample 1779871 | NCBI WGS metagenome assembly ORMF01 (sample SAMEA104232316, study PRJEB22302) | groundwater metagenome | biome: forest; feature: aquifer; material: groundwater | place: USA | collected 2011-08-07 | depth 5.4 m | reverse complement strand
CGCCAACGCCGGGTCCCCCGGCCCCAGCCAGCGCCACCAACGGATGTCGGCTGGATGCGGCGCGCTGGCCGCTGCAGGCGGAAACAGCCGCGCTCTAAGCTTTGCCGATGGGTGACGCGGGACCCAGCGTCGCAAATGACTCTCCCAGGGTGTCAGTTCGTTCATAGACTTCGCCTTTCAAACAGTGACGGAGTTTTTGCAGCCCGTAGCGGTAACGCCCCGCGACGGTATTCGGTGACAGGTCAAGCAACTGGCCGATCTCTTCAAACGTGTGCTCATGCCAGACCTTCAGCACGATGACCTCGCGCTGGTCCGCGGGCAACTCGGCCAGGCAGCGCATCGCGGCACGCTCGGCCGGCGACTCGGCCTCGCCGCGCTCGAACCAACGGCTCGATTCCAACTCGCGCGCCAGACGCCGCCACAAGCCGCGACGGTGATTCAGCGCCCGGTTCCGGAACGCGCGCAGGCAGTAATGCTCCGGCTGTGCCGGCGGCTCCGGCAATTGGAGCAGCGCTACGAACGTGTCCTGCACCACGTCCTCCGCCTCGCCATGACTCAGCCCGAGCGCGCGCCCGTACAGGATCAAGCCCGCCGCCTTGCGGTCATAAAGGCGCTCGCACCAATCCCGGCTTGAGTTCGCTTCGCCAGTCACTCGGTCACCCAATAGACACCTCGGGTGGAGAATTTGTATGAAGAATTCGCGCTCGACGCATTGATCCGCCACCGCCCCGCAGGCGTCTTCACCGCCAAGCTCAGCACTTTCACGTCTCCGTCCGCGACGCTCACGCCGAGCCTGCCCTGGCGATGATTGTAGGCGCGGCAACTGAAGGCGTAGGCGTCGTTGATGAAGCACTCGACGATCGAACCCTGGACGAAGGCCTGGATGCTGATGGGGCGGCTTGTGTCGAGCACGACCTTACGAGCATAGCGGAACGTCGCGCCGTTGATCTCGGCTTCCTGCTTGTCCGGTCGCAACACCAGGCGATAGCCCGAGCCTGCCTTCTCCGTCGCGCGGAACGCCAGCGTGAACACGGCGCGCTCGTCGAGCTTCACGTTACATTCGAACAGATAGTTGTCCGGGACCGCCAAAGTCATTTGCGAAGCGGCCCTCGAAGCTTCCCCGACGAGCGCCGAGCCTTCGTAGCACCAGCGGGCCGGCGTCAAAGTCAGCTTCGGCTTGCGCGACAGATCGAGCACTGTGCGCGTGAACACCGCAGTCGCTTCCGGCACGGGGCGGAAATGCAGTTGCCCGTTCGGCCCGGCCATGACCTCGCGCGGCACACACTGCGTGCCGCCCCATTCAAAGCCGCCGCCGTCGCGCTCCCCGCCCAGGTCGCGAATCCAACCGGTGATCACGTGGCGCTTGCCGTCGAACAGGCGCTTGGCGGCATAGAGAATCGGCGTGTCGATGGCGGGCGACACTGGATCGAGATACGGGCCGCGAATGCCTTTGGCGTAGCGCGCGTAGGTGCTGCCCGTGGCCGTGGGCGAGCAGATCAGGTAGTGCGTGCCGGCGATCGTGAAGTAATCCGGACACTCCGGCGTGCCGAGGCCGGCGTAGTTTGCGTCGAGTGGTTTTTGCAGTTCCCATTTCTTCAAGTCCGCGGACACCGCAACGCCGGTCTGGCTGCCGGTGCACAGGAACATCCAGTAACGTTTGTCCGGCTCGTTCCAGAAGACATAGGGATCGCGGAAGTCGCGCTGCTGCTTGTTCGCGTAGAGCACGCCGTCGGGGCCGAAGATGTCCTCCGGGTGCTTGGTCCATTTGAGCAAGTCCGGGCTGGTCGCGTGCATCACGAACTCCAGGCCGGCCGGATTGCGAGGATTCCAGCCGGTGTAAAAGATGTGGAACGTGCCGTCGCGCTCGATGACCGAGCCGGTGAACATGTGCTGGCCGTCGGGGCCGTTCGCGTCGCCATCGGCCACGAGCGCGGTCGGCAACTCCTTCCAATGCACGAGGTCCGTCGAGACGATGTGTTCCCACGGCACCTTGTCGATCGCCCGCAGATAGAAAATGTGATACTCGCCCTTCCAGAAAAACGGGATCGTGTCGGCGAGCCGGCCGACCTTCGGACGAAAATGGATCGGCGACGTGTAAGGCGCGGCGAAGTGCACGTCCGGCTTGATGGCCTTCTTCCGCATCAACAGCGCAAGTTCGGAGTCGCTGAGCGCGCGCGACCAAAGCGCCGCTTCCTCCATCTCGCCGGTGAACGCCCGCACGATCTTGCCGGCGTCGGTCTCCGCGCCGAGGAGCAGCGGCTCGGTGTTTTGCGTGAGGTTGCCGCCTTTCCAGATTTTCCTCGCCATCACTTGGCCGTCGCAGATCAGTTCGATCGCCTGGCCGTCGTAGCGTCCCGCGAAGTCGTGCCACGCCGTGGCAGCGATCTCGGACGCGGGAAAACTCACGCCGACGAAGCCCGCGTCGGTGTGGACCTCGAAGCCGATCACGCCGCCGATGCTGTAGAGGTTGCAGTTGACGCGGTCGTGCCCGCCGCGCTTGGCGAAAAGCGCGGCGTTCCATTTGCCGGAGGGATCGCGCGCACGCAGGAAAGCGGTGACCGCGCTGCCCGGCACGTTCAACTCCTTGCCCGCGTCAAAGTAGGCCGAGCGCATCACCGCGACGCGCGCTCCGGGAATCGCACCCGGCCCGTCAGCACGCACATTGAGTTCGGAATCGCCGACCTGCCGCAGCGGAGGCCGCACCCCGTGGCCGCCGACGCCGAGGTCCCAATGTGCCATCGCCCCGCGCAACAACTGGTCGCGCTTCTCCTCCGCGCGAGGCTTCTTGCCGCGCGCAGCAGCCGCGGCGGGCTTGAGGATTTTCAAGCGGATGTCCTTGAACTGCGCCATCGTCGGCGGGCCGCTGTGGAGTTGCAGCCCCAGCACGCCTTGCGCATCGCTGCGCCGCGGATCGTGGTCGATCACCTCAGCCATCAACTGGCCGTTGACCCTGAGAGTGAGATGCGACCCCTGGCAGATGAGATGATACTCGTGCCACTCTTCGAGCCGAAACGCCGCCGGCCCCGTCGCCTCCGCAATCGGTGCGTGAGTCGCTTGCCCATTTTCGTCGAAGGCAGTCCGTTGCCCGCGCCAGGCGAGCGTGTGCCGGCCGAACTCGTCGTAGAGTCGCACGAGCCAGTCCGTCTTGAGATTGTTGTCCACTTGATAGCCGGCAATGTCGCCATCGGGCAAGAGTCGGCTGCGAAACTGAAAGCCGTTGTTGATGCCGCCCTCGCCGTTCACGCGCGACCTGAGCTTCAACTCGAAGTCGGCCAACTCGCCGCCCTGCCACACAATGTATTGGTTGACGGTGCAGGGATGCTCCTTCGTGATCTTGCCCGTGATCGCGCCGTCCTCGATCGACCAGTAACTCATGTCGGGCGCCTGCCAGCCGGTGAAAGTCCGGCCGTCGAAGATGGTCTTGAAACCTTCCTCGTCACCGGCTGCGACGACTGCAACCGACGCGAGCAGCGGCAAGCCGGCGGCGAACCATCGGCGAGCCACGGAGAACAACGTGCCGCCGCGTGCGCGTGCCGGCGTGAGTGGAGGTCCTCCGCGCCTGCCGCCGATCTCGGTCCTCGCGCTCGGCGTCCCGGAGAAAACGTGCAGCAGCGGCGGCAGCGGCACGGGGAGCCCCGCAACCAGCAGCCGAAGATCGACTGGTTTCTTCATCGTGTTCGGGTCAGTGACCTCCGCCGAAGCAGGGGCTTTGAACGTGTGAGCGGCTCAAACCCGCTCGGCTCCGTCCGGAATCGCGGGTGTCAAACCCACTGACCGAGACGCGGACGTGCCCTTCCCCCTCACCCCTGCCCTCTCCCGCGGGGAGAGGGAGCAGCGGCAAACAGTCCTCGACGAATCGAACAGCCCCCGTCGTCAGGCAGCGCTGACTGACGTTCTCCCTCTCCCCGCGGGAGAGGGCAGGGGTGAGGGGGAAGGCAGCGCGGGCGACCCCAGGCTCCACGAACGATCCCGGAATTGCCAAGCTCAACGAATCCTCCGACAGAGCGGGAGGCTTGGACAGGGAGTCACTGCTTTCGCCACGCCGATTTGAGTTCATGGACTTTCAGGGAAGCGATCTCGGCGGCACCGCCTCGCGCGAAGATTTCCAGCGAGTCGTTCTCCTGCGCCAGGATCACGCCCATCGGCATGTAGAGGCGGCCATCGTTGGCGAAGATGTCGATCGAAGTGCGGTCCACCAGCAGGCGCAGGCGGATTCTGCTGTCCACGGTTTTGAGCGCGGCCTTCTTGTCCTTGCAGGACAGCTCCTGCTTTTTCACGTCGTACGTCACCGGCACGCCGCGGAGATTGAAGCCGACTTCGTCCGCGTCGCCGACGGCGATCTCTGCCGTGAGGTCGAACAACTCGCCTTGCACGCCCGCCAGCGGATTCGCGCCGGCCCGGAGCGGCTGGGGTTTAATCGTGTGCGACCGGGCGCGCAGCGTTTCGAGTTCCTTCACCGGATTGGCGAACAGGCGCAGGCCGTCGTCGGTCGTGCGCAGCGTCAACTCGACGGGCAGGCCCATCATTTGGTTGAACGGCATGCCCGGCGTCGCCATCGTCCCCCACGGCATCAAGATGCGGCGACCGTCTCGCGGCGGAAGGTCGTTGAACGTCTGCGAAGCGTAGAAGCAATTGCCGAAGTTCAGATCGTGCGGGCCGGACTCGGTCGTGAACTTCTTCCCGTCGAAGCGTCCGATGAGGTATCGGCCATTGCCGCCGTAGAAAATCCAGTGCGTGTCGCGCTTGCGGCCAGCCGCCGCCAGCTCGAAGAACTCAGGACACTCAATGGTGCCGGGGAAGTTCACGTCGCAGAGGCGTTCCCAGCGCTTGAGGTCGGGCGAGGCGAACAGCGCGAAGTCGCTCTTGTCGAGATAGAGCGCCATCACCCATTTCTTCTCCGGCGCGTGCCAGATCACTTTCGGATCGCGGTTGTCGCCGGCGATGTGTGCCAACACGGGGTTGTTCTCGTACTTTTTCCAAGTGCGCCCGCGGTCGGTGCTGTAGGCGAGGCATTGCGTGAACCGCTGGCCTTTCGACTCCGCGCTGGTGCCGCCGGCCGCGGTGTAAATGCACACGATGGGTTTCTCTTTGCCTCGCTGAAAGCCCGCCGTGTTGCGCGCGTCCACGACGGCTGAGCCGGAGAACATCGTGCCGAGTTTGTCGGGAAAGAGCGCATCGCCCAGCTCCCGCCAGCGGACCAAGTCGCGGCTGACCGCGTGGCCCCAGTGCATGTTGCCCCAGTTCCAGCCGTAGGGATTGTGCTGGTAAAAGAGGTGATACTCGCCGTCGTAAAAGACCAGTCCGTTCGGGTCGTTGTTCCAGCCGCGCCGCGAGGTGAAGTGGAACTGCGGGCGCAGCGGTTCGCGGTAGAGATTCTCCGCGCCCTTGATCTCGTCCGACTGCGCGATGGATTTCAGGCCCGCCGAGTCCTCGCGCAACTTGTCCACCTTGATGACGGCCTGCTGGCCCTTGAAAGGCGCGAGATCGAGAAACGCCCACCAATCCGGCTCGGCATCGGCCAGCTCGATTTCAAACTGGCGCACCGTCTGGCCTCCGACGACCAGACTCATCAGCCGTTTGGGCCCGCCGTTCTTCACGGGCAGATTCAAGTAGCGCTTCTGCACGGCCAGCTCGCGCGTCGCGTCAGTCAGGACGGCGGGCAGCTTGCGGTCGGTCTGGATGATGTGGTCGATGTTGATGTGACCCCAGCCGCCGGTCGCCTGATCCACGATCTCGATGACTGCGTTCCTGCCGGCGAACTCGCCCACGTCCCACGCGTGCCAATCGAGATGCTCACTGCCGCCGGGTTTGTCATTCGGCCCGGTGGCGGTGCGGACGATCTGGCCGTCGAGCACCAGGTTGATGCACGTCTTGCCGGGCTGCGCGCCGCCGCCAATGAGGAACTGGATTTGTTTGCGCTCGATCGGGAATGGTGGCGACGTGAGCGCGCCGGTGGTGTCGTCGCCTTTGAAGAAGGAGTTGACGAGACCTTTGCCGAGAAAGCCGTCCACGTGCATTTGATTCGGCAACGTGCCGCGCGCCGGGCCGGGGCCGAAGGCTTCGCCAGTGGCCCGCCAGTCGCCGTAAGTTGGGCCTTCAAAATCCGCGATCAAGATGTCCGGCCGGTCTGCCGCGGCTGCGGACGTAGCGCCAAGGAGCAGGGCCAGCAGACCAAGACAGAAGTTGGGATTCGCTTTCATGCACGGAACAGAATTCTAAATCTCAGCACGCTCGGACTCCAATACGCATCGCACACCGAACCGCGATGCCCGAAGCCGTCGAACATTCCCGGAACCGGTTGCCGCCTGCCCTGCTCGCCCCCCCGCACCGCGAACAGCTACTTGCTCGGGGCCTCGGCGCCCCCCACTCTCGCACTCGGCTGTTTCAGGAAATTTCTCCGGGCGATCATTGGAGCGTTCATGGCCATCCCATAACCGGCCCGCACCGCGGCGTCAACACAGCTCTCCGATTCCGGAAGCGGAGCCGAACGATCGCAGCATTCCCGCGCGGACTTCTCTGCTGGGAGTACGTTGAGGGGTCGTTGCCGACAAGCGGTTGTTCGACCTCGACGAAGACGCACTCCGCCTGGCCTTTCAAGAAGCGGATCTCTAGTCCGGCGGCAAGTAAGTTTCGACACATGCCTCGGCACTCTCACCCCTCACCCCAGCCCTCTCCCCGTTGAGGGGAGAGGGAGAGGGCCAAACGCGCGTCACAAGGGTCGGCTGCGACCTCGCGGCGCACGGCGCTCTTGCGTGTCCAGACTCTCCACTGAACGAACGCGTGCGCTCGCGGCTGAGGCTTCTCGCGAGTCCGAACGCCAGCATCGCGACTCCCTCTCCCCTCAACGGGGAGGGGGCCGGGGGGAGGGGGCGGAGCGGGTCACACGACGTCCCAGAACTTCTTGGTCGCTGTACTAGCCGGTACTTCCAGTCCTCCTGCCGCGCTCGGTCAGGGCGTAGCGTGAGAGTTTCCGCCCCAACCCCCGTTCGTGCGCGCGAATGATCAGATCATTCTTTCTCAGCGCGTCCCTCAACGGCTCAGCGTCTTCAGCGCAAAAACCCAGATGCAAATGCCGCCGCCAGCCCTCAGCCTGCTTGAACCGCCGCGACATCTGGCCGACGGCGAGCGACATCTCATCCATCGTCTTGAGGTAGGAGTCCAGGCCCTGGCTGACGTCGAGCCACTCCTTCTGGCTGCGATGACAGGCGAGCGCGGCGCGCTTGGTGGCGTGGACCGAAGTCGTGTTCACGAACGCGTCCGGAGTGATGAGTTGGCGGAGTCCGTCACGCAGGCCGTGCGGCATGGCGTGATAGATCGTCACGTCCTGCTGGGTCGGCGGGCGCGGGGGGCGCGTGCGGTAGTTCGGCATGCCGCGCGCGAACGCCGCGGTCACGGCGAGCCGCGACGTGTTCGTATGGTCGTCCATGTAATCCTGGGGTGAATGCGTCAACACAATCGTCGGACGCACCTCGCGGATGATCGCGGCCAGACGACGGAGCGTCTTGTCGTCGTAGAAAATCTCCAAGTCGTCCGTCAGGCTCGGATGGTAGAGCGCGCCGAGGAGCCGCGCGGCGGATTGGGCTTCGCGACGGCGAATGGCCCGTGTCTTCGCGGCGCTGAATTGCACGCTGCCGCAGTTGCCGCTGGAGAGGTTCAGGTAATGGATTTCCCAGCCGGCGCGTTTCAGCAACAACAGCGTGCCGGCCATGTAGAACTCGATGTCGTCCGGGTGCGCGGCGATGGCCAGGGCGATTTGAGATTTGAAATTTGAAATTTCAGATTTGCCCATGGTGCGTGCCGTGCAATCGGTCAATCGATCTACCGGGATCGAGTATCCAGCATCCAGAAACCAGAAGCCAGCATCTGCCTCAGAGCTTCACCGGCTCGCCACTCTGCGCCGAGCGATCCGCCGCGAACATGATTTCGTGCGTCTTCATCGCCTGGCCCAGGTTCGTCAGCGGCATGTCCCCGTGATGTTCCAGCGCGCTGAAGAAGGCCTCGAACTGGGCTTGATACGGATGATCCGACACGTCGCCGGAATCGACGAGCTTCATGGACAGCTCGCTCCATTTGTGCCGGTCCAGCCCGATGTATTGGTTGGAGTAAAACTTGTTGTCGAGCAGGCTGCCCTTGCTGCCGACCAGGTGGACGTGGAAATAATACGGCTGCAGGCAGTCGATCGAGGAGGCCACCTTGCCGACCCGCCCGTCCTTGAACCGCAAGAGCGTGGCGCTCGTGCTCGGATACTGATATTCCTCAAACTCCTTCGCGCTGGACTTGGTTGCGTAGGAGCAGACGCTCTCGACCGCCGTGCCCATGCAGAGCAACAGCGCGTCCAGCGCGTGACAGCCGGCGGACACGAGACTGCTCCCCCCCGCCGCTTTCTTCACGTTCCAACGATACTGTCCGTACCACGGGCCGATGCCGTGGTAGTAATCCACTTCGCCGTAATGAATCTTGCCCAGCACGCCGCGGTCGATCAGCGCCTTCGTCGTCAGGAATTGGCTGGAGAACCGGCACTCGAAGCAGACACACGTCTTCACGCCCGTCTCCTTGACGGCCTTCTCGATCGCCAGGCAATCCGGCCACGACAGCGCCAGCGGCTTCTCGATGATGAGATGTTTGCCCGCCTTGGCCGCCGCGATGGCCTGCTTCGCGTGGTCGTACGGATAGCTGCAGATGGAAATGACCTGGACTTGCGGATCGGTCAGCAAGGCCTCGAACGTCGAGTAGCAAGTGATCTGCCCGCCGTGCCGCGCACTCAACTCCGCGGCGTTCTGGTTCCGCGACGAACAGACCGCGGTGACCTGCGCGAAGGGAGTGGCGTTGATGGCGGTGATGTGCGCGCCACTGACCCAGCCGTAACCGACAATGCCGACGTTGAACTTTTTCACGTGCATGCTTGTGTGATTCGGGCGTGATGATGGGAATTCGGCGCGTCTTGTCAAAGGAAACCGCAGGCAGGCAGGGCAGCCCGCCAATTCCTCAACGCCAAGGCTTCACTCGGTTCCATTAGTCTTAACGCAAAGCCGCAGAGACGCGGAGGCGCAGAGGGATTTGAACGATCTCGTTCTCAGTCGGGGAACAGTGAGCGTCGCGCAAACAGCAGAAGAATCCTTCCCCCGCGGCGCTCTTGGAGCCTTGCGTTTCAGCGTTAGTCGCGGGCTCAGGGCTGGTGCCCGGCACAACCTGAGGCGGGCTATCTTCGAAATAGGATCGGCCGCGGATCGCTCGCCGGGCCGCGTACAGCCGTGACCTTTGCTCAGCCTTGGCGTGCGGCTGGGAGCGGAGAAGCTGAAGGTAATCCTGGCGCAGTTGTTGAAGCCGTCCAAGGAGCGGCCGAGTGTCCATGGGCGTGCCGGTCCACTCCTCCTCGCGAGTGCGGTCTTGCTTTCGCTGGCGGCGCAGCAGGATCAAGCAGATGGTCAACAGCGTCAGACCAGTCAACTGGAGGTAGAGCGGCCACATCACTCGGAACGATATGTTCAGCGCGTCAGTTACTCAAGGTCTTCAGTTCCGGTTCTTGCTCGCACCGCCGGAGACCCCAGACTCAGCAAGTCGAACAAGAGCCCACACGGTCCTCCGCCTCAAGGCGGAACCACTCGATAGAAGGACGATCTCCCAGGTTTGATGCGCTCCCGGTATCCTGACGTTGCGCCAGGCACGTCTTCCCAATGCACGAGGTCTTGCGACCGTTGGAGTGCATCCCCCCTGCAAGGCCACTGCAGCACGACCTCATCACCTTCGAGCGTCAAAGGAGGAACGGGCCCCTGTCGGCAGCGGTTGAAGATGGGCACGAACAGCAGGTAGTCGAAGTCTCCGCTGCTCATGTTGAACCGCACGGTTCGCTGACCCTCCAGGTGCAACGCCGCCACATCTCCGTTGGCCTCGGTCATCCGCACCAATTCGTTCTGGCCCCAAGCGCCCGAACCGGGCGCGTCAAAGACACCCACGTCTCGCGTCGTTTGGTTCGGTTGCGTCGGCTCCGAAGTCACCAACTGCAAGCTGCCGCGCAACTGGTGCACTGACGCGCCAAAGAACGAGAGCGCCGCCCACACCTCGTAGTCGCCCGCCGGAAAATTCCGTGTGTAGTTGCACCAATCTCCGTCATCCACCGAGATGATCCTGTGGTTCGTCGTGACCTCCCAAGTCCCGCGATCCTTGCCCCACCGCCCTGCCAGGTTGTCGCTCATGTCCACGTTGTGACCCACGTGTCTGGCCAACGGCGTTCGGAAGGAAGGGAGGAAATTACCGTCGTCGTTGTTGTAATCCACGCCCGGCACCGCGTCCAGGTCCCGATACGCCCCGCCCAAATACGGCATCACGCCCACGTCCTCGCCGAGCCTCTGTTTCTTCGGGTTGGTCTTGCCGCCGTCGTAGTTGAAGTCTTCAGCTTCGATCAGGAAGGTTCCGGGGCTCGGGTAAGGATTGGCCGCGAACGAACCTGCGGTGCTCTGCGTGCTGGCCGGAGTCCCATTGTCCTTCCACGTCAGTCTCCAAGTGTGAGGCCCCGCGCTCGCGAGATACTTCACGTTGGCGCCGTCAGCAGTGTCGGTGATGGTCGCCTGAGTGGTGACTTCCTTGCCGTCGATCTCCAGTTTGACGCTGCTCGGCACGACGGCTGTGTTGGCGTCCCGGATCTCCCAACTCGCCGCGTCCCGACGGATGCTGCCCGGCCCCGGCGATGGCGTCAGGACGAGGAACGGAGCGGCCCCCTCGACGGCGAGGGTTGGTGGGATGGTCGTATAGGTCGGCACCGTGAAGGCCCTGCGCACGGAGGTCTTGCAGCCGTTCGTGTCCTTAAACTCAACCAAAACAGAGTGCACTGACGCTGATTCAAAGTGTTGGCCGAACGGCAGCGTGTAAGTAACCGTCGTTATGAAGCCCGTCTTGCTCACCGTCAAATCGGTCATTGGGACCACGAGGCCATCCAGCACAACCAGAAGCTCCGATTTGACCGGATCGGGGTCCACCGTGCTGGAGCCGGTATCGAGGAGACCCATCGTAAAGCCATTCATTTGCGGAAGAACACCGGCCGGACCCCCCACGCCGATCCACGAGCCTGCGAGCGCAATCTTAACGTCGTCGATGCCGGCGACTTCACCTCCGTCGCCCGCGCTTGCCCCAAAGAGCACGCGCCCTGGGCTGGGGCCGTAGGCGGTCTGGAGGTCCTTCACGATCTGACAACCTTTCCAATAGACGTTCAACACCCCGCTCTCGTCCATGCTCACCCGTAGCGGCACCCACTTGAGTTTCTTCCCGCTGCGAAAATCCGGATTGCTCGGATCGGCCGTGGTGCGGGGACCGGTGATGAGAGTGGCGCAGTCGTGCTCATAGTCGTAGTCTGCCGTCCCGTCGCTGCCGGTCGGAAACACAACGGCTGGCATGGGGATTTGCGCGACTTGCCTTCCGTACACTCGCACGCTGATGCCGCGCACGTCGTTGGGACCATCGCTCCCACCGACTGGCGCGTCGCCAGTTCCCCACGTGTCGAGACCGATGGCGACGCCCGTTTTCGTGCCCTCTTCCGGCAAGTTGTCCTGGTCGCCACCGTTGTCGAAGCTGCCGGCCCAACCGTCAGATCGCCCACCTCTTCCGGGGTTCGTATCACCGTCAAGAATCGCGATAATCGGGTCATCTGCCGAGGCGAAGTTGACGCTGACGCCATGGCCAGGCGCACGCCCCGTCCAATCGCCGAGTTTGACCATGCACTGAAGGTCGAAGGCACCAACGATCAACCCCGGCGCGAAATCTGGGAAGATCACAGCGCACGATTGGTTGTTGCCATCGGTCAGCTTGATGAAACCGGTGTCGTGCACGCCGCCCTCAGCTACCCATTCCGCGGAACCGAGCAAAAAGGAAAAAGGAAAGCCTGGCGCCGTATTCAAATCGAACTGGGCTGAAGGTCCTCGAAAACAAGGGTTGCCACTCACCGCCGCGCCCGGCTGCACGCCACCGCCGGCGCCGCGCACCTCATCGCTTGCGCCGGGCCTCTGGGCGAGGCCGGAGGGCGCTGGCACCGTGTTGGAGTCCGACAACGCTGAGCCGTCGTAAACCGAATCCGAAGCAGCGCCCAGGAGCACTGACAGCGCGAACTCCGTGAGTAAAAGCAGAAGCCGCATACACAACCCTTTCTCCTGATGTTCGTCCTTATGCTTCCACGGCTGCGCAGAGGCCGCAACAGATTTTGCGTGTTGATTTCGCGTGTTGGCGGGCAGGTCTGGCGCATCCGCGAGTTATCGGCGCTGCGGCGGCGTAGCGCAGGTTTCCAATCTGTTCGTATCGGCCACAATCGTCGCAGTCGGCGACGGTTTTGCCGGACGGGTCGGAGCGCGGACATTCCTGTCCGCCGGCGGCCGGAACCAGACAAGCGCCTTCGATTG
>ORMF010009943.1_pt1 | contig 12384 bp, 9 predicted proteins | sample 1779871 | NCBI WGS metagenome assembly ORMF01 (sample SAMEA104232316, study PRJEB22302) | groundwater metagenome | biome: forest; feature: aquifer; material: groundwater | place: USA | collected 2011-08-07 | depth 5.4 m | reverse complement strand
CTACGCTGCAGGGGAACAATATTCCCGGATTCGGCGACACACGCCAATCTCACCGCCAGATATTTACGCTGAATGAAACTCGGATCTTCAGCTCAAACGTGGTTAATGAGGTCCGGTTTGGCTTCAATCGCATTCACATTACCTTCAGCCCGAACGCGAAGCTCAACCCCCTCGACTTCAATATCAAAGATGGCGTTACAGATGCGATTGGCTTGCCACAGATTTCCGTGGGCGGCGGCGGTGTTAACTTCGGTGGACCAGCCGGCTTTCCGCAGGGCCGTTCGGACACGAATTTCGTTGTTTCTGATACGCTGAACTACCTGCGCGGCAATCACTCGTTCAAGTTCGGCGGCGAGTGGCGGCGTTTCTACAACAACAACACGAACCGCGACACGGGCAGCTTTACTTTCGCCAACACCACCGCTTTTCTGGCGGGCAACGCGAACGGGTTCACTTCCACGCTGGGCGATGTTTCAAACGCGATCACTCAGGGAGCGCTGGGTTTGTTCGTTCAGGACAATTACAAGTTGCGACCCAACCTGACCCTCGAATTGGGTCTGCGTTATGACTGGCTCATGTCACCGACCGAGCGTTATAACCGCTTCGTCGATTATGTAATTCAGACCAACTCGCTGGTTCGCGTGAACAGCGGCATCGCGCCGGTATATAAGACGAACGGGAAGAACTTCCAACCGCGGATTGGTTTTTCGTGGGATCCATTTAAGAATGGCAAGACTTCGATACGCGGAGCCTATGCGATTCTCACGGACCAACCGGTCACCAATCTTGTGACCGGCAATTCCTCTAATCCGCCATTCGCAACGACGGTCGCGTTGCCGATTACTATTCCCACGACCAAACTATCTAACGGAACGGATAATGCAATTCCGGGAACTACCGTCTCGCCGAGTTCCGTGGATCCAGGCTTTGACACCGCGTATGTGCAGTCATGGAACCTGAACGTGCAGCGCGAAGTGATGTCTGGACTCGCAGTATCAGTCGGATACTTTGGCTCGAAGGGGACGCATCTGCGGCTTTCGCGAAATCTGAATCAGGCTTTTTTTAATTCGGCGCTCATCTCCACACGGCCATTCCCGGCCCTCTCCACTGCTAGCCCTATCTCTCCTGGCACTCCCCTGCTGAACATTACAGAGCGCGAGGGCACAGGCATTTCGAGCTACAATGCGCTGTGGGTAACCGCAACTAAACGCCTGTCGAAAGGTTTTCAATTCAACGCCTCGTACACATTTTCGAAGTCGATTGACTACAACTCGCAGAGCTCTCAGGGAGTCACGCTGCAGGACAGCAACAACATCCGCGGCGACCGTGGGCTGTCGGACTTTGACGCGCGCCACCGATTCGTGGTCAGCGGACTGTACGAATTGCCGTTCCAAAAGAACCAACTTGTCAGTGGTTGGCAGCTTTCCGCTATCGTGCAATCACAGAGCGGGAATCCCGTGACCCTTCTAGCCGGTAATGCCGGGGCAATTACCGGAGGCGCCCCCTCAGCGAACGCCAACTCGCTGACCGGACTCGCGACCTTGCGTCCGGACGTGGGTGGCGCGGTTACTATCGGACATGCCGCTGCCGCGACCGGTAATGGCGTACAGTGGTTCCCAAATCTGGTCTGCGATCCCCGGCCCGGCGGTTCATGTCCAGCTGGCGCCGTCGCGATTTTGCCGGTGGCCTTTATCAGTGGCAAGACCATCTATCACTTCGGAAGTTTTGGCCGCAACGTAATAATCGGGCCGTCATTCAACAACACGGACTTCTCAATTATTAAGCGGACCAAGATTGGCGAGAACAAGACTATAGAATTCCGCTGGGAAGTCTTCGATCTCTTCAACCACGCGAATTTCGGTCAGCCTGGGCGTGTTGCTCAAGTAGGCAGCACAACGTTCGGTGTGATCACCAACACGCGCTTTGCGACGGGTGACTCAGGTTCATCCAGGCAGATGCAGTTCGCTCTGAAACTGAAATTCTGAGCGGCTGGAAAACAGAATGACGGCGCGCCGGGTCACCCATAACCGCGCGCCGTTCCTATCTGAGATGCAGGGCCCAGTTTAGAGTTCATGCTTTAGAACAACTCTAAACCGAACTTACTACCGCTATGGCTGTGCCAGTTTCCTCTTCCCCTCGAGCGCATCACGATATGCCCCGCCCGTCACCTCGCCGATTTTGATCGCCGCCTCGAATTCTTTCAGGGCCTCGTCCTTGTTATCCAGGAATGCGAGGATGCGACCCATCGCTTCGTGTGCGCGCGACAGCAGAACTTTGTCTGTGTCCGGTGCGGCCGCCGCGACCGCCAGGCGATAGTTCCCCAGGGCCCGATTCAGTCGTTGAGTTTGCAGCTCGTCGTCGGTCGTCTCGCGCGCCCACAGACTGGCCGTCTGGGCCATGGTAAAGAAAAGGCGCGGCTCGCCCGGATACTCCTGCACCAACGCCTTGAGACGCGTTTCCGCCGCTTCATAGTTGCGCGTTTGCAGAAGCTTTTCCACCTCGGTCAGACTCTTGACCAACGCCGAGTTGGGCGAGGCATCCCCGGCCCCACGCGCCTCAGACTCAGGATCGACTAACCACAAAGAGTAACGGGGATGCGCTTTACGCGCGGCCAGAGCTCGATCGCGAGTGGCGGTGACTTCCGCCAGTCGCTTGGTTTCGCGCGCGACATCAATTCCGGCGATCATTTCCGCGACGAAATTCCCGATATCAAAACCCGAGGCTTGAAAATCGCGAAGGCGATCGGCGAAAAAGAAATCCAGCACCGCGCCATTCTCATATTCTTCGGCCAGCCGGGCAATTGTTTCGTCGGCAACCGCGGCGCGGCGGGCTTCCGCTTCCCTGGCAACTGTCTGACGCGCAGCCTCGTCTTTCGCTTGTTGCAGGCGGCGCCGTTGAATATTTGTGACGGCGGCCAATCTGTTTGATTCTTCATAGCGCGCATCGGCGGCCGCCACCAGCGATCGGGAGATCACCACAAAAACATCAGGTGATACGGCGGCGCCTTCTTTGGTGCGTGCATCGATCAAAAGCTTTACCTGGTCCCGTTGGGCTGAAATTTCTTTGTTGAACCTTAACACCAACGGATCGAGTACGAACTGCAGATAGCCGCGACGAATTTCGGATGAAGTCGGATCGGTGCCTTCGGGAACGATCGCATAATAGTCGTCGGCAATTACGCGAAAATTAATTGTCCCCGGCGCGGCCATCAAATCCGGGACGATATAGAAGCGCCGTTCATGAACTCGGGTTGAGTACGCAGCAGTCGAGCTTTTCTTCTTTTCCGGACTCTTGACGCGCACGCGCTCAGTCGTGGTCAAAACCGGACGCGTGTGCAAGTAAGAAAGGACCGCGCGCACCATCTCGGCGGCCGGTTGTCGCAAGCGATCGCCTTCCGTCTGGTAGGCACGTATGTATGAAGGCAAACGCTCATCGATTCCCGATTTTTTGTAGAATTCGCGCACCAGTGGTGCAAAGTCGAGTACCGCAAGAATGCCGCCGGGCAAATCCTCGGAACGATCGGGCGCGTCAAGCAGCGGCGGTGCACCTAATGCATAAGCCAGCGAGACGTAACGCGCTGCCTGATCCGCCGGCGTGGCCGGGGCAGGCAGTTTGTTGTGCTCGAAAAAGGATTTGAGCCGCTCTCGTAAGCCAGAGTCGAGGTTCGCCTGATCCTTCCGCACCAGCATCCGGAAAGCGGTGGGCTCTTTACCTGGAGGCGTAGGATCGAAACCAGCCGCGTCCAACGCGGCCATCACAATGATCAAGCGCGCATCCGGTCGCAGGCTGACACCGTACTCAGACAGTTCGAACGGAGTTGCGGTCTGAGTCTGCGCCAAAGGCGTCCGCGGTCTTGATGAAGCGGGCGAAGGTGACGCGGTGGCCTGCCCCAGAGCAGTCCCGGCAACGACAAAAATAATAATTACGAAAGAAGCTCTTCTAATCATTGTATTGATGATCCCAGGTAGCAAGGGGAAACGAATCGGTCTATGTTAACGGATGAGCGGGGGGGGGGACAAATGGCCAGCAACCTGGGTAGTGTCCTAATTTGAAATCAATCAAATCGAACGGGCCATCTCGGCAAGTTTCGAGGCAAGGAAGGTCGCCCGTGCTCTGCCTTCCTCATCTCGGTAAGGTAATCCCGTGATATTGGCGTGAGTCGGGTCACTTGGCACTATATCCAACCCTAGGTTGCGCACCCTTCCGACGTGTAGCGTTACGATGCCGTGGATCGGGTTGGTCAGATGGCGGGTGCAATCAGCTTGAGTCGGGGCGCATGACAGGCCGTTTGGATCGTGATTTTTGCGTAGATAAAAGGCTTGTTTTCTGACTGTGCCTTCTTGTTTGATCCAATCGGAACCCGTCGCGGCACGGTAGCGATCTGCTTACATTCGTAAGGCGGGAGGGGTGCGGGAGGAGCGTCGATCATGCAAGGTTTAGCCGAATAAGCGTATTGACTAGCTAGTCGGCTGAAGGAAATATCCTTCGCCTCATATTCGCCGCCTTGTTCCCAGTAAATGTAGTCGTTCTGAGTACTGCTCCCCCGACAACTGAGGGTCATTTTCTTATCTCCGTTTACCCACTCAATATCTATTCCGCCTTCGCCGTCGGGAACAAACTCAGGACGCAGAAACAATGGCCCCAACAACGCGCTCCCAATCTCTATATACCTTTTAGCATTTTCGTAAGCGTGTGGGGATGCCTGGAATATGTAGCCGTCATAATTTTCAAGTGTCAGAAGGGCGTCGCTCTGTTAGAGAACCTTCCTAATTTAACTCTCAAATCCAAAACAAAAGCGGCGAAGCCTTAGCCCCGCCGCTGGTCGGTGCCCCTAAAGGGTAGGGACTATTTAGTTGTAGGATTTCAGTCTCAAAAAGGTCGAATGCTAAACGTGTCGGGGTTCGCATCGTGCTCGCCGCCGTGGTGCGATATGCTACCCGCGTATAATACTTCACGCTCAAGCCTTTCAGGGCTTAAGGCAGATTCGATCTTCGGTGGCTCGTAGTTGAGGTCTGGCTGGAGATTTTCTTTCTCCGTTTCTAAACTGTTGCTCATCGGGGTTACCCTCCTTGTGGAATCAGGCCAATAGTTTCATCAGATTGAGGCGTCTTGTCAAGGCCTGGCCGCGTCCAAGCTTGGCCCGTAAGGACAAGCACTGTGCCATACTTCGGGCCTTGAAATTTCAAATTAGGACACTACCGCAACCTGTGTAATTGTCCGTCTTGAACTCTCATTAGTAGGGCCATTTGGTGCGGTGATCAGCTACCACAGTCAGAATTTCCACTTCACCCCACGTCGGGAATCCAGAACGCTTGCCCGTCGACCTCGACCCTCTTCAATCCGCGGCCGGGCAAATCGGCTTCTGCCAATCCCAGGAAAGTGAAGTGAGGCAAGTCACTAAGGACCGTCTGGAACCAACCGTGCTGCGCGAGGATGTTGCGAACTCGACCGTCAGAGAACTCATTGGCGTCGAAGGCCAGCATCGCGATGTGCTGCGAAGTTCCGGGCGCGGCAATCGAATAGAGCACCGACTTTGACAAGTCTTTGCTGAAGAAGATCCCTTCCTGCTCGAGTTCAAGAACTTCCGGCACTTGTTCAGGGACGGGCAGATTACGCAGCCTTTCCGCCTGTGCTTCGCTCAACCTGCCCGCACGAGTCCAGTGATGCAGCGCCGGCAAGAACCGCGAGCTCCATAGGCGCACCGTATCCGCATAACTTCTTCGCGCTGCTTCGGCGCCGTCGCGCGGTGAAATCTCCAGACCCTCGGCGCGAGCAACCGCACGGGCCTCTAACAGAGCCGACATGGCGGCCGGCTGCAATTCGATCGTAGCATCGTCGATCGTTGCCGGCGTTGGCCCGGCTTGGCGCTGAAAACTCGCGACTTCATCTTCGCTGGTGAATACACAACACGGTGGAGGCGAGACACTATCGGCGCCGACGAACATTGCCCCGTAGTCATGAAGCACCCGTCGCGCGACCGGATCGTCCGATGGACAGATGTCTTCGATGCTGGTTCCGCGCAGGCGAAGCGCGCGCTGCAGCGTTGCATAGAATGGCGAAGAATCCATTTCTCTCAATCTATTTTGCAGCTCGAATGATAATCGTGGTTAGGCCAACCACACAACACGAGACGGCCACGGTAATGAAAAAGAATCCCGCGAGTAACAAGAACAAGGTCGTCTCGCTACTCGCGGGTAGTTCGTCTTTTGAGATTGCCGCTCCCGCGGACTTTCTTGACTACGCCTGCAAATATTCAGCGCCTGCCAGCGTCTCAGGTCAGCGTTCGCAGGGCGAGTTTGCTATTTTTTCTTCAGAGTAACGCGCACGGGGTCGCCCAGACTGTCCACCGGCACGTCCAATTCCTCACGGCGAAAACCTTTAGCCTTAACCTTCAGCTTTAGACTGCCCATATGGATTGGCGGCAACGCGATGACCCCGTCTGCGTCTGTCTCGCCCCAGCTCTCGCAGAAAAAGCCGTCCGTGCGCGTTGATTCTAGTTTGACGTAGGCGTTTCTGATAGGATTCCCCTTCTCGTCAAACACGCGAACATCGGCGCGACCGACACCATTGGGCGCTTTTGGTGCGATGCCATGGCTGGGTAAGGTGTCCTTGCTTTGCGATGGTTCCTGAGCGAGCGCAATTGAAAACGAGGCGACAATAATAAAGAGAACTGAGAGAACTTTCGACATAATTCTTAACTCCTATATTGAAATAGTTTTGCCGGCGCAAATTTTGCGATGGCGAGGACGATTGATTCAGATTCAATCGATGGGCTCTTGACTAAAGGGGCGGCTGATTTACCTGACCCGGGAGAGGGTTCCCACGGCCAACGAGCTGCCGCGATTATACGCTATTGGACTGAAGATTTGGAAGTTTTTGTAACGCAAGTTGTTAACTTGCGTCCCTGGCAACCAAGGAAGCAGATCCCCAAGTTACCAACTTGCGTTACAGTTTCAAAGGGAGATTTTCATGCTGATTCAAATTCTCGTCTTGCTCTTAATCGCAGGTGTTTGCGGCGCGTTAGGCCAGGCCATCGGAGGATATTCGCACGGCGGCTGTCTGGTTTCGATTGCGCTTGGATTTATCGGCGCACTGCTCGGCTCCTGGATTGCCGGGCAACTCCATCTTCCGGAACTCATCGTGATTCCCGTGGGTGAAACGCACTTTCCGGTGATCTGGTCGATTATCGGCGCGGCCTTGTTTGTGGCTCTGATAAATCTGATCAGCCGGCGGCGAGTTTGACTCCCGCTCCGGAGAGGCTAGGGCAGACCTTCGCGCGTTTCCCTGTGGTTATCGAACCACCACGCCCAGGGAATTAGCAAAGCAGCGCTGAGTGTGACAATGGCGAGTTTCCGGACGCTCTGGGGCGGTGGTGGGCCGAATACCTCTCCGGCGTACGCAAGCAATAGAAAGATCACGAACCCCCAAAAGGCATATATTCCGATCTTGTCCTTTGCGCGGGTCTGTCGCAGATAAACCCAAATCCCGACGGCAAATAAAGCTGACTCAACCATAATCGTCGCCCATCGATGGTTCCAAAGTCCCAGGCCAAACAGGCGACTGCCACCAGCGTAAAGCGGCAGGTCGGGGCGGTGCACAATGTAATCCATCACCCAGTGACTGATCACGCCGATCCAGATCGCCAGCGCGCCGGTTCTGTAAAGCGTAACGCCAAAGTAAATCGCGGCAAACAAAGTGGCCCAACCGACAACCGCCAGCAGCCCGTGTGAAATCGGATAAGAGTTGAACCTAAGCCGCAGGAATGGATTCGTATTGGGCTCGACGGAGACGTGTTCCCAGCCCAACAGCAGAAAAATCGGCCAGAGAAGATCGAGCAGAATCGGCGCGGCAATCAACACACCCAAAGATGCGCGCGGCGCCAGTTTCTTCGACGCGAGACCTACTGCATAGTGACCGATGAACATTCGTTGAGTCGTCATGCTAACACTTAATTCCTATTCGTCATTACTTTTTCGCTCTTTGGTTTGAAAAATTCGCCTCATGTCGCTAAAGTAACCTCACCAGCTTAATAACTGAGAACAGTTTTTCCGAAAGCGTTTAGAGACGGGACTTTGTTCCGTCTGTTGGCAGCGATGAGCGGCGAAGTACGTCCGCCAACGAAAACTTTCAGCAACGGCGAATGCCACAGATTTTCCGTCACAGCACGAACTATCTGGCGCGGGCCACGATTTACGGCGCCGTCTTTATTCTGTTTGCAGCCCTTTGGGTCACGGCAGAGATTACCCGGTCGGGATGGAACACCGGCCAGTGGATCGAACGCCAACAACCAATCCAGTTCAGTCATAAGCACCACGTCGGTGACGACGGCATTGATTGCCGCTATTGCCACACCTCGGTTGAGACTGCGGCCTCTGCCGGTATTCCTTCAACGGCCGTCTGCATGAATTGCCACAAGCAGATTTGGGCCGATAGTCCTTATCTGGAACCGGTGCGCGCGAGTTTCAAGACAGGTAAGCCGCTTGAGTGGATCCGCGTCCACGACCTGCCGGACTTCGCTTATTTCAATCACGCAATTCACGTCAACAAAGGCGTGGGCTGTTCGACCTGCCATGGCCGCATCGATCAGATGCCGGTAGTGTCGCAAGCTAGTTCACTGCAGATGGAGTGGTGTCTTGAATGTCATCGCAGGCCGGAAGATTTTGTGCGAGATCCAAAGCAGATTTTCAACATGGAATGGCGACAGCGGAACAGTACTTCAGACGAGCTAAAAGAAGGACGCGATTTGGTCAGGAAACTTAAGATTCAGGAGCCGGCGGTCCTGACGAGCTGCTCGACCTGTCATCGATGAAATTGGAGCGCGGACATCCTGTCCGCCAGCGAGGCGCAGCCTCGCTCAATCTTTTAGAGGAGCGCCGGAAAGGCTGAGCCTTTCCGCACATCAGGCGGCAAAGCCGCTATATGCATGGATAACGACCGTCACATAAATTTCAAGCTGCTCCGCGACCGCATAATGAGGTCAGAACCGCCTGCGGTAGCGGGCGGTTTAACCTCGAGCGATCAACCGCCCGCTACCGCAGGCGGTTCTGACAAAACTTATTGGCGCAGCCTTGAAGAACTTGCCGACTCACCGCTCTTCGAAGAATTTGTCCAGCGCGAGTTCCCGCAACAAGCCGAAGAGTGGAACGATCCCTTCGAGCGCCGCACGTTTTTGAAATTGATGGGCGCATCGCTGGCGCTGGCTGGTCTGAGCGGCTGCGTAATTCAACCTCCCGAGAAGATCGTTCCTTATGTTAAGCAGCCTGAAGAAGAAGTGCCGGGCAAAGGTCTTTACTTTGCTACGGCATTTTCGTTGGGCGGCATCGCGACTCCGCTGCTGGCGCGCAGCAACGAAGGACGGCCAACCAAGCTCGAAGGCAATCCCGATCACCCGAACAATCGCAACAGCGATCCGAACGACAAAGGCTCAAGCGCCACAGACATCTTTTCGCAGGCTTCGATCCTGACGCTTTACGATCCTGATCGCTCGCAGACGCCGATGTATCGCGGCGAGACGCGGCCGTGGACGCAGTTCATGGCTGAAATCCGCGGCCTGATCGAAAAGGAAGGTGACGGATTGAAAGCGAAGAAGGGCGCAGGCCTGCGCTTCCTGACTGAAACGGTCACGTCACCGAGTTTGGCTGCGCAAATGAAGTCCGTCCTCACCGATTTTCCTGAAGCGAAGTGGCATCAGTACGAACCCGCCAACCGCGACAACGCACGCGCCGGGGCCATGATGGCTTTCGGCCAACCGGTGAATACGATCTATGACTTCAGCAAAGCGGATCGGATTCTTTCGTTAGGTTCTGATTTTCTGGCGTGTCAGCCGGGTTCGCTGCGTTATGCGCGTGACTATGCGGCGAAGCGGCGCATTAACGGTGATAAAGCGGAAATGAATCGGCTGTATGTTGTTGAGAGCACTCCGACGACGACGGGAGCGAATGCGGATCATCGCATTTCATTACGACCAAGCGAACTCGAGATGATCTCGGCAAAGTTCCTTGAGTCAATTCAGATTTATCAGATGTTATCACTGACTAACGAAAGGACGGCGAACGGTTCGGCGAAGAATCCAGCGTCCTCAGTCCCACCGCCCGCCGTTCTTCAACCAGACAACCGCTTGGTCGATGCCATTGCTCGCGATCTCTTCGAAAACAAAGGGGCGAGTCTCGTCATCGTGGGCGACGAACAACCGCCAATCATTCACGCACTCGCCCATGCAATGAACGCCGCGCTCGGCAACGTCGGCAAGACAGTCGTCCACACCGATCCAGTTGAAGCTAATTCAGTCGATCAAACTCAATCCCTGCGCGAACTGGTAAATGATATCGACGGCGCCAAAGTTGATACGCTGATCATTATCGGCGGCAATCCGGCTTACAACACGCCGGTTGATCTCAGACTGGATCTGAATCGGCTGAACAAGGTTAAGCTGCGCGCGCACCTCAATCTCTATAACAACGAAACGTCTGATATTTGTCACTGGCACATTCCGGCAACGCATTACCTGGAATCGTGGGGCGACGCGCGTTCGTATGACGGCACAGTAACTATTGTCCAACCATTAATCGCGCCGCTTTACGAGGGCCGGACGGCGCACGAAGTGCTCGCGCTGTTTTCGGAGAATTACGATCGAAAGCCTTACGATATTGTGCGTGGCTACTGGCAGGAGAACGCCGGCAGGGTGCCTGCGAACCGCCCGCCGGAGGCGGGGGCTCCTAACGCGGGCGCTCTCGCCGCTGCCACGCCAGCGAACACGCTAGTCGCTTCTCCCTCGGCTGCTCCGCCAGCAGTCAGTACCGGGAGCGGGAGCGACCGGGTCGGTCCAGTCAGCGCCCCTCCAGCAGATTTCGAGTCGTGGTGGCGCAAGTGTCTGCATGATGGGTTCATTCCCAACTCGGCTCTGCCAACCAAAACCGTTTCGTTGAAGTCCGACTGGGAGAACTCGCTCACGGGCGCTAGCCCGACCGTGAGGGAGGGCTCAAAGTCAGGCTACGAACTAATCTTCCGCACCGACCCAACCATCTACGACGGCCGCTTCGCGAACAACGGCTGGTTGCAGGAGTTGCCGAAGCCTCTAACCAAACTCACGTGGGACAATGTCGCTCTGGTGAGCGCCGCCACGGCAAAGAAGTTAGGCGTGTCACCGCAAAATTACGAGCGCAGCAAGAAGGGCCGCGAAGCTTTGGTCGATACGATCAGGCTGACGCATCGCGATCAGTCGATCAGCAAGAACGTTCCGGTATGGATCATGCCGGGCCAGCCTGACGATGTGATCACGATTCATCTCGGTTACGGCCGCACGCGCGCCGGTCGAGTCGGTAGCGGCACCATCGTAGATCCCGATTCTAAATTACCTCAGGGCGGCTTCAACGCTTACGAGATTCGTTATGCGGACCAGCCCTGGACAGCCACCGGCGCCTCGGCCAGCAAAACCAGCGAGCCATACGAACTGGCCACGACGCAGGTGCACTTCTCGATGGAGGGACGCGACCTGCTGCGCGAGGGTTCGTTGGAAGAGTATCTGAAAGACCGCGACGATCTGCGCGAAGAACGCGAGCGCCAGCAAAAAGAACTGCACGATCTCTCCCTTTATCCGGATTTCGATTACAAAGACCAGGGCAACGGCTACGCCTGGGGAATGTCGATCGACTTGAACAGTTGTGTCGGCTGTAACGCCTGCATGATCGCCTGCCAGTCGGAGAACAACATTCCCATCGTCGGCAAGGAACAGGTCGTCCGCAGCCGCGAGATGCACTGGATCCGGGTCGATACTTATTTTAAGGGCGACACCAACAAACCCGGCGGACCATTCTTTCAGCCGGTGCCGTGCATGCATTGCGAGAACGCGCCGTGCGAACCCGTCTGCCCGGTGCATGCGACGGTGCACAGCTCTGAAGGCCTGAACGACATGGTCTATAACCGCTGTGTCGGGACGAAGTATTGCTCGAACAACTGCCCGTACAAAGTGCGCCGCTTTAACTTTTTCCTCTATCAGGATTGGGAAACGCCGACTTATCAATTAATGCGCAATCCGGATGTGTCGGTGCGCAGCCGCGGCGTAATGGAGAAGTGCACTTACTGTGTGCAGCGGATTCAGTCGGCGAAGATTCAGTCGGAGCTCGAAGGACGCCAGGTGCACGACGGCGAGATCGTTACGGCCTGCCAGTCGGTCTGTCCGACCGAAGCGATTGTGTTTGGCAACATCAACGATCCCAACAGCAAGGTATCGAAGTTGAAAGCTTTGGATCGAGATTATTCGTTGCTGGGCGAGTTGAACACGCGGCCGCGGACAACGTATCTGTCGGCGCTGAGGAATCCGAACCCGGAGATCAAGTCGTGAACTCCCTCTCCCTTTGGGAGAGGGCCGGGGTGAGGGGCGAAGCT
>ORMF012534109.1_pt1 | contig 12388 bp, 11 predicted proteins | sample 1779871 | NCBI WGS metagenome assembly ORMF01 (sample SAMEA104232316, study PRJEB22302) | groundwater metagenome | biome: forest; feature: aquifer; material: groundwater | place: USA | collected 2011-08-07 | depth 5.4 m | reverse complement strand
TCGACGGACAAACGGATCACTTGGGTCGGCCGGTTAATCCGAAAGTTCAAGCTCGACGAGATCTCCCAGCTTTGGAATGTGCTGAAAGGCGAGATGAGCTTGGTCGGGCCGCGGCCGCAGATCCAGCGGGACGTGGATCTTTATACCGACGAGGAGTATCACCTCTTCGATGTCCGGCCCGGGATCACCGATTTCTCATCCATTATCTTCTCGGACGAAGGGGAAATCCTCAAGGGGAGCGACGATCCTGACCTCAGGTATAATCAGGTCATCCGCCCGTGGAAAAGCCGTCTGGGTCTGTTCTATGTCAGACACCACAGCGTGGCAATTGATCTTCAGCTCATCTGCCTCACCGCCATCGCCATCCTTTCACGACCCACGGCTTTGAGGGGCGTCCAAGCACTCCTGCGCAAGCTGAAGGCGGACGGACAGTTGGTCCGCATCGCGGGACGCACCGAACTGCTGGTGCCTTATCCCCCTCCCGGCGCAGCGCAGGTGGAGACGCGCACGCACGCGTAAGCCGCGGTTTGGTCGGCTCTGCTTGCAGCGCCCCGGGAAATCTGCAACGATCGTGCACATGAGGTTCGTTCCACGTGCTCGCGCCAACAAACGCATTTCGATTTCCGTTCCTCACATGGGGGGGAACGAGATTCAGTACGTTTCAGAAGCCTTCACCTCCAACTGGCTGTCGACCTTCGGTCCCAATCTCACGGAGCTGGAACGGGAGTTTTCGAAGCTGATGGGGGTGCCCTCCGTGGCGCTCGGCAGCGGCACGGCGGCCATTCATCTGGGCGTCAAACTGCTTGGCCTTGGGCCCGGCCAGGAGATGGTCACTCCGACCTTGACGTTCGCCGCAAGCTGCAATCCAATCTTGTACCAGCACGCCGTTCCCGTGTTCGTCGACAGCGACCGCGCTTCCTGGAATCTGGATCCGCAGTTGCTCGCCGATTTCCTGGCCAAGCGGGCCAGGGTGAACACGCTGCCGAAGGCGGTGACCGTGGTCCACCTGTTCGGCCAGAGCGCCGATCTCGATCCCATCCTGGAAACCTGCCGGCGTTACGAGCTCCCTTTGCTCGAAGATGCCGCGGAATGTCTGGGCGCGCAATACAAAGGCAAGCCGCCGGGCACACTCGGCGACGTGGGCGTGTTCTCGTTCAACGGAAACAAAATCATCACCTCGACCGGCGGCGGGATGTTGGTTTCCCCACGACCGGGGTGGGTGGACAAGGCCCGTTATTGGAGCGCCCAGGCGCGCGACCATGATCCCGAAGACCTGGGCAACTATGTTCACTCTGAGGTTGGCTACAATTACGGGCTGAGCAACGTCCTGGCGGGGATTGCTCGCGGCCAACTCGAGGTGCTGTCCGAGCGTGTGAAACAGCGGCGCGCCGTGTTCGAGCGGTACTGCCAGGCGTTTGCCAGTCTGCCGGGCATCGAACCACAGCGCGAAGCAAGCTTCGCAGAAGATGGGAGAGCGGAGATGGGAGATGGGAGAAAGCCGGGCGATGGGAGATCGAAGATGGAAGATCGGGCGTCTGCCCAACTCCCGTCTACCAACTCCAATCTTCTACATCCGTTTCCCAAACTGCCATCTCCTAGCTCCACTCTTCCACCCTCGCGGCACACCCGCTGGCTGAGCTGCTTCCTCATTGATGAGAAGCGCTTCGGGCTTTCGGCGGCTGAACTGATCCGGTTGCTCGACGCGGCGAACGTTGCCTCAAAGCCGGTCTGGAAGCCGATGCACACGCAAAAGCTCTACGAAGCCTGCGAGTGCATCGGCGGCGCCGTGGCGGAAGATTTGCATCGGCGCGGGATATGTTTGCCTAGCTCGAGCAGCCTGACGGAAGAAGACCAGCAGTTTGTCATCGACCGCATCCGCGAGGCGCATTTGCTGCATCGTTAAACGTTGAACCGTTAAACCTTAGAACGGAAGTTGAAACCACAGATGAACACGGATGGACACAGATCAGAAGGACTCGCGCAGAGCTGCGTCCTCACCAGCAGGGTGAAGCCGCTTCCGCCCGCAAAATCTGTGTTTATCTGTGTGCATCTGTGGTTTCCCTGATTTCCGGCTGACCAGTTCCCGCTGAGGGGAGCGGGCCTACAGCCACGCGAAAACCACCCGAATTCCTGTAGGCCGCGACCCAAGGCGGCGTCTGGGGCGAGTTTTGCAGCAGCCTGAAATAAGAGCCAGAGTCTGGCAACTCCTTGGCCTGCTCCGACTTATCTCGGCTCGGTCGAACGGCGTAATCAGGCGGTGGGACCCCACAATCGATCGGTCGGATTGCCAAATCGAGCGGTTGCGCGTCAGAATTGAGCAGTCGGACGCCAAAACCGCCCGGTCGAATGACAGAATCGCCCGGTCGGATCACCAGCCGGCTCGGTCGAACGACAGAATTGACCGGTCGGATAACAGAATCGATCGGTCGAACCGCGCGAGGACGCGGTCGAACGGAAGTGCTTGGCGGTCGGATGGCGTAGCAAAGCGGTCGGATAGCTTAATTGACCGTTCACCGTCCGCACTCAGGCGGTCGGAGACCGCAAGTATGCACTCGAAAACCACAGGTGAACCCAACGTGGTGAAGCCGCAACCAGAGCCACGCCGGGGAAAACTACGCCGATTCAGGGCGGAACACCGATTCCCGTTTCGTCCGCCAGTTCGGCCATCTGCGTTCCGTCCTGAATCAGTGTGGAATTCTTCGGTGAGTGTGTTCCGGAAAGTTTTGCCAAGAAAACAAGATTCTGTAGGATTGTAGTAGGATGAAAGAACTGCGGCTGGCCTCACCCGGCTGGTGAGGCTGCCGTTTTGGTCAAGTGACCGATATCGGTGTTCATATGCGTCCATCTGTGGTTTCGACTGCTCTTTCCAGGGGCATCATTTGGCTGCGGCTGAGCCGCATTGGGCTCCTCCGTGCTGCTATCCTGCGGCACTCTGTTTTCCTGGCAAAGTTACTCAGTTGAATCCGCCAAGCGGTCCCACACCGATTCAGGGCGGAACACAGATTTCCAGTTCGGAAAGCAAAGTTCCCATGTAAGTTCCGTCCTGAATCTGCGTGGTGGGGATCGGCGTGGGTTCGGTTGCCGTTGATATCGGTGTTCATCTGCGTCCATCTGTGGTTTCGACTGCTCTTTCCAGGGGCATCATTTGGCTGCGGCTGAGCCGCCCTGAGTTCATCCTCGGTTCCTTGAGCTTCAACTGCCGGATTTGGGTTTACGACTCGCTCTGAAATAAAGGCTGGCCGTTCGTTTCGCAAAATGGCAGCTTCGCAACCGCTATGAGAGATGAATTCGTCAATCGGCTCGCGATGTTCCAAACCTCCCTCAACACGCTCAATTCCGCCGAGCATAAACCCACCTGGTTCAATCAGAACCCGCCCAAGTTCACCGTCAAGGTGGCGGAAACCGCATCGGCGCTGGTGGATTTGGAGGTCTTTTGCCGCCAGCAGGAGGCCGCCACGACCGGCACCACCGAACAGAAGCAGCGCGAAGAGACCGAAGTGGAGGACGCCGCCTTCACGCTCAGCCGCGCGCTCGTCACTTACTTTCGCGAACACGGCAACGAGACCGACGCCGCAAAGGTCAATCTGGAGATCTACCAGTGGCGCGCGTTGCGCGACCAGCAGCTCCTCGAAAAAGCCCGCCTCGCGCGTGGTCTCGCGCAGGGACTCACCGCGGGCACGGCGGCAGCCACCGCCGCGGAATACGGGATCGACGCCGCGGCCGTCTCGGCGCTGGGCAAAGAGATTGACGATTACGCGAGTGTCATCACGGCCCCGCAGCAGGCCATCGGCGGACGCTCGGCCCTGACGCGGCAATCGCGCCAGCGTTTCAACACGGTGGAGGGGAAGTTCGGCGTGCTGGACGACCTCGTTCTGCAATTCGGCAAGACCGTCGCCGGGCGTGCGCTGATTGCGGCGTATCGGGCGGCGCGCATTGTTCGTGACGCCGGCCGTGGGCCGCAGCCCACTCCGCCGCCGCCCACGCCTCCCGCCCCGCCCACTCCGCCGCAGCCGTAACCGGCGTGTCCGCGGGCCTCGGGACTCAGTGGCTGGCGTTCCGGTTTGCCAGTCTGACACTGATCTGCGACCAAGATGACGACAGCCGTTGCCACACGTCCCGTCCCGAAATCCAGGTCCAAATCCGCACCGCTTGCGCTTAACCGGATGTCCTTGGAGCAACTGAGTGCGTTGCCAGACGAGGCGGCGATCGAAGCTGTCAAGCGCGGTCTGCCGACGCGGCTACTGAGGCAGTTCAGTGAGCGGGTGGGAGTGCCTCTGGAGGCGTTAGCCACTCCACTCCAGATGACGGCGCGTGCCCTCCAACGACGGATCCAGGAAGGGACGCTGGGGCAGGGGGAGTCGGAACGGTTGCTGGCCATGATACGGTTGTTTTTCCAAGCCGTCCGGGTGCTGGGCGAGGAGACGAAAGCAGTGCGCTGGCTGCAATCGCGGCCGCCCTTGTTGCTCGGCCACACGCCACTGGAGAGCATGGACACGTGGCTGGGGATTCGCTCCATCGAGACCATCCTCGGCCGGATTGAAGGCGGCGTTTACTCTTGACGCTGACCGCGTATCGCCTCGTGGCCCGTGTCCAGGCCCGCGGGGCGTTCGCCGGCGAAGGGGCCCGGCGCTGGGGCGGGCGCTGGAATCCCGTCGGTATCGGAGTGGTCTATGTGTCGAGCACCCTTTCGCTTGCCAGCCGGCAGTCAAAACGGATTCCAGGGTGCAAGTGCGCTGGCCGGCCGTCTCTTGATCTAATCTGAAATCCGAGGAGGGAGTGCGGCCCGCTCTGGAGGCCGATACATCCGCCTCCCTCCCTCGACCCTCTCCGCTTGGAGGGGAGAGGGTGACAGGACGTCGGGTGAGGTGCGGGCCGCTATTCTGCGGCAACTGGCTTCGCCTCCCATTTTCTTTCAGAGCGGAAGCTCTACGCAGGCTGCGAGTGCATTGGCGGCGCCGTGGCCGAGGATCTGAACCGGCGGGGCCTCTGTCTCCCCAACTCGTGCAGCCTCACGGAGGAAGGCCAGCAGTTCGTCATCGACCGGATTCGCGAGGTGCTGGAACTCGCGAGGCGATAAGGCGGCGGCGTGGCCAGGGACCGGACTCCAAGACTTCCCGCTCTCCGACAATCCTTCTAAGTGTGGCGCGCCAAGAAGAACGGGCCCGATGACCTACAAACTGCAGATTAAGGAAGAGGCGTGAAGAAAACTGCGTTTGCTGCCGGAAGAAATCCGTCACACCATCGGGTTTCGCATGCACCTGATGCAAACCGATTGGGCTGGCGATGCGAAGAAACTCACCGCACAGGAAAAGAAGTATCGCCTGCGGGTAGGGAGTTTTCGTGTCTTGTTTCAACTGGAAGCGGATACCATTACGGTTTACGATATCAAAGATCGAAAAGATGCCTATGAATGAGATTCTCTCGCCAGAAGCGGCCACACTCCAGCAAGTCGCCGCTGAACTGCTCCGGCTGCGGGAGCGCATTGAAGCCTTGGAAGACTTGCGTGACTTGAATGCCGCCATCGAGCGCAACGCTGGCAAGCCGGGCGTGCCCTGGGAAACGGTTTGCCAGGAGTTCGGTTGGGATTTCGCTGGCGCGTCGCCGCGGCCAAAGCAGCACTGCTGAAGGCAACCGCACGGGAGTCTCGAGGAAGGGAGAGCGCAATCTGCAGTTTCCAGTGTTCGGTTGCCAGGAGTCGGCCATCCGTAGTCCTGCGGTCCGAAGGAAGGCCGTATCCGGCCTTTCAGCGTTGAAACCTTTCCGCCCGTCCGTCGATCGACATGTGACCTCTGACTTCCGTCCACTGTCTTCTTTTAGCTTTGCGGCGTCCGAGTCTTGAACCGTCTCTTCATCATCGGCGCGGGCGGCTTCGGGCGGGAGACGCTCGGCTGGACCCTGGCACTGCCGCCGGCGCAGCGCGATTGGGAAATCGCCGGGTTCCTCGATTCCAACCTGAAGGCGCTGGAGGGATTCGATTGTCCGCCGTCGATCATAGGCGATCCGCGGACTTTCGTGCCCGGCGGGAACGACTGCTTCGTGTGCGCCGTCGGCGATCCGGAAATCAAGTTGAGACTGTGTGAAGCGCTGCAGGCGCGCGGCGCTTCCTTCGCCACGATCATTCATCCTTCGGTGATTGTTGGCCGTGGCTGCAAGGTGGGCGACGGCTGCATCCTCTGCCCGGGGGTGGTGCTCTCGACCAACGTCACGCTGCGCGATCATGTGGCGATCAACATGAACTCGACGGTCGGTCACGACGCGGTCATCGGGGAAGGTTGCACGCTTTCCTGCCATGCGGATGTCACAGGCGGCGTGGCGCTCGGTCGAGGCGTGCTGGTGGGCAGCCACGGCTCGATCTTGCCCGGCGTGAACGTGGGCGACTTTGCCGTCGTCGGCGCCGGCAGCGTTGCCGTGCGGGATGTGCCGGCGCACACGACGGTGCTCGGTGTGCCGGCCCGGCCGGTTTGGAAAAGTGATGAACCGCCCGATTCGGGTGTCCTCGCGTGAGACCGGGCGCGGAAGACCTGCGGCGAATCATTCTGGCCAGTCTGGCGGAGGAAGGCGTGGCTGCCGAGGAGAGCGCGAGTGATTTGTCGAAGCTGCCGTTGCTCGGCCCTGGCGCGGTGCTGAAGTCCGTCGGGCTGGTGGCGATGCTGGTGGGCGTGGAGCAACGGCTGACCGAGGAGTTCCATGTGCAGGTCCCCTTAATGGACGAGCATGCGATGTCGCAATCGCGCAGCCCGTTCCGCACCGCGGCGACCCTGGCGGAGTACATCGCCCAGCGGCTCCGGTAATCCTCGTCCTGACTGCTCATGAGGCAAGTCGGTCTCCGAGTCTGCGCAGGCGGGAGCCACGGAGTTGCGCCGGGTCGGAGACCGGCGCTCCGGTTCATGGTGAGAATTCCCCCAACCGAAAGTTCGCGCCCTGTGCCCATGAACCTGATCGAGCGCGCTAGCGTCTTGGACTGCGGCGACGGAGTCTGCGAAGTCGCCGCTTTGGGTCGGGCTGGCAGTGTGAGCGGCGAGTTCCGGAGCCTTGAGCGCTGCCAAAGCCAAAGTGGTGACTTCGTCCCGACGCGTCGGGATCACCGTACTCCAAAACCTGGCGGACCTTCGAAGGTTCATGGTGACGAGCGCGCTCACGGCTCTGGTCGCACAACCGGCCGCAGTCAGAGTTGATCCTGGGTGTGCCAAGCATGAGTGATCGCGAAAAGGTCGCCTTGGTAACTGGCGCCAGCCGCGGCATCGGACGCTACCTCGCGGGGCATTTGGTCGAACGAGGTTACTTCGTTGTCGGATGCAGCCGCAGCCCAACCGACGGCGGGCTCGAGCACGCCGAGCACGTGCTGGCGGACGTGGGCGACGAGGGGCAGGTCGTCGCGCTGGTCGAGCAGATCCAGAAGCGGCATGGCCGGCTGGACGTGGTGCTCAACAACGCCGGGATCGCGGCGATGAATCCGGCGCTCCTGACGCCGCACCACTCCGCCCACGCCATCGTGCAGACGAATTTCCTCGGCACGTTCCTCGTTTGCCGCGAGAGCGCGCGGCTGATGATGCGCCGCAAGTGGGGCCGCATCGTCAATTTCACGAGCATCGCCGTGCCGCTGGCACTGGAAGGCGAGGCCATTTACGCCGCGGCCAAAAGCGCCGTCGAAACCTTCACCCGCATCTTCGCCCGCGAGGTCGCGCCGTACGGCATCAGCGTCAACGCCGTCGGCCCATCGCCGATCGAGACGGACTTGATCCGCGGTGTCCCGAAGGAGAAACTCGACGCGCTGGTGCAGCGGTTGGCGATCAAGCGACTGGGCTGCTTCGCGGACGTGGCGAACGTGATCGACTTCTTCCTCCGGCCGGAGAGCGACTTCATCACCGGGCAGACGATCTACCTTGGAGGCGCGGGATGAAGATCGAGTCGCTCTTGGAGCGAATGCAGTGCGTGAAGGACGCGCCGGCGCTGGTGTGCGGGGAGGAGGAGGTTTCCCACCGGTCGCTGCTGTCCGCCTGCTTGGCCTACCTGGACCTGCTGGAGGTGGAAGCCGTGCCGCCCGGCAGCGTCGTCGCGCTGGAAGGCGATTTCCAGCCAGCCGCAGTGGGCCTCTTGCTGGCCCTGCTCGCGCGCGGCGATGTCGCTGTGCCCCTGACCAGCCAGCGGGCCGCGGAGAGGGCGCATCGGCTCGCCATCGCCCAGGTGGGAGTGATCGTGCAGCCGACGGACGAGCGCACTCTGGAGGTGCAACGGACTGGGCTGCAGGCGCGGCACCCGCTGCTGGGCTCGCTGCGCGAGTGCGGCGAGCCGGGGTTGGTGTTGTTCACGTCCGGCTCCACGGGTCAGCCGAAGGCCGTGCTGCACAACGCCGCCCGCTTGCTGGCCAAGTACGAGCGCCCAAGGCCCGCGTGGCGCACGCTGGCGTTCCTGTTGTTCGATCACATCGGCGGTCTGAACACGCTCTTTCACACGCTCGCCAACGGGGGCACGCTGGTCGTGTGCGAAGAGCGCACGCCCGATGCGGTCTGCGCGCTGGTCGAGCGGCACCGGGTCGAGTTGCTGCCGACCTCGCCAACCTTCCTCAACTTGCTGGTGCTCTCGGAGGCCTACCGGCGCTACGATTTGTCTTCGCTCAAGAGGATCACCTACGGCACTGAGCCGATGCCGGAAGTAACCTTGCGCCGGCTCCAGGAGCTTTTCCCCGCCGTCAAGCTCGCGCAGACTTACGGGCTGTCTGAGCTGGGCATCCTGCGTACGAAATCCAAAGCCCCCGATTCGCTGCTGATGAGGATCGGTGGCGAAGGCTACGAGACCAAAGTCGTGGACGGTCTGCTGTGGGTCCGCGCCGAGTCGGCGATGCTGGGCTATCTGAATGCGCCGAGTCCGTTCGACGCGCAAGGCTGGTTCAACACCGGCGATGAAGTGCTCGTGGAAGGCGACCACGTTCGCGTGCTGGGCCGGCGCTCCGAGATCATCAATGTCGGCGGCGAGAAAGTCCATTCGGTGGAAATCGAAAGTGTGATCCTTTCCCTGCCGAACGTTGCGGACGTGACTGTGCGGGGTGAGCCGAACCCAATCACCGGCCAGACGGTAGTGGCTGAAGTCGTATTAAGAGAGCCGGAAGACCCGCTGGCGTTGCGCAGTCGCATTCGTAACTCCTGCCGCGCGCGGCTGGCCTCCTTCAAAGTGCCGACCAAAGTGACGATCGCTCCCCAACTGGCGGCCGGCAGCCGCTTCAAAAAAGCGCGCGCCAACCGAGTCGCGGCAGCTCCTGAAGAAGGTCGGCCTCGTGCCGCGTCGCCGCACCTCGGCCAAGCTGCCGCCCACTGAACGGCGCGGCTGGACAGTCCATCTACCAAAGCAACAGTGGAATTCGCAGTCAACGCAGATACGAACAAACCGGCTCGGGAGTTGTCCAGGCAAAGCCTTGCCGTTGTCGGTGTGTTTTCGCTACTGGTTGCTCTGCTGTGGGCGTTTCCAAGCTTTTGGTACAACGCAGCCGCCCTGGAGAAGCGCTTCACGTGGTTTGCGGAGCAGACGGCCGTGGCGGATTGGCTGCATACGGAGGTCCCCATCAGTAAGTCCGCCGAGGCGATCCTGGTCGCCGACCGCGTCGTCAACAGCGAGTTCACCCGCCTGGACCGCAGCAAGGTGCGGGCATATTCCGCCAAGCGATACTTGAAGAAGCAAAACGAGATCGGTCTCTTCTCGCACACGCCGGACCGCTGTTGGACGGCGGGAGGCTGGAAGCTTGAAGCCACCGAACCGGACTTCGTCGAGCGCGCGATCCACGGCGTCCCGATCTTGTTTGAGCGCCGCATTTTCTCGTTCGGCGCACAGCGGGAATTGGTTTATTTCGGCGCCCTCGTCGGGGGCAAACCGCTGCCCTACCGGATCGACCAATACCTGGGTGCCGGCAAAAAGATGACCCGCGACACCGGGGGCGATCAAGGCGGCACGCTCCTCCGGTTGTCGCAGGGACGCCTGTGGGGCTGGGCCTTCGAGTCCTTTGTGAAACGCTCCCCACTGTCCGGGCCGCAGCAATTCATTCGCGTTTCCACGCCGATCAGCGACGGCGAGACGCAGGCGGCGGATGAGCGACTGGCGAATTTCCTGGCGCAGTGGCTTGTGCCGACGGATTACAGCGCCGAACTGGCAGGATGGAAACCAGCCGGGAAATGAACCTGAATCCGGCACTTGGAACGGAGCGGCCTTGGCGAAACGACGAATGGATGCAGCGCCGCGAAGCCGCAGCCAACCGGGGCGCAGGATTCATTCCGCTCCGGCGCGACAAGTTCTTGAACGGCTGTGGGGCGGGCGAAACGGAATGAATTCCGCGTTCCGATGCCACCGGAAACCTGTGCTCCGCCCCGAATCGGTGTGGTGTCTCTTGATCAATCCCGCCTGAGCCGCGTCGATGCCGTTGAAATGCCCGCGAAACACCCCAAACACGCGAACAGGCCGAGAAAGAACGAGCTTCGTTGTGGAGCGTGTTCTGATCTGTGCTACTGTCCCGCAGAGTTTTCTCAGGCCGCGGAAATTTTGTGGCGCATTCATTAACCGCAGAGACGCGAAGTTCCGCAGAGGTCCCTCTGCGATGATCTCTGCGCAGCTTCGCGTCTCTGCGGTGAAGCAGACCTTCCCTTTGGGTGCGGCTCCGCCGCGCTAGGTTCATCCGCGTTTATCTGTGCTCGAACTGTTTTTTTCCGGGATGAACGCTCGACGCAGTCCGCACGGAGGTTGTCCTCCGAGGAGAGAGGGTGACAGGTGGTCGGGTGCGGGCCGGGTCATCGTGTTGCAGCAGCCGGCTTTCTGTCCTGAAATCGTTTTCTGGAGTAGCGGCGTCCGCCTCCGGCTCGCCGCGTCGTGGTCTTACCGCTCAGCCGTATCTATTCATTGGACATGAACCCTCACCCCGGCCCTCTCCCTTTAGGAAAGGGAGAGGGAGAAGCTCAGCCGGATCTCGGGTTCATGCACCAATCAGTGGCCGCGCGACGCAGGCAGCGGAGAACTCCCTGCCCATGAACCTCGATCCAGGAACGCCGGATTCATCCGGCAGCGTCGTGGGTGGTCGTGGTTGCTGCCGGATGAATCCGGCGTTCCGATGCGGCGACGGTTCCGGGGCACAAGGCGCGAGGGCTCGTCGGAGGGTTCTCTCCCCATTCTGATGGGGAGAGGGCTGGGGTGAGGGGCGCGTTCTACTGAATAATTACGGCTGAGTCGAATCATGCCTCCGTGGTCGCAACTCCTCTTGCTGCTGCCGGCCTGGCTCGCGATGGGCTGGCTCATCACCAAGGCCAGTTGGTTCTGGCAGCACAATCCGGATCTCCAGTTCGGCTGGATCGTGGTCCTCTTGTGCGCCTACTTGTTTTGGGAAGCGTGGGAGAAGCGGCCGGCGCTGCGGCCCCGGCTGACTCCGGGCAGCGCAGTGGTGGCGGTCAGCGGATTGGGTTTCCTCTTCTTGACGCAGGTTTACCAGGCTGCCTATGGCCTGACGGCAGCGAGCATGAGCGGTCTGGCGGCCGGGGCGATGTTGGTCGTCGTCGCGAACCTCGCTTGGCTTTACGGCACAATCGGGGTCTGGCATTTTGCGTTTGCCTTCGGCTTCCTACTCGTGGCGCTGCCGATCCCTTCGGTAATCTACGGGCCACTGGTCAGTGGTCTTCAATCCAAGGTGGCGACGGTGAATGTCGAGGTGTTGAAGCTGATCGGTATCCCAGCCGAGCAGGTCGGCAGCCTGATTCGGTTGCCGAACTGCACGGTCGGGATCGACGAGGCGTGCAGCGGCATTCGCAGCCTCCAATCCACGGTCATGGCCACCTTGTTCATCGGCTACCTGACTTTGAAGCATCAGGGCGTCCGAACCGTGCTGTTTGTTTTGGGCATCGCGCTGGCGATCTTGGGCAATGTCGGTCGCTCGCTCTTCTTGAGTTTGACCGCCAACGCGAAAGGGACGTCCGCCCTTGAGGGGGTTCACGACACTGCGGGCTGGTCGGTGTTGGCGTTCACCGTCGTGGGCGTGGCGGGTCTTGCCTGGCTGCTCCACAGGCTCGAAACCGGCGCGGCCCGCACGTCGAACGCCCGCCCGAGCCGAAAGCCGGAGTTGCCTTCGCCGGATGCGACCGCGGGCGCGCCCCGCTCATCTCCCGGAGCTTGAACTGGCGTTGGCTGACCTGCACGGCGGCATGACCATTCGAAAAGGCATTTGCACATCCCGGACGCGATGACGCGAAGCTGCGGAACAAGGAACCCAGCGCGCGGAGGAAACCTCGCCGATTCAGGACGGAACGCAGGTGGGAAATTTCCTCTCCGAACTGGAAATTCGCGTTCCGCCCTGAGAGCCTGTTTGAAAAGTCGTAGCAGCCGACGTGAGTCGGCTCCACTTTCTGGGAAACGGGCGGAAAGG
>ORMF011419634.1_pt1 | contig 12388 bp, 10 predicted proteins | sample 1779871 | NCBI WGS metagenome assembly ORMF01 (sample SAMEA104232316, study PRJEB22302) | groundwater metagenome | biome: forest; feature: aquifer; material: groundwater | place: USA | collected 2011-08-07 | depth 5.4 m | reverse complement strand
TCCGAGTCGAGGAGTCGCCCAGGCATCCGCAAAGGTATAACCCGCTTGGGCTGCCGTCATGAAGGCGTCCTGGGTCAACCGCTCGCCCGCGGCGGACGCGGCAAAATCTCCGAACTGCCAGGCGCCCTCCACCGTGTAGTCCCAATTTCCATACTGTCCGGGCTTGGACTTCAGGCGGCCTCCCACGGTGTAGACATCGCGGGCGGTCGGTTGGGGGAACTGCGGACTAGGTTCAGCCTGGATGGCACCACGTGACACGTTGCGTGAAAGAAGGTAGACCTCGAGGGTGTTCCCCGGGATTTTGGCGCTGGTCGCATAGAAGCCGGAGAACCAGTCACCGTCGTTGGACACGTTGAACCTTCCGTCCTCGGGAATGACCGGGCGGCTCGTGAAAAAGTCCGCGCCGAACCATTCATTTTGCCACCGCATCTTCACGGCGTCGAACGAGCGCCCGATGTTGTTCCAGCCGAAGGCCCCGACCAGGCGCTCCTCCCCGTAAGAAAGCTGCTGGCGGCCCGCTTTGATGGATACCGGAAACTCCTTGTGGTTCCCCAGGGTCACATAAGCCTGGTTTAAATCGACAACGTCCGCCTCAGGGCCATCTCCCTGACGCTTAACCGTGCCTGGGATGGCGGGGACGTTGGGGTAGGCATAACGGGCGTCATGATAGGCCAAGCTGCTCCTCCCCTCCGCGTACGCGCTCCACCACTTGTCGGTATAGCCGACGTGCAGGAGGATCCTGCTCAAGAGGTAATCGTTGTTTACCTCGGCGCCATGATCGCGAAAATCGACCGAGCCGGGGACCCCCTGCACGGCGATACCCTGCTTGGACTCGTATCGAAGCCGAATGTTCCCGCCGAGGTCCCACTGACTCAGGTAGGGGTCTTGGGCGCGAAGGTACTCGTTCACAAAACCCGGAAATGGGGCCGGGGGAGGAGGAGGCGTGTACTGGGCACGGGCCTGGTCGGTCGCGGAAACTAGCAAGGCGCCGACGGAGAGGGTCTTGAGCAAAGGGTTCATGGGGCAGGTCAAACGATCACGCTAGGTTGGTCAATGGTTTTGGAGAGCCGTCACGACTGGTTCAGAAGTTGCAGGATCGGAAGGTGGCGAATCGATGGGGCCGGGGTCGGGTTCGACCGAAGGTCGCTCGGCGGCCGGATGGCTGAGAGCCTGGTCCTCCAGAAACGCGATGAGGTGCTCACGAAGGCGGTAATAGTCAGGATGCTCGAGCACCGCCGCGCGCTCCCTAGGGCGTGGGAAGGTCACCTCGAGCACGTCCCCAACCCGGGCCTCGGGTCCATTGGTCATCATCACGATGCGGTCTGCCAGGAAGAGCGCCTCATCAACGTCGTGCGTCACCATCAGGGCGGTCTTCCGGTCCTTGCGCCAGAGCTCAATAAGAACCTGCTGCAACTCCATGCGCGTAAGGGAGTCGAGCATTCCGAACGGCTCGTCGAGGAGAAGCATTTTCGGCGACAGCGCGAACGCGCGAGCAATGCCCACTCGCTGGCGCATGCCTTGTGAGAGCTGAGCCGGCTTCTTGTGGAAAACGTCCCCAAGGCCGACCACGCTCAGGTAATACTCGGCGATCTGACGGCGCTCTTCCTTGTCGGCCGTGAAGAACACCTGGTCCACGCCGAGCATGACGTTCTCAAACGCCGTGAGCCAGGGCAGAAGGCAGGGTGACTGAAACACGACCCCGCGATCAGGTCCGGGCCCGGTGAGTTCCTTGCCAGCCAGGATAATCCCGCCCGACGAGAGCTCGTTCAAACCCGCGACCATGGAAAGCACGGTGGACTTTCCGCAGCCCGAGTGCCCAATCAGACAAACGAACTCTCCTTTTCTGATCCTCAGGTTAAAGTCCCTGACGATGGTCGCCGGGCCCTTCGGGGTGGCGTACGTCTTGGTGAGATTGTCGATGACCAGGTACTCGCTCATAGATCCACCTCGATTGTCTCCCGCTTGATCTCGCCCGATCGGATCGGTTTGTGCCGTCCTCCCAGCGCGGACCGGGGCAGCGACAGATCCTCAGGCTCGATGGCCGGAAGAACCAGTTTGCGGCAGACGGCGGCGTGATGCTCCCCCCTCGAGTGGAGCAGGTAGTCTATCAACTCCCTTCGAATGGCTTTGAACCGAGGCTCATGGTTGATGGCCTTGCGATCCCGGGGGCGCGGCAGATCGACAACGATCGAGGGTCCGAGAGTGGCGCCCGGCCCCGCGCTCAGGGGGATAATCCTGTCGGCGAGCAGAATGCCCTCGTCCGGATCGTTGGTGATCATCAGCACGGTCTTCTGGGCGCGCTGCCAAATGCGAGAGATCTCGTCCTGCAAGGTGGCGCGCGTGAGCGCGTCGAGCGCGGAAAGCGGTTCGTCAAGGAGCAGGATGCTTGGGTCGATGGCCAGGGCGCGCGCCACGGAGACGCGCTGCCGCATGCCGCCCGAGAGTTCCCCAGGGCGCTTGTCACGTGCCGGTGTGAGGTTGACCATGGCGATATTCGCCTCGACGTGCTGCCGCTTCTTGGTCGGGGCCCAGTTCGGAAACACTTGGTCCACCGCCAGATGGAGGTTCTCGTACACGGTCAACCACGGCAGCAGCGAGTAGTTCTGGAACACAACCCCGCGATCGGGCCCGGGTTCCGTAATCTCGAGATCATTGAGAGTGAGGCCGCCGCTGTCGGGCCGAATGAGTCCGGCGATGAGCGAGATGAGCGTCGTCTTGCCGGCGCCGGAGAAGCCCACAATCGCCACAAACTCCCCCTTCTCGACCGAGAGGTTGATGTCCGTCAGCACGGGAGCGCCACCGTAGCTCTTGTGGACGCGTTTTAGCTCGAGGTACGACATAGGCTCAAGCGGTTCGGAATTTGGCCTCGACCACGCTCATCAACCGGTCCAGAACAAAACCGACCAACCCGATGGTGATAATGCAGAGGATGATGTGCTCGTAGATGAGGCTGTTGTACTCCTGCCACAGGAAACCGCCAACTCCGGGACGTCCGGTCAACATCTCGGCGGCCACGATCACGAGCCAGGCGATGCCCAGGCTCAGGCGGAAGCCTGTGAACATGTACGGGAGCGAGGCCGGTATGAGGATCTTGAAGAGCGTTTTCGTGCGAGAGAGCTTCAGCACGCGCGCGACGTTGAGGTAATCCTGCGGGATAGCCCGAACTCCCATCGCTGTATTGAGCACGGTTGGCCACATGGAGCAGATCGCGATCGTAAAAAGGGCGCCGAGTTCCGAAGCGTTCTTACCCGCCCCCATGAACAGAACGAGCCCCAGCGGGAGCCACGCAAGCGGCGACACCGGCCGCAGGACCTGGATAATCGGGTCGAAGCCGCGGGTGAAGGTCTTCGATAGCCCAAGGAAGAAGCCGATGGGCGTTCCAACAACCAGGGCGAGCAGGTAGCCCTTGGTCACCAAGGTGAGCGAGTACCAGGTGAACCGCAGGATCCCCTGGTCCATCTCGCCCCGCTTGGCAAATGGATCAAGCACGTAGGGTCTGCTGGTCTGCCAGGTCTTCAGCGGCGAGGGTAGTTCCTTCGCCCAGGTCGCGGAGGAGAGTTGCCAGAGCGCCAAGACGACGGCGACCCCGATGAGGGGCAGCAGAAACGACTCGAGAGCCTGCTTAGTACGATCCTTCATATCAGCCTTTGATGTTGTTTACCGCAAAGCCGCGGGCATACGCCTCCATGTCCCCCGCGGGGTCGAAAGCCACGCCGTCGAAGAGGGTTTCCTTCTCGTTATTCACGCCGCCGTGCGCGTATCCGATCTCTTTCATAGCCTCCTCATAAATGTCGGGCCGCATCACCTGCTTCGCGATACCCTCATAATCAGGTGCGCCCTTGACCAGACCCCACCGGCGATATTGGCTCAGAAACCACTTGGCGAATTTCGGCTGCGGATAGTTGCAGTTGCGACCGCTGAAAATCATGTAGTTCGGGTCCTCCTTGATCCTCCCGTCGCCGTAGTCGCAGTGGCCTTGCAACCGGGGGAGGATGGTCTTGGCCTCGCAGTTGATGTAGGTCGGCTTACTGACGATCTGGCATTGCTCGGGCCGGTTATCGAGGTTGTCCAACCAGACGCTGGCCTCGTGCAGCGCCTTGAGCACGGCCTTCACCGTCCTGGGATTTTTATCGGCAAACTCGGCCAGGAAAGCACAGACCTTCTCGGGATGATCCTTCCAGATGTCCTGCGTGGTCACGGCGGTGAAACCGATGCCGTCGGCGATGGCGCGCGCGTTCCAAGGCTCGCCCACACAAAAGCCGTCCATCTTGCCGATCTTCATATTGGCCACCATTTGTGCGGGTGGAACAGTGATGAGGGAAACGTCCTTGTCCGGATTGACCCCGCCCGCGCCCAGAAAATAGCGCATCCACATTGCATGCGTGCCGGGCGGAAAGGTCATCGCGAAGGTCAGGGGCTCACTCAGCGAGGCGGCCTGCTTTGTAAAAGCTTTCAAGGCGCTGGGGTCGGCGCCCACCTTCCCCTTCCAGTCGCTCTTGAGCGTGATGGCCTGGCCGTTCCGATTGAGCAACCAGGGAACCACCATCGGCTTCTTTGGGGAACCCGCCAACCCCATGGTCGATGCGATGGGCATGCCGAGGAGCATATGGGTGGCCTGGATGTCACCGCTGCTGAGGCTGTCCCGGATGGCGGCCCAATTCGCTCCCTTGGTCACGGTGGAGTTGACGCCGTACTTCTTGAAGAATCCCTTTTCATGGGCGATCACGATCGGCGAACAGTCCGTAAGCGCGATCATGCCGAAGCTCAGCGATGCCGTTTCGGGGGCGTCGCTGGCGAACGCAGAACCTAACCACCCCTTGGGTAGGCCGGCGAAAAGCGCGCCCAGGGTCACGCCTTTGGCGGTCCGTCGCAAGAAGGCCCGCCGGGAATGGTCAGTTAACGAGGATGTGGTCTGAGAGTCCATTTTCATTGGTTTCAGTTGGGACGGTGGAGGATCGAAGCTGAAGCGCTTGGTCGTACAGGTCCGGCCGAAAAACTCGGTGAAGGAACCCGGGCGTAGTGCAGGCGGGATCTGTCTGAAGGCCGCTCGCACGTACCAACCCCAGAACCCATGCCGCTTTTTCCGTGGTCGGCTCGTTGGCCCCGTGACGATAAAAGACGCAAAAGTCCGGCACCAACCGAGCGGCGCCATAGCCAACCTCCATCCTTCCGGAGATCCCCTGCCGCAACGTGGCTGGCGTCGCACCCACGTACTCCGGTCGGCTGAGCCACTCCACCAGCGACTCGTGGTTCCGGGGCTGATCGCAGTACTCACAGGCGTCGATCAGGGCCGCCACGAGGGCCAGGTGCTCCGCCGGCCGCCGGAGCGCGAAGTCGGCGCGCACCATGAGGACTTTCTCTGGATGGCCTGGCTCAAACTCGGCGCTGGCAGCGGCGCACCAGCCAGCGCCTGAGGCCGCCGCCACCGCGTTCCAGGGCTCGCCCACGCAAAACCCGTCGAGATGGCCCGCCTTCAGATTGGCTACCATCTGCGCGGGCGGCACCACCGCGACTCGCACGTCGCGGTCCGCGTCCACGCCATGCGACGTCAGCCACCGGCGCAGGAAGTGGCGGTGTGAAGAGAATGGGAACACGACACCGAAGGTGTACGACCGGTGCCTGCGATGGCGCCGGATCTCCATGCCGAGCGAGGCGCCGTCCCGCACACCAGCCCCCCAAAGGGCGCGTGAGAGCGTGATGGCGTTGCCATGCAGGTTCAACACCAAGGCCGTAGGGCATTCGCAAGCCGGCGACCCCAACCCAAGCGTGGCCGCCATGGGCATCGCGGCCAGCGCGTGGGCGGCATCGAGTTCCTGGTGAAGGATTTTGTCGCGGATAGAGGCCCAGCCAAGCTCACGGCTGAGGGTCACGCGAAGTCCGTACTTCCGGAACAAACCCAGCTCCTGGGCTGCGACCAACGGCGCGCAGTCGGTAAGGGGAACGAACCCTAATCGCAGCGGGGAGGGAGCATTGCGGCTGCGATTAGCGGTTGGCGTCTTTGTGTTCATGGCTTGACGTTTCATTCGTTCAGGCCCGGATTAAGCGCCAGGCGTGCCATTTGAAGAAATTGGCGCGATGACTGCTTCTCTTAATTCAAATGGAAACGATGACTACTATTCATAGATGAACGCACCACTCGATGCCAGGCAGCTTCGGGCCTTCGCGGTGTTGGCGCGAACGGGGAGCTTCACGCAGACGGCGAGGGAGCTGCACATCACCCAATCGGGCATAAGCCATTCCATGAAGGCCTTGGAAGGGGAGACAGGCTGTCGCCTTTTGGACAGGCTGGGCAAAAAAATCGCTCTCACGCAGGCTGGGGAACAACTTCTCCAACACGCTCAAAAAATACTGGCGGAGATGGATGCTGCGAGAGAGTCCCTGCAGCAACTCAGCAAGTGGGGCCAAGGACGGTTGCGACTCGGGGCGAGCACCACAGCGTGTCAGTACATTATTCCCGCCGTCCTCCGCGAGTTTAAGGAAAGCTTCCCGGACCATGCCATCACGCTCGAGCCTGGGGATACGCCCGGGCTCATCGCATCCCTGCTCAGCCTTCGGATCGACCTTGCGCTCACGCTCGACGCGGAGCGGGAGCCCTTGCTGGAATTCGTACCGTTGTTCACTGACGAACTCCGATTCATGGTTTCCGCGCTGCATCCGTGGGCGCGGGCCGGCAGCGTCACACGAGAAGAGATCGCGCGCCAGAGCTACATCCTTTACAGCAAACGCAGCGTCACGTTTCGCCTGATCACGGACTACTTTGACCGTGAGGAAATGGTGCTCAACACGGTCATCGAGGCCGGCAGCATGGAAGCGACCAAGGAACTGGTAAAACTGGGCCTTGGGGTAAGCATCCTCGCGCCTTGGGTGACGAAAAAGGAGGTGGAGGAAGGCTCTCTAGTAAGCCTGCCGTTGGGGCGCCGCAAACTTCAGCGCCGCTGGGGGATTCTCCTGCGAGAAGGTAGACGCCTGAGTCTCGCGGAGGAGACCTTCATCGGGCTGTGCCGGTCGGCCACCGCGATGCTCTGAAGCTCGCTTCCGATCTCAAGGTCTCAATCTCCTCCCTGTCAGCGCCAGGTCCGGTATCCGTGGGAGCCTTGAGCCCGAACAGGGATCCGCCGCCGCCGCCGCGGATCTCACAGGTGCGAGACCGTCTTCGATCCTCGATCGAAAAACCGCGGTGATCAGTCGCGGAAGTTCACAAAACTGAGCACAACGGGGAAGTCCTTGGCGCGAACTGCGGCGATGACCGACTGGAGGTCGTCCCGGTTCTTCCCCGTCACGCGCAGCTTCTCACCCTCTATGGCAGCCGTCACCTTGAGTTTGGTCTCCCGCACGAACTGCGAAATCTGCTTGGCGAGCACAGGCTCGATACCCTGCTGGATCTTGATGAGTTGGCGGGCATGGCCTAACGGGGAAAGCTCCGCCTCGCCCTTGTCCACGTTCTTCAGACTCCCCAGGCGCTTGGCGAGCTTGCCGACGACAATCTCCACCAAGGCCTTCATCTTGAAATGGTCGTCGGCAACCAACTTGATCTCGTTCTCTTCCAGCGTGATGTCGGCATGACTCCCCTTGAAGTCGAAGCGCGTGGCCAGCTCTTTCTTCGCCTGGTTCACGGCGTTTTCGATCTCCATCGAGTTAACCTGCGAGACGATGTCAAATGAAGGCATAACGGTAATGTAAAAGCGCGCAGCCAAAAGGGAAGCCAAATGCGGCATCGTGGCTGAGCCAGCCGCAGCGCTAGTCTCGCATGGGGCAGATCACCGGTCTGTCGACGCCAGGAGCCTCGGGCTCCGAGAACCATCAGGCTGGCGAGGCACCGGCTTCAATGAGCCTTCGGTGGACGCCTAAAATGCCAGCTCGGAGCCCGGACCCACCACGAATCCAGGGCGAGTCGCGCAACGTAGCGCGCGACTCACTGTCTTCGGCAGGCCGCATAAGCGATCGAAAGGTCACGGCGGCGCGGTAGGGGGACATCGCGCCCTACCCGGAGCGCACTGGAAGAGGCAGGCCGTGCCCGGCGCGCGCCCGAACAGACACGCTCCACCGCGGTGGCCTGCTCACCTCTTCTCCTGATGGGCTTTCTCCCATGCCTCCGTAAACCAGTCCACAGGCTCGGGGGCGGATGGCTTGGCTGGAGGCCGGGGCCCGGCAGGGCGCGAGGGCCCGGGAGCGGTCTTTGCCCCGGCGCTCCCCCCCATCTCGGGCTTGGCCTTCATTGAGAGGGCAATGCGCTTGCGCGGCAAATCCACCTCAACCACCGTCACCATCACCTTCTGCTGGACCTTGACCACCTCCGCTGGGTCCTTCACGAATCGGTCGGCAAGCTGGCTCACGTGCACAAGTCCATCCTGGTGGACCCCGATGTCCACGAACGCGCCGAAAGCGGTCACGTTGGTCACCACTCCAGGCAGCTTCATCCCGGGCTTGAGATCCTCGAGCTTTTCGACCCCTTCCTGGAAGGCAAACACTTCGAATCGCTGCCGCGGATCGCGGCCCGGCTTGGCCAACTCAGCCATGATGTCGTTGAGAGTCGGGATGCCAACCTCCGCCGTGGTGTACTTTTGGAGCTGGACCTTCTGGCGCAGGGCGGGATCACGCAGGAGATCCTGCACGCCGCATTTCAGATCGGCCGCCATGGCATCCACCACCCCGTAGCTCTCCGGATGGACGGCACTGGCGTCCAGAGGCTGGGTGCCGTCCCTGATACGAAGGAAGCCGGCCGCCTGCTCAAACGCCTTGGGCCCGAGACGCGGGACCTTCTTGAGTTCGACGCGGGCCTTAAACGGTCCGTGCTCGTTCCGATAGCTGACGATGTTGCTCGCGAGCGTGGGCCCCAGGCCGGAGACGTAGCTGAGTAACTGCTTGCTGGCGGTGTTGAGCTCCACACCGACGCCGTTGACGCAGCTCATGACGACGTCGTCCAGCCCGTATTTCAGGGCCGTCTGATCCACGTCGTGCTGGTATTGGCCAACGCCGATGGACTTGGGATCGAGCTTCACCAACTCCGCCAGTGGGTCCATCAGGCGGCGTCCGATGGAAACCGCTCCTCGAACAGTTAAGTCCTGGTCGGGAAACTCCTCCCGCGCAACATCTGACGCGGAGTAGATGGAGGCGCCGCTCTCGTTGACCATCACCACCTGGATCGTCGAAGGCAGCTTGAGCGCGCGAACGAAGGTCTCCGCCTCGCGTCCCGCCGTGCCGTTGCCAATGGCGATCGCCTCGATCTGGTACTTCCCGATGAGCGAGAGAAGCGCCTCCGCGGCCTCACGGACCTGACCAGGGGACGAAGCGGTCGGGTAAAGAACGTCGTGGTGCAAGAGTTTCCCCTGCCGATCCAGGCAGACGACCTTACAGCCCGTGCGGAATCCCGGGTCAATAGCCAAAACATTCTTGCGGCCTAGCGGGGCCGCCAAAAGCAGCTCGCGCAGGTTGTCGGAGAAAACACGAATCGCCGCAATATCGGCCTTCTTCTTCGATTCGATCCGCACTTCCACCTCAATCGCCGTGCCGAGCAGGCGCTTGTAGCTGTCCTGCACGGCCAGGCGAACCTGGTCGGCCGCAGGGCCGCGTCCAGTAACGAACATCGGCTCGATCAGGTCAAGCGCCTCTTCCTCCGGCGGCGTGGTACGAACCATGAGCACCCCTTCCGTCTCACCCCGCCGGATGGCCAGCAACCGGTGGCTGGGGATGGAGGCCACCGGCTCGGTCCAGTCAAAGTAGTCCTTGTACTTCGCGCCGGCTTCCACCTTGTCCGACATCACCTTCGAGCGCACGGTGCCTTTTTTCCAGTAGAGATCCCGGAGGGCCGCGCGGGCTCGAGCGTCGTCACTCACTCGTTCGGCAAGAATATCGCGCGCGCCGGCCAAGGCGGCTTCAGGGGTCTCGACGCCCTTCTCCGCGCTCACGAAGACCTTCGCCTCGATCAGCGGGTCTGCCGTGCTTTGGTTGCGGAAAAGGAGGTCGGCCAGCGGTTCCAGGCCCTGCTCCTTCGCGATGATGGCACGCGTGCGTCGCTTGGGCCGGTAGGGCTGGTAGATGTCCTCGAGGGCCGTGATCGTTTCGGCTCCAGCAACTGCGGCCTTGAGGGCATCTGTGAGGAGGTTCCGCTCCTGCAGTGACTTGAGGATCGACTCGCGACGCTGGTCCAGCTCCACCAGGGCCACCAGGCGGTCTCGAATGCTGCTGATAGCGACCTCATCGAGGGTGCCAGTGGCTTCCTTGCGGTAGCGCGCTATGAAAGGGACGGTGGCGCCCTCCGCGAGCAGGCGAGCGGTGGCCGCCACCTGGTGCGAATGGACCTTCAGCTCACCCGCGATTTTTGAGATATAGGCTTCGTGCATGGTTCAAGCGGCTGGAATCTCTAGCGGAGGCAGAGCCACATGTAAAACGGATTCGCGACGAACGGGTGGTGATTGCGTTTTGATCCCGTCTGTGCGACAAGGAGATTGGTCATGATCGAATATATCCTTCTGGCTAGCAGTTCCCTGTTCGTCATTGTGGACCCTATCGCCACAGTGCCGGCCTTCCTCGCGATGACCCCGGGGGACACCCCCCAGCAGCGCATGAAAATGGCGCGTCTGGCCTGCACTGTCATGGCGGCGATGTTGGTCCTGTTCGCCTGGGTAGGACTCCCCATCTTCCGACTCCTGGGCATTAGCATGCCGGCGTTCCAGCTCGCCGGAAGCATCGTCCTGCTCCTTGTGGCCATCGACATGCTCCGCGCCCGCAGGTCCCCTGTGCATGAGACCATCGAAGAGACCGATGCGGGCATGGCCAAGGCCGATATCGCAATCACCCCCCTGGCGGTCCCCATGCTGGCGGGCCCCGGGGCGATCACCACTGCCATCTTGCTCCAGAAACAGGCCGATACCCTTGGTAAGCAATTCGCACTTCTCCTCTGCATTCTCCTGGTCGCTGGTGTCAGCTACCTCATTTTCCACCTCTCAGCACATGGCGCGAAATGGCTGAACCCGATCGCCCTCCGACTGGTCACCCGCATCATGGGATTGCTGCTGGCCGCTCTCGCGGTTCAGTTCGCGTTTGACGCCATCAAAACCCAGTTCGGAAGAGGGTGATTTCAGATGAAGCTGCGCTCGATGCCTTGTATCATGAAGATCTTGAGTCTGATCTGGAGTCTGCTGTTGGTCGTTCCAAGCCTCTCGGCACTGCCGGCTCAGGTGATTCTCCTCCGTCACGCCGAGAAGCCGGCCGACGAAGCCAGCCCCCATCTCTCCCCGCGCGGAGAGGAGCGTGCTCGCGCGCTCGCAACGCTTCTGACGACCAACCCGGTGCTGACGGCGAACGGCCCCCCTGTTGCCCTCTTCGCCAGCCGGGCAACCAAGGAAGGGCACGGCAGTCGCCCTGCCCTGACACTTAAGCCCTTGGCGGCCCGCCTGCACCTTGCCATCCAGGCCCCCTACGCAGCCAAGAACACCGCCGCGCTGGCGCAAGCCATCCTCCAAAACCCCGCCTACGACCACAAGACGGTGGTCGTCTGCTGGGTCCACGACAATCTGGCCGACCTCGCAGAGGCGCTGGGCGTCAAACCCAGGCCAGGCCCATGGAAGAAGAGCGTTTATGATCGCGCCTGGAGAGTGGTCTTCGAGCGAGGCGAAGCGTCTCTCAGCGATTTCCCTCAGACGCTCCTCCCCGGCGACGCCATTTACTAGGCCAGCGCCGGGGGTGCCCAGCCATGCCGGAGCAGGGCTGTGGGGACTGACGAGCGGAACTTTTGAGACTCGTCGGGTAACTACTAAGGACATGACTATGACAAGTGGGTTGACGCCTCGGGAGGTCTATCAGCAGATCACGGCCAACATCGAGCGCGTCATGCGCGGACAGACGGCGGCCATCAGAAAACTGCTCGCGGCCTTGGCCAGCGGCGGACACGTCCTCCTGGAGGATTACCCTGGCACAGGCAAAACCACCCTTGCCAAAGCCCTGGCGCGATCGGTCGACGCTCAGTTCAAACGGATCCAGTTTACACCCGACCTGCTTCCCACGGACATCCTGGGCGTGTCGATCTACAATCAGCAGGACCAGCAGTTCCACTTTCGGGAGGGGCCTGTGTTCACGCACATCCTGCTGGCAGATGAGATTAACCGCGCCTCGCCCCGGACCCAGTCCGCCCTCCTCGAGGCCATGGGCGAACAACAGGTCAGCGTCGAAGGCGACCGCCGCCCGTTGCCGAACCTCTTTTTCGTGATCGCCACCCAGAACCCGGTCGAGTTTCGCGGAACCTACCCCCTGCCCGAGGCGCAGATGGACCGGTTCGCCATGCAGTTCAGCCTGGGCTACGTCTCGGCAGACGAAGAGGTCAGCATCCTCTCGGAGCACGAGCACAACCACCCTCTCAACGAGCTTGCCGCCTGCGTCACGCTCGCTGATG
>ORMF011321345.1_pt1 | contig 12388 bp, 13 predicted proteins | sample 1779871 | NCBI WGS metagenome assembly ORMF01 (sample SAMEA104232316, study PRJEB22302) | groundwater metagenome | biome: forest; feature: aquifer; material: groundwater | place: USA | collected 2011-08-07 | depth 5.4 m | reverse complement strand
TGATAGTGTAGATCGAAGGTATGCTTCACCCCGTAGACTGTCTCTTGGATGCGGTCTTCCAAGACCGCCAGCTTCTCGGTCATTGCCGAGCGGGTGTCCGCGATATCTTGACGGCCCTTTTTTATCTGTTGTTGAACGTCGTCTGCTTTGTCAGCCATTGCGCACTCTCCTTCATCCTTTCCACTGTCGACTGAGGCAACACATCTACTGCCTCTGCCTTAGTTTTGCCTGCGGCGAGCAGTATCCCGCCCAGGACGAACAGGATGCTCCCGACGATACCGTAGCACCCCCAGAGAGGAACTACGGTCAATGCCGCCAGCATGTGGACCAGCATGAGCATCAGCAACATTGCACCGGCAGCGAAAACACCAATACCGATGCCAAGAGTGATCGCGGTCGTCTTGGCTTTGCGTAGCTCGCACTGCACTTCGAGCTTTGTCAGCGCCGCTTCCTGCATCAGTAAATCTTTGGCGTCGCTGGCAATGCCGCGGACTAGAGATACGAAGCTTGGCTCTGAGAGATGTGGCAATCCGTTGTCCATGTTTTACCTCGTGCGCCGGGCCAACAAATAGCCAAGGCCAACGCCGATCAGTAAAGATTGGACCGGGTAGGTGCGCACTAAGGCAGTGACGTCTTTTGCCAGATGGTCGAATTTTTTCTCTCGCAGATATGAGCTTGCCGATTCTAGCCCGTCGACTACCGCTGTTGCCGCAGAGGCCGCCGCACCTTCGTGTGGAGCATTTTCCCGGATTACGTTCGCCAGCGATCCTATCTTCTCGCCAACGACTACGGCGGCTTCGTTCGCCTTGTTCGCGGCAGTCGCACCGAGATCCTGCGCCTTGGCCGTGATGTTGGCCACCGCACCGGCCGGTTTGTCGCTAAATTCTTTGAAGCGCCGCTCCACGTCTTGCTCGGCATGATCGCGGGCGTATCCGTACTTCTCTTGTACCAATCCAATCAGCTTGTCTTTTTGCCCGTCAATCCTGTCGACGTCGTCGTCGGTGAGTCTGCCCCACCACGATTTGACTTCGCCTCGCACTTGCTTCCATTGCCCCGCAAAAATGTCTTCGTTCATGAATTTCTCCTTTTTTAGTTAATTCGCAAGTTAGCTTTCGTTGTGAAACATACGTTGAATCGCGACGGTTTGCCGTCCAATATTAGACGGTTTAAACGAAAGGTCCGTCGTAAAGCTCCTCGGCTATCTCAAGCCGAAATAGCCGGCAACAAAAACTCCCCAACGACGACACCAATAACGTAAAAAAATACCGTTCATTTCGGTTTCGCCTTTCAATCGGATGATCGCAGTACCGTTGCGCTTGCGTTAAATAGCCAAAACATCTAGCAACGATGGATTGCAGAGTACTTTACCCTGTGCCGCCTTTGTCTGAGATGCATAGCTTGACGCGCTCGCCGGAAATCTCGATTAGCTTGATTTTAAAATCTTCTAATCATTCATTCCGGTTTGTTACACGGCGACTGGCGCGCGACGGCGTTGCGTTACAACGTTGGCGCCAGCTTGATCAATGAACTACCCCACCGCTAGCGGCGATGGAGTAGCCAATGTGGGCAACTCGCAGTTAGGTCAAAAATCCGGCACTAGCGGCGCCAACGAGAATATCCCCAGCCGCCACCACCGAGTAAAAATACGACTAAGAGAACGATCAACAAAGTATCCATTTCTGTCTCCTTTATTTCCCACGTCTATGCTGCACTCAACAACAGCACTTTCCGTGCCGCATCTCGCGCCAACGGAAAGGCTAGGTTTACGAGTTTAAAACGAGGCAATTAGAGAAAGACGAAGACACGGCCCGTTAAAAGCGTCGATTGTCCCGACCGAATGGTCGATTTAAAATTGGACGGCATCGCGCAAATTGTTCTCGCACTGGGTCGATCATCTGGGTGGCGATTGCGTAGACTAATTAGGATTTGGCAAAGCGGGAATCGCCACGTCAGTGGCGGTCGCGCCTGACGAGCTGGGTTGTTTTCATTTTACCGCGGCGCGCCGAAGCTCAAAAACTCGGCAAATTAGACTGGCTAAAGTAGCCACGCATTGGTTTAAGGCGGTCCGGCTAATCCGCCCTAAAGTAAATCGACAAGACACTTTCCAAGATTGTCGTGTTAATGTCCCGCGCTCCCCTTGCGAATCCCAAGTTCAACGACGCTATTCGGATCCGGGTCCTGAATTTCGTCTACCCGTTCAAAGGTTTTTTGTAGTTCGCAACGTAACATTTGTTTCCGTTGCCCATAAGCAGCGATAGATTGCGGACTGCTCGACCAAGTGCGCCCGTTGTCTGCGCTGTAGAGCTTGATGCGCCGACCGTGGATCTCGATTTGTTTGATCATGGCATTCTCCAAGCCCTCCTATGGGTTTGTTGCGACGTGACAGTGTGTCGAACCCTATCTACGGCGCGAGCTTCGATATCTTCCAGAGTCGGTCGTAAGCAGAACGACCATGATATTCAATCGAAACAGGAGCATGTCCATTGTATAAGACGCGTCGTCATTCACGTCCATTGCGGATATAAACTTACGCCCAACCAAAAAGTCAATACTGTCCATAATTAGACACTCCCAAAAATTATTCTCGCCGCACTCCGAGCGCAATGTGCACAACGATTTTACGCGATCTCAACTGATTAGTTCGGCCCAAGTCTGGCCAGGACTGAGTCTCGGCGTCAAGACTATCGCGGGATCTAGTCCGACTTGAGTTCCGGCGAGCCGGTATCCAATTCTCCGCGCCCCAGCGCTTCGCGCGCTGTGCGTGCGAGCGCTTCATAGCGCACGCGGAACTTTTCGAGGTCTGTTTCTTCGAGCCCTTCGAGGTCGAGCAACGCGTTGTGCGCGCCGCTCACCGCGCGAATCAGTTCGTCGAGTTTGAGTTGGACGGCGTGGCTATCGCGATTCTGGGTATTCTGAATCAGAAATACCATCAGGAACGTGACGATCGTCGTGCCTGTGTTAATGACCAATTGCCAAGTATCGCTGAACTTGAAGATCGGCCCGGTGACGCCCCAAACCACGATGATGGAAGCGGCGACAATGAACGCCGCCGGATGGCCCGTGGCACGCGCCGTCCACTTGGCGAAGCTAGAAAAAGGCGATGAGGAATAAATCACGTTATCACTAGCTTTCAAGCTTTAAATTTGTTGCTCATTACCGGCCGGCAGAGAGACCGTTTTGTGAATCGGCTCTCTGCCGCCGCGTAATTTTCGCTTATGGGGTGGTAATTCCCAACTATAGTTTGCCGGCGATAGCTTTGGCGGTCTTCACGATCGCTTCCCCGGTCTTGCGCCGCGCTTCGCCGCTTTTCTCCTGAAACTTTCCGGCCACGCGTTCAGCTTCGCCTTCGGCTTCGAGCTTGGGATCTTTGATCAACTCCCCTGTTTTGTCTTTGATCGCGCCGGAAATTTGTTTGCCCTTGCCTTTGATCTCATCTTTGTTCCACATATTCGTCTCCCATCGATGTTCGGATCCTTGCTCAAGGATCGGGTTAGTAGTGCTGATGACAACTTTCAAATCATCGCCAGATTGACGCCCAACACTGGACGACATCTGAAAAGCAGTCATGCTTTTCCACTGTGGCCGCAAGCGAAGCAGGATCACCTGATTTAATTCGCTCGGCGGCTGCGATTAGAGTTACTGCGTCCCAGGCGTGTACAAAAACAAGTAACTGCTCACCGAGGAGCCGACGATTCCGAAGATCATGTCAAGCCCGCTAGGATCAGGTTCAAAGAGTTGCTCATGGCCAACTGATCCCATCAGATTTCCTATCCACCAACCCGTCATTCCAATCAGCAAGAATAAAATGACTTTGCCCATCGCCACCTCTCCGCTTTCTTGGCGCCATCCGCAGTATTTCTAGACCTTCTTAGCGCAACTGTTGTGCCGCACTCTGTGGATTGGCAACGCCAGGAATTGACTCTATATTTCTCACAACGCAAATCGAAAAACTCAAGCCACCTCGTCAATTGCGTCGAGACTTTCGACTAAAGCGGCGGATCGCTGGAACTGTTTTGCCGTTTCCTAATGAACTGAGGGAGGGTTTGGACCGAGACTCATCATGAGCAGAAAAAACAGCTTTAATCGCTTCACTTCAACCTCGTTAGTCGGATCGGCGGAAAGCCATTTTGTTGCGTTGGAATAATTTTTTTCGTCGCGCAAGTTGATCTGATGTTCGGCGAGATATTCCTTCGCAGGGCGCGCGTCAATTCCTTCTCTGGGAGCGCTTGCAGCCGCCGCTCGGCTTTGCAATGCAACGCTTTTCCAGCCGAAGCCGATAGGCATCACGAGTAACAACAGCAATATTAATTTTTTCATGGCAGCATCCTTCGTTTAGGACGACTAGCGTTCGAACCGAGTTGCTTTGAATATTTCCAAGTAAACTCGGGAAACCCTGCAAGGTTTCACTAATAGAGAGGCTAATTCGTGTCGAAAAAAGTTGCAGTCTAATACTGGACGATTTTGCAAAGATCATGGCGCGCCGGCCCCTTCGCGAAACCGGAAAAGGCGACGAAGAATAACTCGCGATGTCACCTGCTTTCGGATTTCATTTTTTGTTTTTTCCGGGTAGCAGAGAGATAACTGAAAAACTTTGCTCTCTGCCGCCCGCTAGCGTTCTAAGCCGGTTAAAATAAGTTGCTCTCCGATAATAAACGGTCTTAAAATAAATCTGATTTTAATAGCGACTGGCTAATCGACCGTCTTCTGCCTTCTCTCGATCTTCTCTTCTTTAGTCTCAGTGGATTTCCCCTTGCTGTCGAGATCCTCTTTCGTGGCCGTCTTTTCTTCTCTCGTTTCTTTTTTTTCTGCCACAGTCGGTTTGCCGCCTTTCGTTTCACCCTTGGCATCAGGAGCCTTGGCCGGAGGCGCCACGGGCTTTCCTTTTTCCTCAGGGCCCAACTGCTTTGCGCCTTTACTTTCGATTACCGCGGGCGGTTTGATTGGGGTTGCCGTCTTTTCTTCAGCCCGCGGCGACTTTCTGTCACTTGGCTGCGCCGTGGATTCAGGTTTTGCTTCAGACACTGGCGCAGGATTCTTGCGGCCTTTAGTCTCTTTTGTCTCAGTGGCTGCGCTTGGGCTCGCGGACTTTTCCTCAGCCTTTACTCTGGGGGTTTCCACTGCTGCGCTCTTACCCTTTTCCGGCTGTGGCGGGCGCTGCTCTTGCACCTTTTCGCGAGCGCTCTCCGCTTGCTTCACTGCTGCGGGCTCAGGGCTTGGCTGGCTGGGGCCCTTCGTTTCCTTTGTCTCGGATAATTTGGCGGGGCTCGCGGACTTTTCCTCAGCCTTTACTCTGGGGCTTTCGCCTGGTGCTGCGCTGGTGCCCATCTGCTTGCGCTCTTGAACTTTTTCAGTTGGGGTCTTGGGTTGCTCCACGGCCTTTACGACCAAAGGTTTTACCGGCTCACCCTTGTTGATCACAGACTGATTTTGCTCCGTGACTAACCGCCTTTCTCGTTTCAGTTCCGGTACCGCGATCCTGTTGACTTGTGGTGGCGGCAGTTTGGCGGGCTCGATAGTCTTTAGCACCGGCGCAAAACTCGCCCTCTCAGGTTTTATGTCTGGCCTGCCGATATTAATTTTCTCGGTCAAGAACAGGTTCTCTTTGACATTGACCACTTCACGCCGTCCGGTCACGAAGGCATTATTATTAATGACCGTCACGCTGTTGTTCACCTGGACATTTCTGTAGGTGATGTTTGTTATGTTGATCTCCCTGGTATTGCGGTTTCTAATGTCCACGCTATTCGGGCCGTAATTGCCATAACCGTAATACACTTCCCGCGGCGCCAGCGGCACCCACGCGACGTAATTAGCAGTTCTGACCCACCCCACATATCCCGGCCCCCAATAGACTTGGCGTGTTGGCGGCGGAACCCAAAACCATCCGATACGGGCAGCATGTGCCCACCGGCCGTAATGATATGGTGTCCATCCCCAGGGCTCGGCGGATATCCAGACATAATCTCTGCCTCGCCACATCCATCTCCCCGTCTTGTAGGGCGCCCAGTCCGTTGCTACCGACCGGGGAGTCCATACGTAACCGTATTCTGGGACCTGCACCCACCTGCCACTGTCATCTAAATCACTGGAGTAGACCCTGAGCTCTTCGGGGAGGTAACGGTAACTGTCCCTTCTCGATGCGAACCTCCGGTCCCGTTGGGTATTCCAGTTTTGCCAGACATCGGGCCGTCCGACAGACGCGAGTTCCGCTTCTCTCCCTTCACCGAGGGTTAAAGTCTTGCCCGCGGTGATTCGCGTATTGCCGTCCCTGCCTTCCGCGTCCACTGAACCCCGGAACACCGAGACGTCAGTAAATTGATCAGGAACATCTACTCTAAAAACCGATCTGTCATAGGCGCGCAGGGAAGATACCGGGGTGTCGAACTGGATAACATTGCCGCGCGCCGCATTGTAATCGACGTACATATGGCCTTCGGAGAGATAAAACTGGGACGAAGTCCGGTCCAGGGTCAGGATTTGCAGCGCTGAATTCTGGTCCAGCCTTACCGAGGTCCCAGTGTTGAGCTGGAACTCCATCCTTCCTCCCGCAGGCACCCATAGCTCGTCGCCTTCATCCAGAGGGGTGTTAACGGCAGCCGGGACCCACTCGCCCGCTTCAGTCGTCCTCATCTGAACATCGCCTTGCAAGAAGCTGACGCGCACAGAACCGATGTCAATTGCCTGGGCGGATCTGGGCAGTAGAAGTACCGCCAACACAAATAAAAAAACTTTGATTGTTCTCACCTTGATTTCCTTTTTTGATTTATTTTCAAATGCTGCTTGTCCAGTCAAATGTTCTTCGAAGTCGATCGTGGACTGAATCGGGGAAAATGATCCTTTTAACTTGAACGGTCTGAACGATGGCCTAAAGACCGGCCGATTCTATGGTTGTTGTTGATTTGCTGCGATCCCATCCTCGAGCCGCGGCGAAAGCGGCGGCGCTTGATCGGTAGAGTTAAGCGTACTCAAAGTTTCTCCCGTCACGACTATGCCGGCGGCCAGATAGTCATTAATGTTCTGTTCCATTTGTCGGGGGAACTTGGGCACGGCTCCGACTAAATTGTCGCGGTACACTTTCAGCATGAGTTCCTTGAAAACCGGCAGCGCCAGCCTGCCGCCGGTTTCTTTGGCGCCGAGCGATCGATTGTCGTCAAAGCCGATGCGAACCGCGATCGTGATTCCGTCTGGGCCGTAAGTTGAGCCGACAAATAGCGCATCTCTGAACTCGTTTGTCGTTCCGGTCTTGCCCATGACCGCGATTGGGAAAACGCTGGCGTCAAGCGTATGCGCCGTGCCGCTGGGGATACGCACGACACCGCGCAGCCCTTCCTGAATCAGCGCCAGCGCGGCGTCGTTGACATCGACCGGGGATCGCCTGATCTCGTGATCGGTCGCCGCCTCGCCCGAATCGCGAACGATTTTTCGGATCGCAAAGGGCTCGGCGAAGATCCCCGACGCCATGGTGCGGTACGCATTGGCGAGCTCCAGCAAATTCACTTCGGAGGCGCCCAGCGCCGTCGTCGCATAGGGCTGCAAACGCGTCTTGACTCCGAGACTGCGTGACGCTCCCAGAACATTGCCGATGCCAATCTGCTCTGTGAGCCAAATCGCCACGGCATTTCTCGATTCCGCGAGGGCTTCGCGTAGCGGGATCATGCCTTTGAATTGATCATCGTAGTTTGAGATCGATTTCGGACTTCGCTGCGCGCCATCGGGAACGCTGATCGGTTGATCGGGAACCATGGTATCGAGATTGAAATTTCCCTGGCGAAAAGCCGCGAGGTAGGCAAAAGGCTTCATTGTCGACCCAGGTTGCCGCAGCGACTTGGTGACGCGGTTAAAGTCGCTATATGACGCGGAGCGGTTTTGGTAAATCTGACGACCGCCGGTCTCGGCGAGAATACTGGCATCGCGGTTCCGCAAGACCACGACCGAACCTTGGATTATCCCTTTAGCACTGGGGTGCCGCTGCTCGTAAAGTTCGAGACCGCGCTCCAGTGCTTGGTTGGCGATTTGCTGCACCCGGCCATCCACCGTCGAGTAAACCTGGATGCGCCCGCGAAAAAGATTTTCAATCGTGAGGTCCGCGCCTTGGCTTTTGAGTTCCAAAAGAATGGTTCCCAGGACCGCGGGCGCCGGAAGCTTCCGCTCTTTGCGCTGCGCGATCACTTGAATCTGCCGTTGCCCGGCCGAATTCACGCTGTCTTGAGAAATGAAACCATTTGCCGCCATAAGCGCCAGAGTTTGATTTCTGCGGCGCAGAACTCTCGCCGGTTCCTTGGCGCTCGGCGCGTAGTAACGAGGCGCCTTAGCGATGCCGGCGAGGAGCGCTGCCTTGTCGGCGTCATCGGCGGTGAACGTGGCGAGCGGCCGGCCAAAATAGTATTCCGCCGCCGCGGCAAACCCGTACTGACCGTGTCCCATATAGATGAAGCTGACGTAGCGGGCGAGAATTTCTTCCTTCGCGTTGCGTTTCGAGCCGAAACGATGCTGCATCTCCGCTTCGATCCACAACGACAGCCGAATCTCCTCCAGTTTGCGAACTATCTTGTTGACGGTGCGCGCGCCGATCACGCTAGACAGCGCGCGCGGTATGATTCCGGCATAGAGCAGCTGACGGCTGTTTTCATTGGCCGTTAAATGTTTGAGAAACTGCCCGCGCACAAGCTGTTGAGTGATCGTCGATCCGCCTTGGGGTAAAAACGTCGCACTCTCGCCGTCGTCTTGGCGTCCGAGTCCCAGGAGGCTTGCCGCCAGAGCCCGAATCCTGACCTTGCCAAGCACCCGAGGAAATACCGAATAATCAATGCCGCTATGTGAGAAAAAGTTTCTGTCTTCGGTGGCGATGATGGCATCGCGAACGATCGGCGGGATGTGCTCATACTTGGTGATCTTGCGGTACTCTTTCGCCAGTTCGATGAGCGGCTGGCCGGTGGCATCGTAGACGGTGCCGACTGTGGGAAACTCAAAGCGCGCGAAGGCTTCTATATCGGGCAAATCACTTCGGTCAAAATAGACGTGATAAAATCCAATCGCCACTAGCGCGGCTATGATCGGCGTGGCGCAAATTACCAGGTTAAGCACGCCGCTCCGCCAACGGCGTTTAGCGCAGCGGGTATTACCGCTGTTGCGAATCGAGCCCCAGCGAACCGGTCGATAGGGCGCAGGCGCAATCTTGCGCGCGCCCGCCGCTGTGAAGGCAATGGCCAGCAGGCCGGCGATTAAGGCAACGAGAAAAAATATTAGCGACCAATACAACATAGCCTGCACTCTATGTTCTGTGAGTCTTCAGGCAGGCAGCAAGGCCGGCGCGACTCGGGTACGCCCAACTATGCACCGATCGCACCGAGCCAAGACACTTTTCCCACATGGATCGTCGAGAGCGAGCTGAAAAGTCCAAATACATTCAGCAGCCACAACACCACGCTAATGACCACGACCGCATTCAAGATCGACTTGATCGAACCTGCCATCGGTATGTAACGATTAATCAGCCCGAGCAGTACACCGACCACGATCAGAACCAATACGAGTTGAACTAAAGGCATAAAGCACCTCCCGGTTTTCGCGACCGGCGCCATTAGGGCCGTTCCCGGTTGCGTTTGATGAGTAGAGCCGAGTTGCAGTTCGAGATCGCCGTTTCGGCAATAAATCTACGGCCGACCCCTGAGACCGACCGACAATCCACCGCTCTGCAACAGAATCATGCCGGCGATCAAAATGGTTGCGAGCCTATCGTTCCTCTATGGGAACGATCTGAACTGACTATGCGCAAGCGTTGTGCCACGCCTGCCGTGAAGAAAAGACTAGATGTTCCGACAGTTTCGTTAACCTGTCAGAGCGAAAAGCAGAAAGGTTCGGCGAAAGCGTCGAGGCTTTCGACCAAAAGGTTGGCTTGGAATACTCGGCTGTGAAATAAAAAAGTAATTGAATCCTATGTTGACACGAGGCGGTTTCTGTAAATTTGCTGCGACTAAGGCCCGATCAACCAGGTTCTACGTGAGCGATCGCGCAAACCCATCGCTTCTCATCAGCATGTCGTTGAGTTCGTCCCGATGAATCTTCTCCGCGTCGAAAATCTGTTGGAGGAACTGGCTAATTTCGGGATGGTCGGATTCGACTCGCCAAATTTGTTCCGCTAGATGGTCGGCGCAGCGATTCTCCTCTGCTAGATCCATCTGCAAGTACCGCCAACTGTTTTCGTCCGTTGAGCGATACTCCGGCACTTCGGGGAGCTTACCTCCAAGCGAGATTATCTTTTCGGCAAACCGTTCGGCATATCGACTCTTGTCCGTTGCGATCTGGAGAAGATTTTCACAATACTGGGTATAGTGCATTTTTTGCGCATGCTGGTTAAATCGGCCTGCCGCCTGCATCTCTTCGATATAGCGCTGGCCCAAGATTTCAATTGCGACTCGATCTCTATCAGGTGAAGCGCCGAGAAAGTCGCGCCACCATCTCGACCAGACTTTACTGAACGCCATTGGAGTCTCCATTTTATAAAAGTCGTTCATACTTTAAGACAGTTAAACGAGGCCAAGCGAGAATGTCGACTCGCCAACAGCACTGCTAATAAGCCGCGACCGACCACCAGCCAGCCGACGGTGCAGCGGTTTACCGCAAAATCATGACGACAAGCAAAATAAACGTATCGCTGCCAATTAAGCATGATCGCTACTGACCATGCGCAATCCTTGTGCCGCGACTCGTCGTGAGGGAAAAGCTAAATGTTCCGAGCGAATTTTTTAATTCGTTAGGATGGGCAAGCAGAGCCGGCTCGTCGAAAACGGCGATGCTTTCGACGAAACGGTCGGTTGGATGAACGGTGAAGCCAACCCAGATGAACGCCGGAATATAGTAGGGTTCGCTAGATTTTCTTCGCGATTAAAAACGAATCGGGATCGAACGGCAGCGGGCTGCTGCGGTAGGGACCTTTGATATTTGAGAACCCGGCTTGGCGCAGCCATTTGAGAATCTCGTCCAGAGCATAACAACGTCCTTGGGGGGTGTGCAAAAGAAGCGAAACGGAAAAGAGCGTGCCCCACTCGGGCGCAGTTCTGGCCCGACTCATGAACACTTCGCGCAGGATTAAATTTCCCTGAGGGTTCAGACAGTCATAGAGGTCGGTAAGCAGCGAGCGATTTTCCGCGACCCCATGGGCGTGCAATATATTGGAAACGAATACGGTATCGAATCCCTGTGGCAGTGCATCCCGTGAAAAATCCAAGCCGACGACCCGCACTCTTTGCGCCATACCCGAGTCCCTGAGGGCGCGACGCGCCAGCGGTACAATATTCGGATGCTCAACAACGGTTGCCTGAAGTCGAGGATAACGACGGCAAAATGCAGCGGCAAAAGTTCCCAGCCCGCCGCCAACGTCCAGCAGAGTCCGGCAGCCGGTCAAGGGTATTTTTTCGATCAGATAAGGAGCGATCTGTTGGGCATGGAGATGGAGGCCGTTGAGTAAGCGCTTGGCCTTGGCTTGATCGGTGACGAAAGGTTTCTGGGTTCTCGGTCTTTTTCCGGTTGTGAGGCTGGAAGCGAGCCCACCCCAACTGTTCCAAGCGTCATAACTGGGCAGAAGGAAAATTGCCCCGTCGCCGCTCAGATGACGCGCAGTAAAAGGCGAGTTGGCAAATTTTTCTGCCCGTTTCCGCATCAAGCCCATGCCGCAGAGGGCGTTGAGAAAGATCTCCCAACCTGATGTGTGGCCGCCAAAATGAGCAGCCAGCGCTCTGGGAGTTTTTCCCCCTTTGCCAATCCAACCGAACAGATCGAGATGGGCCGCGGTGATAAGGATGCACGAGCGCCAATAGCTGCTTTCGCTGCGAAGGCGTTGAGGGTTCCATTGTTCATTCGCCATTGCGTGCCGGTTTTCTCAGAGCGCACTCCAATGCCCGTCCGCGGCGATTTTATAGAGCCGCTCATACCCTTCGACCATGCGCTCCACAGAGAAACGTTCCTCGACCCACTTCCGGCAGCACCCACGATCTAGCATCGCGATGCGATCGACCATCTCAACCATCTCATCCTCAACATCGAGCAGATAGCCGGTCTCGCCGTGCTTGATCAACTCAGGCATGGAGCCGCGCGGGTAGGCCACCACGGGTGTTCCCGCCGCCATGGCTTCGATCACGACCATGCCGAACGGCTCATCCCACTGCAGCGGGAACAGGAACCCTTTGGCCTTGCTCATCAATTGGACGATCTCGTGATAGGGCAGCCGCTCGATGTAGCGGATCTTATCTCCGTCAATATGCGGCTTGACCTCCTTGAGAAAGTACTCCTCGCTCCACGGCAGATGAGTCGTGACATGGCCGACAATCAGCAGCTTCGCGCCAGCCCTCTTAGCGATGCGGATCGCCTCGGCAATGCCTTTTCCCGGGGT
>ORMF010356712.1_pt1 | contig 12388 bp, 14 predicted proteins | sample 1779871 | NCBI WGS metagenome assembly ORMF01 (sample SAMEA104232316, study PRJEB22302) | groundwater metagenome | biome: forest; feature: aquifer; material: groundwater | place: USA | collected 2011-08-07 | depth 5.4 m | reverse complement strand
TCCGGCGCTATGTTGCCCTCGCCCCGTAGCAGCGTCAACAGAAATCCCCCTGAACGCCTGAGCCGACGCGATCCGATCCAGGTTCTTGGCCCGCGCCGCTCGGCGTGCGGATCGAAGAGCTTCAAGGCCGGTCTGGGGGGAGATCGGCTACAATCGGGCGAGGCCGTACGCGAGAAGGGTCACCCGCCCCCGTTCAAAACGGGTCCGTCCACGCGCCGCTGACGCTGAACGCGAGCCGCAAGCACCGGGGGGTGTCGGGGCAGCCTCCATGCTTGATCTATCGAATACGGACGCATACAATGGGCCGGGATCGAGGCCGTCCTTTCCTCGAGAGAACCAATGAGGTGGCGTTCTTGGCGCCTTGGCGGTTGGGAAGTTCGGATTGGGGCTTTACTCCCGGGAGGAGGGTCCGGCCATGAGCGAGGCTCCGTCTGAACTCATCCAATGGGTGCGCGCCTACCTGGAGCAGGACGAGGACATCATCGTCCCCGTCAAGAAGATGTGGAACGAATGGTACGCCGCGCAGGGAACACCATCGCTGGCGGAGTTCACGCTGACCGTGCTGTCCGACGATCGGATCGAGGAGATGCCGGGCGTGGACCACACCGGGGACATGGAGGAGATGAGCCCCGAGGAGCTGGAGGAGCACGCACGGGACATGGAGGCGCACGGCTTCTACTCCGGTCCGCGCGTCAAGCTCAAGGCGAGAGAGATCACGCCCGAGCACATCGCCAGGATGCTGAAGAAGCACAACGACCGGATGGAGTGGGCACTGCAGCAGGCGCGGGCCGCATTGCCCGACGACGCGAGCGAGGCAGATGAGGGGAACCTGATTGACGTGATTATACGCGCCCGACAGCTCCGCCGCGACCTCCGCGAGGCCGGCCTGGAACCGCCGGAGGACGAATGGTCCACGCGCCCCTCCGGGTAGCCCTGACGACCCCCCCGCGGTCGCTCCCACCCCGCCATTCTGCCGGGACACACCCAAGGGCATGCGCGACTTGTTTTGCCGATAAGCAAGTAAGGACGTGACATTTTTTGCTTTCTGGCAAAATCCGCCCATGCAGTTGCGGCGGTACCTCGGAAGCCACAGTCGCCGAGCCCTGACCTTCTGGTTCGAGAACTTGATCGCCCTGCATCTGCTGAAGCTCTGCCACTTCCTGCACGATCGCGAGGGGTTTGCCGCGGAACTCCACTACCTGCGCGACCGCACCGGTCGCGAGGTCGATTTCCTGGTCACGGTTGATCGCAGGCCCTGATTTGTGGTGCAGGCAAAGCTGACCGTTACGACCATAGAGCCGGGCCTGATCTACTTCCGGGATCGCCTGCGCATCTCCTGGGTGTACCAGGTGGTGCTGGAAGGCAAGCGGGACTTCGTGCAGAATGACATCCGCTGCCTGCCCGCCCGGCAGTTCCTCGAAGCACTGGTTTAAGGACCGGACGTGGCGTGGGGGACCCCTACCGCATCCGCGGGTGGAAAGTCATATTTGCATGACCGTCCCCTATTCCGTCCCTATTCCGGCCGTAGGTGTAGTTCGAGGCCCCGAGGACGCCGACGAAGAGGTCGACTTCAGTGACCGCGCCGGTGGTGGGATCGACGATCCTCGGCTTCTGGCCGGCGTAGTCGACGAAGACCTTCTCGCCGGCCCGGTGGTCCTGGCGCATGGTGAGGCGGTGGCGGGCGAGCCAGCGGCGGTAGAGATCGCAGAAGCGGGTGTAGCGGTAGCCGGTGGGATGCTGTTCGAGGTACTCCAGATGGAGCAGTTCCAGGGTGACACCGGGCTTCCGCCGTTCGGTATGGAGGTAGGCGCAATCGGGCAGCGGGCGGGTCGCCCCGGGGATGGCCGGCGCGCCGTAGAGCCGCGCCTCCAGGGTGTCATCGGTCAGGGTCTGGACCTGACCCCAGTCGAGCCCGGCGTGGGTCGCCCGGCGGAGGACCCCGGTCACGGTCCCGAGACTGACGGTCAGACTGGCGGCCACCTGCCGGGGGCTGCAGGCCAGGGTCCACTTCTGGCGGAGGATCTCGCGGATCTTGCGCATGGATAGTCGCTCGGTCGCCATCCTGCTCCTTCCTGGAGCGGACGGCGCACTGGACCATCCAGCGTCGCATTGCTTCCCGGCGCCCACTCGTTGGCACGAGGGTCGCCGATTTCCCGGGGCTTGTCTACGTGTTCACGATGACCGATCCGCGTGTTCACGATACCGATCTACGCGTTCACGATGACCGATCCCGGTGTTCACGATGGCGTGATCTTCGTGTTCACGATGGAGTGATCCGGGCGTTCACGATGGACCGAAACCCGCATCGATTTGCATCGGACGTACATTGCGGATATCGAGAGGGGCGTCCGAAACGTTTCGCTCAGGAGTATCGAAAAGCTGGGCCGGGCACTCGAGGTGTCAATCCCGGATCTCTACACAACTCTTTTGGGAGACGGGCAGCGGTGAAGAACATCCGGAGTGAGATTCTGATCAATGCTGGTGGGCTGGATAGCCGGAAAGTTCGGCTTGCACTCTCAAACAGGGTAGTGTGGCCGTTTCAGCCTTTGATGCCAATTGTATACGCTCGCATATTCCAGAAACGTGCAATACTCATCCAGTCTGCTCGACTTGAATGTTGGCCTATTTAGCTGGCGCGTGAACAGGGAACGCCTCTCATCATTCGACACGACTGTGAACCTGGCCCCAAGCTGGGGCGAGACCAAAAGTACATCGTTGAATCGAAGTAACCCGGAGTACACGGGGGTGGAATGCTCAACCTCGAATAGGGCATGCAGTCGGCCTGCACCCCGTTCAATCCACATAACGTCGATTTCCGCAAGGATATCTCTGACGGCCTGCCAACCCAACGGAAGGACCCCGCAACAATTGAAAGCGCCTGTCAAAGACCAGTCAAGTTTTCCGCGGTCGTTTAGCGGCACCCAGATATCGTATCCCTTTATCGCGCCTATTGAACCGATGAGCGTTTGCACCTGGGCATGTGAGAGTTGCGGTACTTCGGAAAGTCGGGACTTGTCGAGGACTTGCTCAAGCCCTTGCCAACCCACATATGCTTCAACGTTGAATCTCCCAGCCCCAGCTATGTACAGTTCGGTCGCATCGTCACGGATGTAAACTTGCGCCTTGTATTGCCCATCACCGGCTGGACTTAGTGACTGGAAAACCTCTTCGTAATCGGAAAAAGGGACTAGCAGGGGTTCGGTCTGTCCTTCCCAAAGAAAGCATATCACAGAGGGATGACCCTCAAGCAATTGCAGATCCTCATGGCGCAGACCGTAAAAGGTGGACTTGGTGCCGTGGATCTTGGAGTAGCGGATGTACACCCGACAAGCTCCATTGCCCACCTCATAGAGTGATTGGCTCTTCTCCATTCTCCGCAACTCGCCGTAACGGGTGCGGAGTGACTCGAGAAAAGCCGCTTTTCGTTCCGTAGCCATTGAAGATCACGCGTTGTTGTTCTGAGACTCGTTAGCTTGGTAGCTGGCTTTCTTCTCCTGCCACTCTCTAAGAACTGCCAGCGTAGAGTCAACCTCTGCTTGAAAGAAGTTGTCCAAATCGAGTTTTGGCTCAATGTCTTCGAAAATGTCGTGGTCCAGAATTGCCACTTCGATTCCTGGCTCGTCTGAGTATACTGCTTGGACCAAGCCCCCTTCCAAGACAACAACTACCTTGCTCATTTCATAGACTCCCATCAGAGATGTTCTTATCGGCAGCCTGTACATCCGTGATACGTTGCCACTTTCATCACCTTCCGCCCCGAGGAAGACAGGACACTTATCGTGCTTCGCCCCCAGGGGCACCGCTCTCCAAGAACACAACGGCCCCCTGGGATCCGATGATCCCCCGAGGGCCGTAGGGTTGGCACGCCAGGAGCTTTCCGGCCGGCATCGTTCCCCCCTCAAGGTCATTCGCCGGTGTTCCCCGCTCACCAGGGCAAGACGCTACCTCTCATCGCAAGGCGAAGTCAAGGTGAAAGGCAGAAACCCACGGCCAGCCTTCAGCCCTCTTGCTGACCAGCGGTTCACCCGCGGCGCGGCGTGGGGGACCCCTCCCACATCCGCGCGACGGGAGGAAATCATAATTGCATGACCGTCCCCTATTTGCTGGGATGCGCAGGTGTGGGCGACAGCCCGGCTGAATCAGATCCCGCTGGTCTGGGCGAGGACTTCAGGGATGGCTTTGTCCTGGACGGGGTTCGCTTCCTCAACCCGTTTGCCCGAGCCTTCGACCCCGACATCCTCGGTTAGCCGCAGCCCACAACCCTCTCGCCCCGCCAGCATGTCCGCGGTGGGGAGTTCAAAGCAACAAGGTTACAGGAGTGGCAACGCAATATTGTTACGGTCCGCCACCACAGCAGGACCAGAAAGAGTTATTCCACTCCGTCAACAACGTCCGCCATTTCGGGGGATCTTCGCTGTCTCTTACCTGGCAAGGACGGGTAATCGCTGCGGGAGACAGCCAAGGCGACAAAGACTGGAACGTCCCCCATTAGAGGCGCTACGCGGAGGCTGAGGCGGCCCTTCGGGGAGAGCACCTCCCTCAGGTCTCGGTCCTGATCACCTCTCTTGAGACGGCGTGGGCATCATGAGTGCCCCCTAGTTTGAGACAAGCCGAAAAATTGACGCAATTGGCGACGCGCCGGATCACGGACGCGATGCGTCGACCGGGTGACGTGAGCTTAGAGGAGTAAGTTAACGTAGGGAACAATGTCCCATATTACAATCGCCGCGATCGTCGTGCAGGATGGACCACATCAGTTTCATCTGCCGGCAACTCGAAGAGCATCTGACTCCGGCTCTGAACGAGAGGCGGCGAACTTTGATACCACCGTCTCTGCGAGTGGCCGCCGTACGGATGCCGGATCAATTCCAGCGCGCATAGCCGCAATCACACCGACCGCCTCCCAGTAATTGCCGACCCGATAAAACTGGCCCGGCGCCCACGGTAGCGTGGACAGATCATTCTTCATCAGGTTTCGGTTCTCATGCACAGCAATCACCGGGATGCCCTGTTCAAGAGCAGCAAGCGTTGGGAGCCCTAGACAACCATCGGGAATTACAAGACACGACACGTCCGCAGACGTAAACACGCCCGGCTGATTCATCGCATCTGCGTCGGTGATAATGCGAGGACTTCGTTGCAAGCCCTTTAGCGTGCATTGCAGGAACGTCGTCGAGACAGCTTCTGCGGCCATCCGAGGATCGACGATCCCCGGGTCCATGTTGGCGATTTCCCGCGATTCGAACATTGGCGAGTGCGCGGTGGGAATGTTGTACATGCTAGAGAGCGCGTGCGTCAGCATGGCCTCGACGCCGCCCCAAGGATTTACCATCTTGCCGCCAGCGTCAAAATAACCCTGGTGAAACTCATGCGGAACGTCGATCACCGACGAGATGGCTACCGCATCATATTGACCCGCGCGATCATTGAGCAGACCGCACAAGCCTTCCATCTCCTCAACTCGTCCTGCGGACCTGCCAGAAGGCGCGAATCGCGCCCGAAGCTTCACCGGCGGATCGAGGCATAGGACCTCGGGACATGAGAGGCCATAGGCGGCACGGGCACCGCTGACAGCATTCACGGCAGCATTCACGAAAAGCTCATCCCGATGGGCGTCAATCACCACCAAAACACGGTTCGAGCGCACCCGCTGAAGCCCAACGGTCCCCATCAGGAGCCGCGTTACCACGCTTCCCTCGACGTACAGTGCGTTCTGGGGGATCTCGTTGAGGTCAGAGGCATTGACCACGTTCGGGTGCAGAACAAGCGTGTCGGACACCTCTGCAAGCATCCGCGCCACGGGTCCGGCGTCGCCGGCGTGCCCGCCGATCTCCGCCCCGATCCCCGTGGGCACCAGGAGCACGACGTTGAACTGCTGCGTGTTCTCGATGAGCCGACGACGGAACTTGAAGATGGAAGTGATCGGTGGGTGGCGCGGCTCCGCCAGGCCACTGACGACGCCGAACTCACACTGATAAGCCGCCGTGGTGGACGCCGTAACCACAAATCTGACCGGGACCAAACCGTCGGGTACGTGCCGCGCACACGCCTCGCGAAGGTGCGTCAGCAACCCCTCATGACCCGCGACAGCCGAAACCTCGAGCTCCTGCTCGAGCAACATCATCACCGTACCACGTCCTATCCTCATTCGAGCTGCCCCTTAGCGGCGGACTACCACGTTGGCCGTCCAGTCCCTTGAGCCAAACCACTTCGCCGTAAACTTCGCCGCTTCGTCAGTGTCGAACTCCTTGCACGAAAAGATGTTCACGTACGCGGCCTTCATCAGATCGAGCGTGTGGATCACGATCGTGCTCGTGAGGATGAACTGCACCGCGCTGGTTCCCTTTGTCTTTGGATGGGTCTGCTGTTCCTTCTTCGGCACGCCCACGTCATCCCAAAAGTGCAGATCGCAGCGCTCCATGTCAATCAGCTCACAGAGTTCCTCGCAGAACAGCTCGATCTCTCCGCGCGTGAACCTGCTGGCGTCGCAGCCGTGTAGATCTAGAATTAGCTCCTGTCCGTATGTTGCTCGGGGAACCACGTGGCCATCCATAGGCATGCACTCAACAGACTCTTTACCAGTATCAGCGATAACTCTCTGTACTCCAGTCGGTTTCGCTGAACGCCGCAGTACTCGTCGCCTCATACGTCGAACTCCGCTGGATGTTTTGCAACATATCGCGCGAATCCAGCATGTTCAGACTCACCCGCTTGCATACGCTTGAGAAGTGCCTGCAGGTCCCCGGCGGCGCCGGCGTTGGCTCCTATCGCGACTTTGCCAATAAACTTCATCACGCATACGACCGTTTTCATTCTCTCGTGGCGAAGCGTCTTGAGGCGCCTACGAGACAAGTGAAACACCTCAATCGTCTTCTCCCCATACGGGTTATCTTTCAGAGAGAATATCTGCCCGGTTGGGTCATATGCCAAGTACTCTTCTGGATCATCGACGCACGGATCAATCAAGAGAGTATCCTCCGCATGAACGTCGCCTGACGGATCCATTGCCCTGGTGCTCTCGTCCAACAGCGGAAACTGATCGACTTTTCCGCCAGCCGGTAGTTCCGTCGTATCCTCCCAGCGAGGCTGATCCTTGCGCCGTTGATTGCAGTGCTGACACGACGGGTAGAGGTTCTCCCACACGTACGCGAGCCAATAGTATCCCGGGTGACCCTCGCGTTCCGCAACGCGTCCTTTCGGACGGAAGTGCTCGACGTCCCAATCTGCCGTCGCCGTCATTTTGGATTCACAGTAAGCACATTTGTCGTGGAACAGGCGCTCAAGAGCTTTCTTGACTTCGGTGTGGGCGTAGATGGCCCTGTCCACTTCGTGCTCATCTTGCTCCGCAATCGCTGTCGCCGTCGCGCCCGCAGCGAGCTGAAACCAATCATGGTTTGGTTTAATGACGACTCCGGCCTCATCGGCCTGGTCGCGTTGGACATGGATCATCCCTCGGCTCCAGCTACAGATTGTGTTTCTTCAGAATCCTCTGAAGTTCGCTTAAGGCAGGATTCTCGCGGACCTCGGGTATTTGCTGCGCAGCCAATTCAGAGGCGAGCTTCTGCAAGTTGGCCTGCTCCTTCTGCGAACGGCTCGATGGCGACTTGCTGGCAAGCTTACGGTAGCGTTGAAGTTTCTCAGTCACCTCGGGTGTGTAGACATCGGAATCGAAGAGCTTGGGATCAGAAAGCATGTCCTCCACGGAATACCCTTGAAAATCGGCAACGGACTCGTGCGCAACAACGTTACGACCCTTTCTCTTGAGAACCACGAGTTCGTCTGGCGCGGCCCCCAACGCAATCAGCGGACTGTGCGTGGTAGCGATAATCTGCACATGCGGCAACAACTTGCTGATTCGAGAGGGCAGCTTGACTTGCATGGAAGGGTGTAAGTGTTGCTCTATCTCGTCAAGCAGCACGATTCCCCTTACGTCACCGGTCTGGGTAATGCAATCTGCGCGCATAGCCCAAGCGTAGAGATCAAGGATCCAGGCTAATGTCTTGCGATAGCCGTCTGCCCATCCTTCAAGCGGAATGTTTTGCCCGATTTTCTTGCCTGAGATCCTTAGGCCTCCACCCTTCGGCAAAGTTATCTTGACATCACTGTCTAGACCCAGTGCTTCCTGGATGTTGTTCCACACATGTGGAAACCACTTGCTTCCGAGGAAGTCCTTCAATCGCCGAAGCGCCAATTCCGTTTGAATGAGCGTCGCTTCATACTGAAAAAGAGTATATACGGAATCGATGACTCGATAGGTGCGGTCTTCCCCTTTCCCTTCATTGGCGCGACTGATTCCGTAACCACAGACAAGATAATTCGTAGCAAGGGTTTCTGGCTCCTTGCTGCTTAACACGTCTTGGCCGTTCTCGCTCTTGATCACTGTCTTAAGGATTTTGCTGTTCCTCTGTCCCTGGTTGGGTCGGAGTTCAATCTCGATGGTCGCATCTGGCTCCCCTTCGGCAACAAATTGTCCTGTCGGCTCTGCAAGAAGGCCGCTTGCGTCCTTTCGATCGGCAAGGCCCACGGCAATTGCACGAAGAAGCGTAGTCTTGCCGGTGCCATTCTCGCCGATGAGGATCGTCCGAAGACGCGGCGTGGGCGGTCCGGACCCTGAGCGAACGGTTAGATCAAGATCAAGTGTCCGAAAGGAGCGAACATTTCGCAAGGAAATGCGAGAGATATACATCTCTACTGCTACTCCTATGTATAGACGGCCCCAACGAGTCCGGCAACGATGCGTTGGTCCAGCGCATCAAAGCTACCGGAGCCCTCGCCAGCAATACAAGCAGCACCCCGTACGCCAACTACGTCGACGCCAGTTGTCCAAAGGATTGCCAGTTCAGGGCGTGAAATGCTCACTGCGAGCCAAGCCTCTTTGCCAATGGCGTGACGAGTCTTCACGAATCGCTCGAGCTGCTGGAGATCGCAATAATCGAGCAAACCCTTGCCGATGGGTATCATCACGCCTGCCACGGTTCAGCCGCACCAAAGGCGACGGGCTGGGGGTTCCCATTCTTGCCCTATCTCCCCACCGCCGTTTCGAGCAGCAGCCAGTCGTCGTTCGTCACGAATCGCCTGAACCGATTGTCCCATTTCTTCGGCAGGTCGCCCGCATGGATTCGCTCGAGAGCCGGGAGCAACGGGTTCGCGATGCGGCGCGCCTTCTCGCGAGCGTCCAGCGGAATCCGCTTCCAGTGAAACCGCTTGACATACGGCGCGAACCCGAAGCCGTCGAAAAAGTTCTCGTCTCCAACGAGCGGCATGTACCAGAGACTCGGGACGCCTGCGGAATTATCCTTAACCGGCACTTCCCCCACCAGCTTCTCCAGAAGCTTCTGCCCCTTCCGATCTTCACGCAGGTGGTCGCGGAGCGCCTCGAGGCTCGGAAAGCGGACCGCGGGGCTGACGAAAAGCACCGGCTTCCGCTGCTGGCGCGCGAGGACGATCTCATGAGGCGTGCCAACGCTGTAGACGTTGGTCGGGCAGTACGCGATGACGAAATCGCAGGTGTCGACCATTCGCAGATCGATGTGGAGGGTCTCCCAGAACTTGCCGGAAATGCGCGCGCGCGTCCGGGCGCCTTCCGGACCTCGCGCGAACGTCCACGCCTGGCGGATCTCGATGGTCTCTACCCCCTCGCGTCCGTACTCGTGCAACCCGCGCACCTGAGGTTTGTTCCATGGATCGAACACGACCACTCCCATGCGACGAAGGAAGGTGCCGACGCGGGTGCGCCACCCGTACCTGGCTTCAGCCGCCCGTGAGGCCACGAAATCCATCGGGCCCGATAGGTAGACGCGCGTGCCGCGCAGCAGTCTCGTGGACATGGGGTTCTTCGTGTCAGCTTCGGTCAGCCGCGCCGGTTGTCCGTGTGGTTCGTCTTGTGAAGGGCGAACCCCAGGAGGTTGCGCAGGCGCGGCGAGCCCTCCTGATGTTGATGCTGGGCAGGGTAACCTACGTGCCCACCCGCGCGTGAAAGGAGAAGTCGCCATCGCGGATGCGGATTCGCACGGCTACCTCCTGGCTTTGGGTCGGCGATCGGCACGTTCAAAGGCGCGAACTAGATCCTCGACCAGCGGGCGCTTGATGGTCTGGTCCGGGCGGCCGTGCACGATGACGGTCCGCTGGCCCGTTCGGTGCCGCGCCGCGCCGCCGAAGCAGATTAGGTCGACCTTCGCCTTCACGAGCGGCTCGACTTCGGGCAGGCTGATGGAACCGGCCACCCAGAACTCCAGGCCTGCCCGGTGCGCGAGGCTGGAGAGCGCACTCGTCTCCTCGAGTGAGTAGAAATCGCGATAGCGCTTGCCGGTGTGCTTCTCGTAGGTGTCGATCAGGACGCCCTGCCAGCCGGCGGCTCTGGTCAGCCGGATTGCTTCGGTGGCGATCTCGGCCGACGTCTCGCCGTGCGCGTTGATCCCGATTTCGGGGAAGAACACGCCCACGAGCGGATAGCGTGTCGTCCTGTTGAGCGGCATCGTGATGGCATTGCCGTGCACCGCGGCGTCGACCTGCTGGCGGATGATGCGCATCTGTTTCAGCGCCTCGGGGCTGCGCAGGTCGCGCTTGTACTCGTCCATGTGTGCGAAGCCGACCTTCACGACGTCCGCGCCCGCGTCGATCGCGGCGATCACCTTGGTGGCCGTCAAGGCGGCGGTCGAGCGCGTGTCGATGCGCCCGGTCTTCATGTTGCGGACGATCTGCGGCGACTCCGACACGTTCGTCGAGATGTATACCTGCTCGCCGATGGACCGGCGGATGTCGACGATCTCGTCGATGGTGGCCGGGCCGAGCGCCTGCTCCATGTGCTCGACGTCCACGACCACGCGGTCGTTCCGGACGAGACCGGGAATCTCTTGTCCCTCGTGACCGCTGATTAGGCACAGCGCGTTCACCGGACGCGGGTACCGCGCCCGCGTGAGACGGCTCAGTCTGAAGCCCTGGCGGTGATGCGGAGCTTGCTTGAACTTTGCGATCGCCTCGCTCCGCATCCGGAGCAGTTGACGCGCTTCCCCGTTGAGGTACGGCATCGCCTGGCCGAAAGACGTCCACCGGCGAGTGGCAGCAAGGCGCTGGACGTCTGCGATGACCTCGCTGCCCTTGCCGATCGCGAACCAGGCGGCCCGGCGGCTGTCGGTGTGGTCTCCGCGCCGCCGGACTTCCTCGACGTCTCCGGCAGTGCGAGTGACCAGCGGGCGTGGCATGTGCTCCCCTCCGGTCAGTGTGGAAAGGACGCCAGGTCTGCCCTCACCGAGGCGGCAGCGCTCCACCGATCGATGCGGCGTGGGAACATGTAATAGCGTGGCGCTACGTCCCAGGAGAGCTCTTCTACGGCCACGAGCGCGTCAGTTCTGAGTTTCGCAAAGAAAAGGTACCGGACACCTTTTAGCCTCCAAGTGCTTGAAGTTACGGAGGGGCGAGTAGAATTCTTCGTCTCCTGGGGTGGATAGCACGCGAGAAAAGCGGCGCTTCCCACGGCACGCTGTAATCCGGGACATTGCCAATTACGTCAACTTCTCCGAGGTCCGAAACTAGCGGGGCTGGGCCCTCCGGCTGCGATGGGCAGGAAGCAGTGCCCGTTTTCATCGTGCAGGCAGCCAAGGCAAGGCAAGCATCCTCCGCGAAGAAAACACGCCGACCTTATAGCATCTCCGCTAATCGGGGGTAACCATAGGTTGTAAATGGCTTATAGCAGAAGGCATCCGCCGACGCAAGCCAAGACCCAGAGTTATAAAAGGGGACGCTGCGTTAAATGTCAAATGATCGCATGGCGGGCTTGAGACACTTATCCCGCTCTGCCCTCGGCATACCCGTCCTCTCAAAAGACGACGGCCCTCTGGGGTCATGCCTCCCCAAAGGGCCTACGGGTTCGCACGCCAGGAGCTTTCCGGCTGGCATCGTTCCCCCCTCAGGGTCACTCGCCGGTGTTCCCCGCTCACCAGGCCAAGACGCTACCTCTCATCGCAAGGCGAAGTCAAGGTGAAAGGCAGAAACCCACGGCCAGCCCTCGGCCCTCTTGCTGATCAGCGATTCACCCGCGGCGCAGCGGGACGGCCTACCCACCACCAGGGATGCGTCGTGCATCGGGAGGAGGGATCCGCCTCTACAACCAAGAAACGGCCGGCTCCACCTTTACGGCGTGGACGTGCTGACGGCCTATCCGCGGGAGCTTCGCTCGCTCTGACCCGGCATTGACGTACTTCTGAAGAAGATACGCAAGACGACAAAGACTGGAACGTCCCCCATTACTCAAAGACTGGAACGTCCCCCATTACTCATGGTTTCTTCTTCGAACGGGTCTTCGGGGAGTATCTTGCTCTCGCCTCGCGGACACCGAAGCCGATCTTCGTCTTGGCGGGTTCCGGAGGCGGCAGGAGCAGAGGACGGATCT
>ORMF011854242.1_pt1 | contig 12395 bp, 9 predicted proteins | sample 1779871 | NCBI WGS metagenome assembly ORMF01 (sample SAMEA104232316, study PRJEB22302) | groundwater metagenome | biome: forest; feature: aquifer; material: groundwater | place: USA | collected 2011-08-07 | depth 5.4 m | reverse complement strand
CCGCAAAAGTCCCACGTGCCCGGACAGTCCGGAACGTCGAGGACGGCGGGAGGCGGGGCATGTTCGTAGTTCCAATCGTAGGTTTGGCGAATGTCGTAGGCCGGAAGCATTGCTGTCATTATCCCCCGCGGGCCTGCATGGCACCTGAGCGGGTGGGTTTCAACGCGTTGGAGTTAGCCAACTGAGTGAAGAACTTATTTGTTCTTGGCTATGGCCCAGCGCCGGCACAGAGCACCGACAAGGCGGGATCCGCTCAAGGACATCAGGCCGACACCGGCTCTGGGGTAATTCTACAATTAGATAGCAGACGCAAGAATGCCACGTATGTAAGGATCAATTGGGCGCTAACGATCCTCCATCACCTCCGCGACGTAGCACGAGGCAACGGTCTTCCCGTCAGTCTCGACGATACCTTCAGTAGTTGGACTGGACCTTGGGTTGAAGATGAATGCCAAACCGCGGGCTGGAAAGCTGCATTCGACAATAATGTATCCCTGAAATCCAGGTGTGGCCGTAACCGCTCCGCCCACGGAGAGTACCCACGTGAAGTGCTGGCCGCCCGTAATGCTCGGGGAAGGATAGCAGAGGTTGACGTCGGAATTTCCTACAACTCCGTAAAAGTTTACTCTACATTCTCCTGTCTGTAAGGGAGTCCCGAATGGGTCAAAAGTCGTGTTAACAATCGAAATGCCTGTATCAAATCCCGCTTGGTTCGTCACAAATGGAAACAAAAGCCGGGTCATGGTGTTCACCAGCCTTATCGCCAAATAGTTTTCAGCCGTGTCAACAAACCTCGGTACTGGAAGGCGTTCACCCGCCGTCGGGGTGGCGGAGATAGGAGCAAGAGTTCCATTCACGGTGATTGAGCCGCTGGCAATCAATCCGGGCCGCCTCGCTAGGGCAACACCGAAGCATATCTCACGTATAGACGATCCACCACCCTCACTGTTGCGGAGCCATTCCCAAACAGCCTGACCAGCACCCCCGAGAATTGAAACCTCTGTGAGAGGTCGGCCCATTTCAGCTTCGACAAGCGGAGACATCCGATTAGTTGGAATAAACTGACCGCCTGCTCCATTAGGGTCACTTTGAACCAGCAAAGCATTGTCATCGTCATCTTCCAGGCTGCTGTGCGTAACAAACATACGAATCCCTGGCGGCACATCCTTAAACCGCACGAGAAAGCGTGTTCCACTGGTGGTCCCACTGGAGTGATCAACTTCCAATGAGGGATATCCGGCCTCCTCCCGCCTTGTCTTGAAGGCTGCACTGAGCAATTCTTTGAACCTGAGGTCAAATGTGCGCGGCAGCCTCACTTTACCGTTGTTGTCAGGAGCGGAAAGTGATGTACCTTCTGGCAGGCTTATCCAAGGAATGGAATCGGCAGGTAGAATTGTTTCAACACCAAAGGAATATGCGGGGCCTGCTGTGACCCCCAGAAGGGCCTCTGCGGTAAAAATGGATTCACCCGTCTCACGACTCCGCAAAATGACTACGCCGTAGATCTGTCGTGTAGTGCCAGGCGGGATTCCAATTTGGGAAGCATTGACGCGGACGTTCCTTATGCAGAAGCGCTCATTCTCGTTTGCTGGGCCGAGGTTCAGGTCCTCGAACCGCAAGGAGTCGACAGTCGAATGCTGCCCATAGGCAAGCAGTTTGTTCTCAGAATCGCTGACCAGAGAAAGAAAAGCCGTCGAAACTCTGTTGGCTTGAATGGAGCCTGTTATCATCACGTTGGGCTTTACAAAAAAGGTCAGATCGTATGGCCCCGGAGTCAGTTCGCCACCGGAAAGAGTGAAGACGAAGTCACCTAAAAGTTCTGTAATGCCATTTGAACGGAGCAGGCGTGGCTTGGGTTCGAGTAACACTCTCGGGGTTGAAGGAGTTGCCTCGGCAACTGATTGGATAGGCTGCGTTACACAAATGCGCCATAAGTTGTCGTAAAGCGATTCAGAGAATTCGGACAAATCGTTGTACAGCTTTATGATGCCCTTATTGGGTTCATTGACCATGAACTCACTCTGAAAGTTCTGAACTGCCAGCAGTTGTTCGGTTTGCCCTGGCTTTGTTGGTTGCGCACCTTGTCGAAAGAAAAGTAGAAGATGCGGCAAACCGGTCTTCTTCCAGGCGGCGTAGCCATCGCGGATCTCATGTTCGGTTGGAGTTTGGCCATTTGCAGTTCGTTGTCCAAAGTAACTCCATAAGATCCCGATGAGGATATCACTCTCGGGGATTCTTAAACCCTTGTCAACAAGCCCCTGTGGCCCGTCGCGATCCATTCCAAGCCCGACATCGCGCTCCCATCGGGAGATCTCCAGTAGCGTGTCAATCTTGGCGACCCTGAGGTTCTTGTTAATCCTTTCTGCTGCTCGGTCGACAAGGCCCCGTTCAGCCGAGACCTCATCCGTGGACGCCACAACTGCGCGGAATCGCCTCATCTGCACCTAACCTCCATCAAATAACAGCGTATCTCAGCAGTCCCCCGAACGGAAAAGATCGGGGCGCTAGCAAGGGCTTTGGGTCGAAGTGCCCAATCCCATGTGTTATGCTCGCAACTCGTCCCAACCATGAACGGCCAACACGAGCAAATCAAGGAGCGCTACGGGCTGGTGCGAAGTTTCTCTCTGCTGCAGGCCACCGCGCTCAACATGACCAACATGGTGGGGGTGGGGCCATTCATCACGATCCCGCTGATCATCGCCTCGATGGGCGGGCCGCAATGCATGCTGGGCTGGGCGCTGGGAGCATTGCTGGCTTTGTGCGACGGGATGGTCTGGAGCGAGCTGGCGGCGGCGATGCCGGGCACAGGGGGGACCTTCCTCTACTTACGGGAATGCTTTGCCAAATCGAAGCTGGGGCGGATCATTCCGTTTCTATTTATCTGGCAGTTTATCTTCAGTGGACCGCTGGAGATCGCGTCGGGTTACATCGGGTTTGCGCAATATGTCGGCTACTTCTGGCGGACGATGGGACCTTGGGAGACAAAGCTTGTGGCGGCCGGGGCAGGGCTACTGGTGATCGGCTTGCTCTATCGCGAGATCAAAGAGGTGGGCAAGCTGACGGTCATACTGTGGTCCGGGATGCTGGTGACAGTGGTTTGGGTGATCGCGTCCGGGATCAGCCGGTTCGATTTTGCGATGGCTACCGATTTTCCTCCCAATGCATTTACGTTCACCACGGGCTTTGCGATGGGGCTTGGCAGCGCGATGCTGATTGCGATGTATGATTTTCTTGGCTACTACGATATCTGTTACGTGGCCGGTGAGGTGCGCAATCCGGAGCGCGTCATCCCGCGCGCCATCTTTATCTCCGTCATCGCTGTCGCTCTTATCTATTCGGTGATGAATCTATGCATCATCGGCGTGGTGCCGTGGCGCGAGGCGATGAACTCGCACTACATCGCGGCCGAATTCATGGAGCGGATCTATGGCGGCTGGGCCGGGGTGGCCATCACCGTCATGATCCTGTGGACCTGCATCGCCAGCGTGTTCGCGCTGATGCTCGGCTATAGCCGTATTCCGTATGCGGCGGCCCTGGATGGCTATTTCTTTCAATCCTTTTCCAGGCTTCATCCGAAGGGAAATTTCCCGCACGTCTCGCTGCTGGTGATTGGTGGCTTGTCTATTCTGGCCAGCCTGTTTCCGCTGGACCAGGTGATCTCGGCGCTGATTACGACCCGCATTCTGGTGCAGTTTGTCGGCCAGATTGTCGCCGTGCATTATCTGCGGCGGTACCGCACCGACATCGAGCGGCCGTTCCGGATCTGGCTCTATCCGCTTCCCTCGGCCATCGCGATGGTGGGTTGGATGTATATTTTCGCCACTGCCGGGGGTGTGTTCATTCTGTACGGGCTCCTCACGTTGGTAGCCGGGATGGCGGCCTTTCTTGTTTGGAACCGGGGGCGGAAGGCTAGAATAGAGGTGTGATCTACTCGGTTTGGCTGTTTGGCTTGGGTTCGCTCTTTGTGGTTCTGGAGCGTATCTGGCCGCGGAACAGATCGCAAGGGCTGCTGCGCAAGGGCTTCTTCAGTGACCTGGTCTACATCATTTTTAACAGTGAGTACCTCGGGATTCTGTTGGGCCTGGCGTCCGTGGAGTTGATCCGGGTGCTCGGTTTGCAGCGTTTGCAGATTGGGCTGCTGTCCGGGCTTGGATTCTGGGAGCAGTTTTTCGCCTTCTTCCTGATTTTCGATTTTCTGCAATGGTGCATACACAACCTGCTGCACAGGGTGGGTTGGCTGTGGGAGTTCCACAAGGTGCATCACAGCATCGTGGAACTGGATTGGATCGGGAACTGGCGGTTTCATTGGGTGGAGATTGTCGTCTACCGCTCGCTGTTGTATGTACCGGCGGCGTTGTGCGGATTTCGGGGGGAGGCGATGTTCTGGGCGGGCGTCTTCAATACGCTGGTGGGACACTTTGCGCATGCGAATCTGAGCTGGCGCGTGGGGGCATTGAAATACGTGATCAACAGCCCTGAAATGCACGCCTGGCACCATAATCATCCGGACCAGGGACCCGTCAATCGCAATTTTGCGCTTACCTTGAGCGTGTGGGACTGGCTGTTTGGCACGGCGCATGTCCCGGGACAGGACCCGGCGAGGCTGGGTTTTCCGGGAATCGAACGTTATCCGGAACAATTGCCGGGCCAGCTGATTGAGCCGTTCCGGGGTCTTTTCCGGAAATCCTAAACAGCGGCGAGGCGGGAACGCGCCTCGGCCACATAGCGGTCCACGTATGCGGCAAATGCCTTTTGCATTCGCAGGCGCATTTGTCCGTCCATACTGAGATTCCTGCCTTCGATGGATCGCACCGGCAACAGTTCCCGGGTGGTGGAGGTGATAAAGACCGCATCGGAGGTGTAGAGATCCTCAAGGCTCAGGTCCACTTCGGTGACCTGTATACCGGCCGCGCGCGACTCGGCGAGCAGGATTTCCCGCGTGACGCCGGCCAGGCAGCCGGAACTAAGCGGCGGGGTGCGTACTTCTGATCGGGTGGCGGCAAAAATATTGGCCGAGGTGCATTCACTGACACTGCCATGCTCGTTGAGCAGGATCACTTCGTCAAAGCCTCTTTCGCGAGCCATTTCGAGCCAGGTGAGATTCTGGGACCAGGACAGGATCTTGGCTCCGGCGAAGGCGCAGGCCGAATGGCGGGCGTTTGGCTGGACGGCGAGCGTGACGTCGTTGCCCCATTTGTGAATATCGGTGGTGAAGGCGATGCAGTCGTAATCGGTGGTGATCCCTTCGCCTTCAAAGAGCCCGCCGCGGTTGCGCACGATGCAGACACGGAGGGTGGCATTTGGGGTGGCGTTGGCCTCTACGAGTTTCATCAGGTCGGCTCGGAGCGCATCCGGTGAATTGGGAAACGGGACGCGCATCAGAGCCGCGTCCTTCTTCATGCGCGCCCAATGCCGGTCAAAGGCGAACAGGACGCCGTCGAACACGCGCATGGTGCTGAACACGCCCCAGCCGTTCATCAGCCCGACCTGTCCGGGCGAGAGGAGCTTTTCGGAGGTCCGGTGAAGGCTTCCGTTGTGAAGGAGAAATCCGTGCATGTCAGGACTATTCTAGCCCGACGGGCTGCTATACTTCGGCGATGCATGGGAAGATTTGCGCTGCGTGGTTCTGTGTGGGGGTGCTGGCGCTGCCTGCCCAGCAACGAGTGGATCGGGCGATGCTCGATCAATGGATGCAGGAGTTGTCCAATTGGGACCGGTGGGGAAAGGCGGACCAGTTGGGAACGGTCAACCTGATCACGGATGCCAAGCGGAAGAGCGCGGCCGCGCTGGTGCGGGAAGGGCACGCCGTATCCTTGTCGAGCGACGCGGACACGGAAAAATCGGCCGACAACGCATATCCGTTCGGGCAGGTGATGATCAGCACGGGCTTGGATCGCAATCCGATGTTCGGGATGGACGTCTACACCATTCGCTACCACGGCTTGACGCTTACGCATCTGGACGCGCTGTCGCACATGTTCTACCAGGGCAAGATGTACAACGGTTACACGCAGGAACAGGTGAACCAGCAAGGGGCTCAGCAGTTGTCGGTTCAGGCGTATAAGAACGGACTGGTTTCGCGCGGCGTTCTCCTGGACATCCCACGATGGAAAGGCGTGAAGTACCTGGAGCCCTCTACGCCGATTTATCCTTCTGACCTGGACGGGTGGGAAAAGAAGGCCGGCATCCAGGTGGGCGCCGGGGATATTGTGTTCGTCCGCACCGGGCGGTGGCTACGGCGGAAGGAAATAGGGCCGTGGAACACGGAAGAGGCGGCGGCTGGAATGCATGTGAGTTGCGCGCGCTGGTTCCGTCAGCGGGACGTTGCGGTGGTGGGCAGTGATACACACGGCGAGGTGATGCCTTCGATGGTGGAGGGTGTTGCTTTTCCGATGCATCAACTGCTGCTGATCGCCATGGGAACGCCGATGTTCGATAATTGCGACCTGGAGGCGCTCAGCGAGGCTGCGGCGGCACGCCGGCGGTGGACGTTTCTGCTGACGGCGGCACCACTGGCCGTGCCGAAAGGGACAGGCTCTCCGCTGAATCCGATCGCGATTTTTTAGACGCCGAGCAGTTGTTTGGTGAACTCGTTTTCGCCATGGACGTCTGTCAGGCGCATGTCGCGGCTCTGATAGAGGTAGGTGAGACGCGTGTGATCGATCCCCATCAGGCGGAGAATGGTTGCGTTGACATCGTGGACGGTGACCGGGAACTCCACCGGCCTTAGACCGAAATCGTCACTTGCTCCCAGCACCTGTCCTCCCTTGATTCCCGCCCCGGCCATCCACATGCTGAATGCGTAGGGATGATGGTCACGGCCTTTGGCTCCTTCGGCGAGCGGGGTGCGGCCGAATTCGCTGTTCCACACGACGAGAGTGGAGTCCAGCAGTCCTCGCGCTTTCAAATCCGTCAGCAGGGCGGTAATGGGCTGATCCGTCTTCTTGCACATGCGGGTGTGAGAGGTGTGCAGGTCCGTGTGTGCATCATCCCAGTCCTGGCCGATGTTGGTGCCGGAATAGAGTTGAATGAACCGGACGCCGCGCTCCACCAGGCGGCGCGCCAGAAGGCATTTTCTGCCAAAGTCCTCGGTGGCGGGGTCGCCCAATCCGTACAGGGACTTGGTTGCTTCGGACTCCTGGGTGAGATCGACGGCCTCCGGAGCGGAGCTCTGCATGCGATAGGCGAGTTCGTAGGAAGCGATCCGTCCTTCCAGCTCGGAACCGTCCGGGTGCGCGTCCAGGTGCCGCTGATTCAATTCCGCGATCAGGTCGAGCGAGTTACGCTGCGCTTTGTCCGTCACACCCTTGGGAGAAGCCAGATTGAGCACGGGTACCTGGCCGCTACGGAATACGGTTCCCTGGTAGACGGCGGGAAGGAAACCGGCGCTGTAAACACCGGGACCTGACTTCATGGCTCCGTCCGACATGACGACAAACGCGGGCAGGTTCTGATTGGCCGCCCCAAGCCCGTAGGTGATCCAGGAGCCCAAACATGGCTTGCCGGGAAACTGCGAACCGGAGTTACGCAGGTACATGGCCGGCGCGTGATCGAACGCATCGCCGTAACAGGAGCGGATGAGGGCGATTTCGTCGGCCTTGGAGCCGATGCCTGGATAGAGTTCGGAAATCTCCATTCCGCACTGGCCACGGCGCTCAAACTTCCAGGGGCTGCCGCGCATGGGCGCCTTGGCGAAGTCGATGCGGTTGGTCTTCAAGCCCTGCGCCATTTCCGCGGAGATGGTTTGCCCGCTGCGTTTTTCGAGTTCCGGCTTGGGATCGAATGTGTCGACGTGGCTGACGCCGCCGTGCATGAAGAGGTGAATGACGGCCTTGGCCCGTGCCGGAGCATGCGGCGGTTTGGGCGCGAGCGGATTCACGGTATTGGCTTCCAGCATCGAGGCCAGCGCCAACCCGCCGAACCCCCGTCCGGCATCCAACAGCAGATCACGTCTCGAATAAGGTTTCATGGCAATTTCACTCTACGTACAGAAATTCGTTTGTGTTGAAAATGGAACGTACGAGCTCCGAAGCGGCGGCTTTTCTGGAACCGAGTTCGGCTGTTTGGCGTTCGAGGAATGCCTGCGCGCCGCGGCTGTCCAGGGGCTTTGGGTCGGGCGCGTAGATCGTCAGCCAGGCTTGCCGGATCATCTCGCCGTCATCGGCTGTGGCGGCCAGCTTTTCGCCGAGCCGGTCCGACTCTTTCACGGTCCACTGGCCGTTGAGCAGGGTCAGCGACTGCGGGGCGGTGTTGCTTTCGACGCGACCGGAGCAACTCAGGATGCCGTCGGGGGCGTCGAAGGTTTCAAACATCGCCGGCCGGAACGTGCGGCGCGCGAGCATGTAGACGCTGCGCCGGGTGTGCTCTTCCGGGTTGGAGGTGACAATCCACATGCCGTTGCCGCTGAGTCCATACAGTTCCTCCTTGGCGACTTCGGGAACAATGGGGCGGCCGGCCATTTTCAGATTCAGCACGCCGGAGCTTTGGAGCATGCTGTCGCGAATCTCTTCCGGCTGCAAGCGCCGGCGGTTGAAGTGGGACAAGTATAAGTTGGCCGCGTCGTGGTCTTGAGCCTCCTTTGAGACTTCGGAACTTTGGCGGTAGACGCTGGAGGTCATGATCAGCTTGTGCAATTTCTTGATGGACCAGCCGTTGTCCACAAACTCTGTGGCGAGCCAGTCCAGCAGTTGGGGATGCGACGGGATTCCGCCGCGATGGCCAAAGTCGCTCGGGGAAGCCATCAGGCCCTTGCCGAAGTGGTATTGCCAAACGCGGTTCACCATGACACGAGCGGTGAGGGGATTGTCCTTGGAGGCGATCCAGTTTGCCAGCGCCTTGCGGCGGCCGGTGGAGACGGCATCGATGGGCGGCTCAGGGATGGACCCGCCCCCGAGCGCGGTCAGGAATCCCGGAGTCACATCCCGAGGCGGGGATCCCGCGCGTGCGGGAAGGTAGGCCCTGGTGGGCGACTCGCGGCCCACGTCGTGAATGCCGGGAGCGAACGGTCCTGGCTTGTAGTTCCGGAACATCTGCGTGAGTTGTTTCTCCAAGGCGCGGAGTTTTTGCTCATCTTCGGGCTTGAGGGGAGGCGGAGGAGCTGTCGGGCCGGCGGCGGGTGCGCCGGGTTTTTGAGGAGATCCAAACAACGCTTGCAACTGGTCACTGATTTCGTAGAGACGGACCTGGCGGCCATTCTCCTGCAGGTCGTAGCCGCGCGCCGGATCATATTGCAGGAACACGCGGGTCTTTTCGGCTGGTTGAAAAATGGCCTGCATGGCCATGTAGTCGCGCTGCGGAATGGGATCGAACTTATGATCGTGGCAGCGGGCGCAGCCGAGGCTAAGGCCAAGAAACACAGATCCGGTGGTGTCGACCCAATCGACCAGCGTCTCTACGCGATTGATGTCCTCCACTTTGTAGAGCATGTCGCGGTTGGGGCCGACGGTATAGAAGCCGGTCCCGGACATGGAGGGAGGATCGTCAGGGTAGAGTTCATCGCCGGCGATCTGTTCCTTCACAAACCGGTCATAGGGTTTGTCGGCGTTGAACGAGTCAATGACGTAATCGCGATAGCGCCAGGCGTAGAGGAGATAGGGGTCCTGCTCAAAGCCGGCGGTGTCACCGTAGCGGGCCAGGTCCAGCCAGTGCCGGCCCCATTTTTCGCCGTACCGGGGCGATTCGAGCAGCGCATCCACGAGTTTCTCGTAGGCGTCAGGAGCCGGATCGGCGACAAACCTTTCCACTTGCGCGGCGGTGGGCGGGAGGCCATGGAGGTCATAGTAGGCGCGGCGAATCAAGGTCCGCCGGCTGGCCTCGCGCGCGGGTTTTAGTTTTTCCAGTAGCAGGGTTCTTGCGATGAAGGCGTCCACTGGAGTGCGGACCCAGGCGTCCGGGCTTGCCGGAACGGCGGGGCGAACAGGCTTTTGGAAAGACCACCAGGATTGTGTTTGCGGCAGCGATGCTTTCGGCCAGGCCGATCCCGCGGCGATCCACTGCGCGATGATGGCGATCTCGGCGTTGGCCAGCTTGGGCCCGGGCGGCATAACCAGCTCGCCTGTTCTGCGAATGGCCTGTGCCAGACGGCTTTCCGATGCGTTGCCGGGGACAATCGCCGGGCCTCGCATGCCACCTTTGAGGGCCGCTTCGCGTGAATCAAGCCGCAGGCCGGACTGGGCCATGGCGGGGCCGTGGCAGACAAAGCAGCGCTGCTCCAGCAGAGTGAGAGCGCTCGTTGCCAAAGCGGCATCCTGCGCGGAGAGCAGGGAAGCAGTGAATGCAAGTCCCAGGTGCAGCCGAGTGATCACTCCTATTAGTCTATACACATCGGTGCCAGACGCACCAAGGGTACACTGACCTAAGAGGTCAAAGGATATCCTGATGGCTATTCGCGTCGTCGTAGTGGGAGCGGGCATTATCGGCGGCAGCATTGCGTGGCGTTTGTCCCAGCGCGGAGCCGCGGTCACGCTGGTGGACGCGTCCCTGATGGGCGGCGAGGCCAGCAGCGCCGGGGCTGGAATGCTGGCTACCGGCGGTGAGGTGGTTTCGGCGCATGGGTGGAGGCAAATGGCGCTGGAGAGCCGGGCTCTATATCCTTCCTATGTTGCGGAACTGGCTGAGAAGTCCGGGTGCGCCATCGATTTTCGGGTTTGCGGCGCCGTCGAGCTTGCGGGGAATCCGCAGGAGTGGAGGGATCTGGAGGTGCGGGTTGCGGCGCAGCGCGGGATCGGGATTCAAAGTGAGGCACTGACCATCGATCAGGCGTGTGAACTGATTCCCGGCCTGGATGCGGGTTCGATGATTGGCGCCCGGCTCTTTCCGGGGGATGCCGTTGTGGATCCTCGCGATATCATGGCTGCCCTGCGGATCGCATGCCTGGCGCACAGGGTACAGATCCTCGAGCATTGCCCTGTGAACAAACTTCGGATCGGGAAAGAGACCGTGCAGGTTTCCACCGCGCAGCAGCTGTTGGAAGCTGACGCAGCCGTGCTGTCGTCCGGCGCCTGGAGCGGCGACGTCGAGGTCTTCGGAGAAGATGGGCCGATTCCAACGCCGGTCTCCTTCCCGGTGCGAGGGCATCTGAAAGCGTATCGAGCAACGCCGGGCCGCCTGGGTCCCATTCTGCGCCACGAACATACTTATCTACTGCAACGGGGCAATGGCCTGCTGATCGCCGGGACATCGGAAGAACGAGTTGGTTTTGACCGGAGCATCGATCCTGAAATCGTGGCGGGAATTCACAGGCGGGCCTGCCGTCTTTTGCCGGATCTGACAGTCATCCCGGCGGATCTGGCTTGGACGGGTTTCCGGCCCGCGGTAGAGGACCTGGAACCTCGCCTTGGCAGGCTTGGGACGACCAACCTCTGGCTGGCATACGGGCATTACCGGAACGGAATCCTGCTGGCGCCGGCCACCGCCGATCGGATCAGCGGCCAGATCCTTTCCAGTTAGGGAAGTTCGCCCCGCGCGCGGCCCCGCAGGTGTCCTCAATCAGATGCTCGATCCGTTTGCGCCGTTCCAGGAGCCGCAGCAGCAGATGCTCCAGTGCGGCTTCATCCTCACCTACCCATTCCCTGGGCAATTGCTTGCAGGCCTGATCCACTACCGTCTCGGGGAAGTGGCGGATCCGGTCGAGCCATGGCTGAAAGTCGTCTAGCGTTGTAACTGAATGGTAGACCATCGGGCGATGATACAGCCCTTGCAAATGTGAATCTCTAAATTGCCAATTCGGACCGTCGAAGATGTAGCCTTGATCCACCATGGAGGTGACAAACCGGGATTGGGAGGCGCTGCCGGAATCGCTATCTCGCACCGCCGCCCGGTAGAAGATGGTTTGACGCCCATCGGCGTTGGAGGCCCACTTGTCGAATACAAATGCGCCGAGAAAGTCGGAACTATTGGCTACTTTGGGGAGCAGGACGTCGGGCAGAAAGTCGAATACGGCAAGCCGGTCGGGATCGCCCGGGAATCGGGAACCAAAGTGGCGTCCTTCCTCCACCGGAATCTGACGGCTAGCCAATTGGAGAAAGGTTCCCGGATTGGAGGCGAGAAAGGACGGACTAAGTTCGACCAACGCGGTTTCCGGCGTGGTGATTTGCAGGTATCTCAGGAACGACGAGGCGAGCCACTCGTTGACCAGGATCCGCCGGTGTTGGGGATTATTCTTGAATTTGACGATGTAGCAATGCCCATCGTCGGCTTCTATGAGGTGTGCTTGTGCTCCACCTCGCATTTTGCGGATCAGGCGTCTGGCTTGGACCGGCATCCTGCTCCGCTACGCCGCCGCACCCGGACTAGCGCTTCCTGGAGGTTTTCTTGACGGCTTTCTTGGCTGCCTTTTTAGGAGCGGCTTTCTTGGCTGCCTTCTTGGGAGCGGCTTTCTTGGCTGCCTTCTTGGG
>ORMF012096675.1_pt1 | contig 12396 bp, 10 predicted proteins | sample 1779871 | NCBI WGS metagenome assembly ORMF01 (sample SAMEA104232316, study PRJEB22302) | groundwater metagenome | biome: forest; feature: aquifer; material: groundwater | place: USA | collected 2011-08-07 | depth 5.4 m | reverse complement strand
GGCCTCGCGTCGGGGTGCCGTTGCCGCACCGATTCGACGCAGTCGTACATGTTCCGGAATCGGCGAAAGCTGTGGGCGCTCTGCGGAAACTGCACCGGAAGGTCGATCGTGCGCTCGTCCAGAGTGAGCGCGTACTCGCTGTCTCGGTACGCGCTGTTGTAATACTCAAGCAATAGCTCCTGCGGGGGCGTTGGATGCATGAATACAACGCCGCAGTAACGGCACAGGTTGTTGTGATGTCTGGGGAGGATCCTGTTTCCTGAGACGCTGGGAAAAAACAGCGAGGCGGGATTAAAGGATTCGCACTCGGCACGTCCACAGACCGGGCACGTCATGGACAGCGTCTGAGGCAGAGCACAGAATGGTTGGGCCCCAAGATTAGGCCTCGGCGTAGCGGATGTGCGCCCGCAGTTTCTTCGCGATTCCTATCTCGGCGTCGAGAACCTGTTTTCTACCGTCACCCATCGCCTGCTCGATCTTGCGGACCGCTCCGACCAACTGACGAAGGCCCGCGGGAGCAACCGAGGCAGCTTGATCCGAGCCGTACATCGCCCGGTCGAGAGTGACGTGCCGTTCCAGCGACGTGATGCCGGGGGCCGCCGCCGCCTGCGACACGGCTAGGCCTGACTCGTGGCCGCTATACCCGACATTGCACTGGTACATGTCGCGCAGTGTCTTGATCACATTGAGGTTCGCGTCCTCATCGCGCATAGGGTACGTGGAGACACAGTGCATCAGCTCGAAGGGACACTGCGCCTGGCAGAAAATCCTGACCGCCTTCGTGATGTCGTCGTGCGTCGACATCCCTGTCGAAATGAAGGTATGGCGTCTCTCCGAAGCCACCATCGTCAGCAGCGCCTGGTCCACGATCATCGCCGAGGCGATTTTGTTGTGCTTGAGGTCGAACTGTCGTAGAAAGAGCTGGCTGTTAATATCCCATGCTGAGGCAAACCATTCCATGCCCTTCTGTCGACAGTAGCGGTCGATCTCGGAGTATTCCGCGAAACCGAACTCGAGCCCCCGCTTTTGATCTCTCTGCGTCCTTCCCCATTGGCTTTCGCGAGGGGAATCGAGGAACTCCTGGGTATAGACGAGATCGATATCGCGCTTTTGGAACTTGACGGCGTCGCAGCCGACGTCGATGGCGAGATCGATCAATTCCTTCGCGATGCCCAGATCTCCGTTGTGATTGATTCCGATTTCGGCAATGAAGAAGATCGACATTCGTTGTTGTCCTTCGCTAATGTGGATAGTGATCAGGTGGCTGCCGGCCGAACTGCGCGGCCATTCGATACACGCCTGCGTTTAACTTTCGACTTGCCTCACCGTGGCGCGATGATTGGCGATCGGCTCCGCGAACAGCCGCTTTAGCCGTTTCGGCATCGTCGTATCGCGGCGCGCATGGCGATCGACAAAACTACGACGCGCCCGTTGCAAAAGGTCGGCTCGCCACCATCGGGCGACATCCTCGTGGATTTGCGAGACATGGCGAGCAGCCCTTACAGGATCGGTGTAGAGAATTCCCGCGCGCTTGAGCTCCTCGTAATCCCCTCGCGCTTCAGGCCGTATCGGCCAGAGTTCCTCATCCATGAGCAGCACGGTTGGAAAGTTCAGTGCCAGCGCCTCGAGGATTGATGTCGAGTTCGTGTTGACCACCGCAAGCCGCGACGCGGCGAGATCGTCGACAAACCTTCCCGGATTACGGAGAATCGCAGCGTCGAGCCCCGCGGCCGCAAGCCGCTCTTCGCAACGCCATCCGCGCCTGTTCGACTGGAGCCGCAACCTGAGAAGGCGCCTTGCCGAAGGACTGAGGTGCCGATAGAACGTGACAATTTCGTCGAGGTACCTCAATTGTCGAAAGCTCAAAGGCGCACTGTACAGGCGAAAGGTATGTAGGGCCCACTCGGACACAGGCAGAACGATCCCACCGGTTGGATCCGCCTGCACGTCGCGAAGCATACTCAGTACGATCGCCGGAGCGCCGATGACTTCGGCCCGGCACGACGCGTTGCGAGGGGTACTCCATCCCCAGCTCAAAAAGTAGTCTGCGGTACGGAGCTGAAGCTCTTCGTGGTCGTTAAGTTGCGTGCTTCCAAAGGCGCCCCCGTGCTGGAGGATCACGTATTCCGCGCCCCGTTCCAACGCCAGAGCGGTGAAAAGCTTGAAGCAGTCGTCTGCGTAATAGGCGACGCCCGTGATTATGCGCTGCGGCCGTCGCGGGTACTTTTGGCGAACCAGCGCTGCGGCCGCCGCGAAATCTTCGATATAGCTTCGCGGAAGATAATGGCCAAGTATCTCGCCGACGATCCGACCCGTCCCGTCCGAGCCCCCATCGAAAGAGATCGCCCTGCGGGACTCATCACGATCGCAGGCAACCTGTTCGAGCGCGGGAAGGAAGAAATGCGGCAACATGCCCGAACGCAACATGAGCTGTAGCTCGCGCTGCCACGACAGCCCTGTCCGGTGCAGTACGATGCGAGCTTCACGGTGCATGCGAGCGTCGAGACTTTTTATCAGTGCCAGAAGGCGCCCTCTCGCCAAAGATTTGCCCCAAGGTGACGCGCCTCGAGTAAGGGCCGATGGCTCAGCGGCATCGTCTAAAAGCTCGACGTGCGACGTGTTCAGCGACGGAAAGGCCAGCCGGGCAATGTCCTCGCAGAGGGTCTCGTTCCACGCGGGGTCCTGAATAAGGACTTTGGAGTCGGATGTCGTTTGGGGTTCGCGCCGAGCGACCTGCGGGCCGCGCAGCAGAGTCGTTGCGCCGTGCTGGCTGACAGCGGCGTCGAGGAGCATGTGCCGCTCGAACACGCATGTGATGAAGTCACTCAGCCAGGGACCGACGAAGATTTCCCATCCTCGCCTGGACAATGTGACGCCATGCACGACACTTAGATGCGCGGACAGGCTGTCGAGAGCCCGATAATAGATCTCGCGAATCCGAAGATAGTCCTTCTGCAGGCGTCCGTTGTCGATCCATGGATGATCGAGGACGCGCGCGCCTGTGGCGATTATGGACGCCGTCACATCCCCGGCGACGCACCACTCGCCGAGCAGAAGGGCGTCGGAGCCGTAGTGCTCGTTGGGAAAACGGCGGCTAGACACGATCAGTCGCATGTGCAGGGTTCTGCTCTAGAGGACACTACGGCCCCCATCGACTACGATGTTCTGGCCGTTGACGTAGGCGGCCGCGTCCGAACACAGAAACTGCACGACGCCTCGGTACTCGTCCCGCCGTGCCATTCGTCGGAGTGGAATCAGGCCAGTCAGGCGCTGAACGAATTCGTCATTTTGCGACACGAACACGCCGCCAGGCGACAGCGCGTTCGAGCGCACGTTCCGATCGCCCCAGTACGTTGCGAGGTAACGCGTCAGCCCGACCAGGCCCGACTTGATCACCGAATACGAAACCGGTTTCACCGGCTGCTCCGCGTCGGGGGTGCCTTCCGTGCGGTAGAGGCGCTGATCGGGCGCAATCACGGAGAGGTCCGACGCGACATTGAGGATGACGCCGTCCCCCAGCCGCGCCATGGCCGGCCCGAACATCGAGGCGCAAAGAATCGCACCGGTCAGGCCCACTTTCAACTCCACCTCCCACTTGGCGGGATCGAAGTCCTCGAGTCGACTGGAGTAACCCAAGCTGGCATCGGCCGCCACCTTCGGATCAAGGGCCGCGTTGTTGACGAGACGCGTCACCACGAGACCACGACCCTCGAGATCGGCTCGTACGGCGCCAATCGCGCCAGCATTTGAGACATCCATTTCAACGGCCATCGGCCGAACGCCGACGGCCTCGCATACGCGGTCGGCGGCAAGATCAAGCGCCTGCCGGTCGATATCCGTCATTACAACGCGGGCGCCCGCCTGAGTGAGGGCGACCGAATGCTCGAATCCAAGCAATCCGGCGGCCCCAGTGACCAGCGCGACCTTGCCTGATAGATCGAAGGCAGTGCCCTCAAACGACATCGGCCCGGTCACATCGCGGCAACTGAACATCCCTGCGTGCCAGCGATCGATCAATGACCGCGGCGTTGCGCTCCAGAGCATCCAGGTAATGTTCGTCGCCGGCCTCGAACTCGTGAAGGAAATACTGCGCTTGGCGCCTGAACATCACGTCGTTTTCGACGGCGTCAGTAAAGATCTCGGGACGGCTCCCGCCTCGCCCCATCTCCATCCGCTGAGCAACGAGGTCCAGTTCGATCCATCCGTCCTGGCCGGTTATCGTGAAATGGCGCTGCGACCGTCGCTGCATGAAGCACAGGCTGAGCTGCACCGCAAACGTCTCGTAATCCATCAGGATCTCGGCGCTGTCCTCGACGTCAATGTCATGCGGCCCGCGCCGTCCGGTGACTGCCTCCACGCGAGTAGGTGCCCCGAACAACCACGTGACGAGATCGATCTCATGGCACTCGGTGCGCACGACTCCGCCGCCAAGGTCCGCTCGACATGCGTACAGCCCGCGAAAATCCTCGTACGGATGCCAATCGGGAACGTGAGACCCAACGACTATTCGAACGGACATCAGTTTACCTATCTCGCACCGCGCCAAAATCCGCCGCAACCGATGAATCAATGGATGAAAACGTCGCTGATAAGAGATCAGGAACCGAATGCCGTTGGATCTGACTGCCGATATGACTTGTCCAGCCTCGTTGAGATTCAGGGCGCCGGGCTTTTCAACCAATACATCGACGCCGTGGTCCGCTGCGTCGATGACGTACCTCGCCTGAAGCGCGGTCGGGACTGCAATAACCGCGAGATCCGGTTGCTGCTTGTAGGCGTCTTGGGGGGTTGGAAGGAGCGCGATCCCGTACTCCTCTTCGAGACTGGCGCCCTGCTTGACGCCGAAATTCGGATTTAGTACTGGCGTCCGGCCTTTGAGCCTGAAGCCGATAAATTCCGCATCGGCCAGTAGTTCACGCAACAGCCGGAGATGCCGTTGGCCCGCGCCCCCTAGTCCGTTGAATAGGACGCGCCTAGGCCGGCTGGGAATGGAGCGCCTCGTGCGTGAAGAAGTTACAGGTACTCATATGATAACGAGCGGTCACGAGCGGGTCCCGTCCCCGGGTCGTTTCAAACACCAGCGGCCCGCGATAATCGACATCGTTCAACGCCCCAAACACCTGGTGAAAATTCACCAATCCTGTGCCTAGCAGGACGTTCTCACCGGTCGCGTTCTTGTCTTTAATGTGCAAGTGTTGGATCCAACCGCCGAGCAAGCGGATTTCCGAACCCACATCCTGATTCTGAACAACTCTATTGCCGGTATCGAACACACACTTCACGTTTGGCTCATCAACCCGTTCGAGCAAATCCTTCAGCAACGCGCCGCTGAGCAGGGACTCGAGGCAGATCGTGATCCCGGATTCGGCCGCCTGCTTGGCAAATTCCTTTAGAACCGGAACGTAGCCATCCGCGTTGTCCGGCGTTAGGTTGCTTTCTTCGAGCAGAGGAAGGATGGCAACGGAGCACTTCAGATCAGCGGCGATTGCGAGAAAATCCCTGATGTGCCGGTTGACAGAGTCACCGTCTGCGCCGAGCAGCCCATGGTCGATGACGTAGTCCGTACAAATTGAATACAGATCGCGGCGACTCTCTTTCGCGGCGGCCCGGATCTCGGCGCGTCCGCTCGTCGACCACGCGGGATTCGTCGCGTTATTCTGCCGCTCGATAAGTAACTCGATGAACCGGATGCCAACGGCCTCAGCGCGAGCGAACTCGTCCTGCCATCCATCCTGGGGAAACCACTGTAAGAAACCCAAGGGAGACGCCGTTAGACGACCTTGAACGATACCAAAATCACGGCTGTCGATCATCGCAACCGACTAAATTTAGCTAGGCGCGTTTGAGCCGGCGCCGCTCACGCACAGGACTGAGAGTCTTTCGAACATCGCAGATCTGGTCGTGACCGGGGTTTCAATTTCAGACAGCCGAAAGAAAATGTCTTTGTCGCACCCGAGCCAGGGATACTCGTGAAATCGAATCGTCTCTTGTCGGCCGTCGACGACCATTTGCTTTTCCACGCGGTTGAGGCAGTAGAACACATTCGCTGACTGACAGACCCGCCTCAATTCGCTGAAGTAGCGATCAATCTGCTCTCGACTCATCTCGGCAAAGCTGACGGTGTTCAATGCTACGTCGACCGACCGATCGGGTATCAGATTCACCTGGTCGTTCCGAAGAAACACGAAGTCCACCGCTTCGAAATGTGGACCGGAGGCCACTTCGTGGGGCAGCATAAAAGTGGCGTCCGGTTTTTTGCTCAAGACGTTCGCAAAGGAAAACGGCAGCGACGATGGCAGATCGACAAACACGCAGCTAGCGCGCGGATACCTCTTCTTTAAGCAGTAGAGAAGGTTCCCTGATCCTGGGCCAATTTCGAGAATGACCCTCGGCTCGCCAACGGCTGCGTCCAGATGAGGAATCAGCATGTTCGCAATCAGAACTGCGCGTACGGCGGCCCAATTGGGATTTCGGCTATCGAGCTGCTCAAGACTGCCCAGCGACAGGTCACCGTGGCGGTATGCGCTCAGCTCATAGTTCAGGATTGGATCGAGGGATAGCGGATCTGGCCTACGCCAGCGTCGCAGCAGCCGCCGCTTGAGCAGCGACGGCAGCGTCAGGATCGGGCCGTAACCGAAATTGGCTGGATAATAGTCGTCCAACCCGTTCTCCTGCTGTCGATATACGAGCCTCGAGTCTCCGACAAACTCGAATGATCGGGTCTTGTCCGTCTCCCGTACCTTCCAATGGTCCGTCAGTCCTGCGGACTCCGTAATGGTTTGAAAATAGGTTGCCAGCCGGCGAACAGCAGCCGGCGGAATACTGACGTCGATAGAATTCCTAAATTTTATTGGCACAAAGCTTCCGCGACATGCAGGGTACTCAGTACCGCGCGAGCAGAGTGCCGAGAGCCTCGATCTTCTCGCGCGCGACGTCCAAGCTCCTGTAGTTAGTCTTGAAGCACATGACGCGCTGCTGCAGCCCCTCGGCCACCGGGCACAGGCCGGGGGCGAACGACTGCCGCCCCAGCGGCCTACCGGCCAGCGCCGGCTCGAGATACGGAACGGCGACCGCTCCATAAAATCCGTCGCCACTCATTGCCTTGTACGCGTGGTAGAACTCCTTCCAGCTCGTGCCGTGTGCCGCCTCGCCCCGATAATCGGCGCTGAAAGTGTAGTACGCATGCTCGAGACCATCCGGTACACGCTGCGGCACGAACCAGTCGTATCCGCTGGTCGTCTCAAGGAACATGCGGCCGATCTGTTTCCGCCGACCAACAATCTCATCGACGCGGTCCAGCTGGCCGAGGCCGATCGTGGCCGAAACTTCGTTCATCCGATAGTTCAACCCGATCACGTCGAAGCGTTTGTAGGCCGGGTCCTGCACAATGTCGATTGCCAGATGTGTCCGGCCCGCGTCCGCTGTCAGGTGACGATAGCCGATGCCGGCAAACTTGCGAGCAGCTTGGGCCAGATCCGAATTGTTGCTCACGATCATGCCGCCCTCGCCGCCGGTGGTCAGATGCTTCTTCGCCTCGAAGGAAAAGACGCTGAGATCGGCGATAGTCCCGGCCATCCGTCCCCTGTACCCCCCGAGCAGGGTTCTCGCGCAGTCGTCGATGACGCGGACGTTGCGCTTGCGCGCAAGCTCCATGATCGGATCCATGTCGCAGGACAGCCCTTCCCAAGAGACAGTTACAATTGCCTTAGTTCGAGGTGTTAGCAGCCGCTCGATCTCCTCGACTCTGATCAAGTGCGTCGCCTCGTCGACATCGGCGAACACCGGCACGCCGCCGAGGTGGATCGCCGCATAGGCGTCCATGATCACAGTGAGCGCAGGAAGGATGACCTCGTCGCCAGAGCCAACCCCGGCAGCTGCCAGCGCGGCGTGGAGCCCGGACGTGCCGCTGTTGCACGCGATCGCGTGTTTGACGCCCACTCGCGCGGCGAATCGTGTTTCGAATTCCTTGACCCACGAGGTCCCTGAATCGTGGGCGAGCAACATCTCCAACACGTAGCGAACCTCCGGCAGCTTGAACTTGCTGTCGTCGGCAACGAGCTGGCTTGCGGTCGTTAACAGAATCTGGTCGAGGGTCGGGTTCACGGCTGGTGTCCAATCGTCTGAGATGCGAGAGACTTGCGCTGCTGGTTCGCCGACCACTCTGTCGATCGAAATGCATTGATGCGGGCGAGATCAGGATTGGCTTCCAGTACCGCGGCGATGGTTGTTCTCGATGCCAGGTTCCCCGCGATCAGGCGAACGGCTTCGAGCAGCACATAGTCCTCCGGGTAATCGAGAGTCATTCGCGCCCGTATTATTGCGATCTCTGGCTCCACGAGCGTCGTCATTTTGACGCCAGGCACTGCGTGGAGGTACGTCCACATCATCTCGGTGTCCGTGCCCGAGGGAATCGAAGCGCAGGCGCGCTCGATGAGCGTTGTCCGCAAAGAATATCCGACGGTCGCACCACCACTCGACGACGAGGGTGTGGGCGCGACCATATCGAAACCGGATTGGAGCATCGAGAAGCTACGATGAACTTCCTCGCCGCAAAAAAAGGGGTCGTCGGCGTCGACGGTATGGAACGCCTCGATGCCAAATTCCAGGCAGCAGTCGCGCCAGCGCTCCAGCTTGTTGATCGTCGAACCGCGAAAGAACCGGGCGCCTCGGAGGGCTGAAAGTGCGCCAATCCGATCGTCCTCGGGCTCACGAGTTGTGCACACGACGGGATTGAGCCCGTAGTGGCGTACACGCTCGATGACGTGTTCGAGCACCGTGGCATCGCCAAAAGGTAGAAAACACTTCGCCGGCAGGCGGCTCGAGGTAGACCGCACCGTAATGAGCGCATCGATCATAGAAGGAGCGCTATCCCAGGACGGTTCCGGGCCGGTTACCCATTGCCCCTCGCTTTTCCGAGGCGCGCGAGATGCAGATACTCAGGCGGAGTAACGAAACGGTGTCCAACTCTATATTTGATGGCCGTGGAAAATGTCGCGTTCCCGATCCGGAGGCCACCACCTTTCGCGGCAACGCAAATGTGATCGGTAGCCTTCCGGTAGATAAGGCCCGCCTGGAAGGGATGAAACCTGACATCTCTATCAACGACATCGACCGCACGAAGGAAGGCCAGTCGGCCGTTCAGGAATGTCGATGCGCCGGCGAACGGTTCATCAAAGGCCGCACAGAACGACATGATCTCTTCCGCCGTCCATGCCCAATCGATGAATCCGTGAATGGCCGTGTTCAAACGCGGCCAGTAGAACGATTCGGTTTCGTCCTGCGAGACTCTCCGATCTGGCGCGTCAAGAAATTGGTCGAAAAACGCGGCTTCGAACTGCGCGAGATATTCATATGAGGCTTTGAGCGTCCGGCAGGCCTCAGGATATTCCATTGGTCGCTCTACGACGATCCGCCCTTCATCGAGGCCCGCCGCCACTTCATGAATAGTCATGCGCGATTTGCACGCCCCCTGCATCAGCCTCCAGGAATGGGCCGCTGCCCCTCGTTGATCCGGCATTGACGCGTTGTGGTAGTTGAAGATCCTGTCGTTGAACAGGGTAATCACGTCGGGTTGTATCTTCCAGACGCAATTCACACACATCAAGATGGTAGACGGGGTGTTGAGCGGCGCCAGGGCATCGCATGTGAGCCTTTCGAGAATCTGGTACTCGACACTGCGGCTTTCCAGAGCGGAACGGAATGAGCCGTATGACGCAGTGGGATAATCAATTCTCGTCTCGTCGCTAATCACGCAAGAACCAATCTGGCGGCGTCGGCAGACCTCGATGAAGTCAAGCATCGGGCCGTCCTCTCGATAACGGTTCCCACCGATGAAAACTATGCTCGACACCGCCGGCGTATGAACTGCTGCGGTGACTTCGCCTGTTCTCATGCCCCAGTGTGTCGCGACCGAGAGCGCAGGGGGCGATTCGTGACGCGAGGAAGGAAGCAGACCGTCACAGATCTCGAGGCATGAACACACGGCGGCTTCTGGCTGCGCTTTCAGTCACGATGGTGTCGAGCGAACTGAGTTTCGGAGCGGCTTCTGGGGGAATTGCGACGCTAAGACGCTCCATCGGGACGAGCCAGCCTCGCCAGCCGCAGGCGCGACACCGAAACAGCCTTTTCTGACTTCTGGCCATAAAGGTTGCGTCAGCGAGCGAGCGTCGAACGCGTTCCGTCAGTGACTGAGCTTTGGACCGACATACGTCGGTCGACCGACAGGCGGGACAGCTCTCGCCAAATCGTCGCACGGCATATGATGCGCGCGTCGGCGTCGTTTGTTCCCTGACCGCCGAGGCTTCGCGATTGGGCGTCGGTTGCGACGCATGAACGAATTCGGGAACGATCGTTCTGAGCTGCGCAAGCGCGGCCTTGATGTCGCCTTCCAAAGCAAGCCGCTCAAGGCTGGCTACTTGATCCGCGAGAACCAAGGGATCGATGGCCGCCCGCGAACGAACGCGAAGCACCTTTCCCACCGCCGAGGCTTCCGCCACTTCCCGAGTACCGATGAGCTCTTCCTCCAGCTTTTCTCCTGGCCGCAATCCTACGAACGTGATCTGAATTTCATCATCCGGCGTGTACCCAGAAAGGCGGATTAGGTCTCGCGCCATATCCAGAAGCTTTATCTGTTCCCCCATTTCAAGAACGTACAGCTGGCCGCCCCTGTCGCCGCTCGCCGCCGCATGAAGGACCAGTTCCGCGGCCTCCTGAATCAGCATGAAATAGCGCCGCATGTCCGGATGCGTGATCGTCACCGGCCCTCCAGCTCGGATCTGATCGATGAACCGTGGCACCACGCTCCCATTGCTGGCGAGAACATTGCCGAAACGCACGGCGAAAAATGACGTTCCACTGCCTGGCGCCAGAGACTGCACAATTAGCTCGGCCACTCGTTTGGTCGCACCCATGACACTCGTCGGGTTCACCGCCTTGTCGGTCGAGATCAGGATGAAGCGGGCCACACCATGCCGCTCTGCAGCTTCAGCGAGAACGCGCGTTCCCATCACGTTGTTCTTGATCGCTTCGCACGGATTCTGCTCCATAAGGGGCACGTGTTTGTGCGCAGCGGCGTGAAAGATGATGTCAGGTCGGTATGTTTCGAGAACAGAATCGATTCGAACTGCGTCCGTGACGTCAGCGACGACCGGTGAGACCAGAACGTCGAACCCGCGATCATCAAGATCGTTGGCGATTGCGAAGAGGCTGTTTTCGTATCGCTCGACGAGCACGAGGTTCGTCGGGCCGAAAGTTGCGACCTGCCGGCATAACTCCGAACCGATTGAGCCACCTGCGCCCGTCACCATTACGCGACGGCCCCTAATCAATCGCCGCACTGGTTCGGGATCAAGGTCTACCGGCGCGCGGCCAAGCAGATCTTCAGGAGCCAGTGTTCTGATGTGTGAGACGGTGACCTTGCCCCCAAGAATCTCGCGAAGACTGGGAAGAGTCGTGATCTTTACCTTAAAGGACTCGAGCGCACGGACGATCGCGCGCATCGTTGCGGCATCACCTCTCGGAAGCGCTATGAGAATCTCGTGCGGAGCATATTCGTCGACGATACGACGGAGGTCTGCGCGAGTGCCCAGGACGGGGACACCGTGAATACGTTGACCCGTCTTCTTGCGATCGTCGTCGATAAATCCAATCGGTTCGTACTCGTAGCCATCGGTGTTCTTCATGTCGCGGACGATCAGCTCGCCGGCGTCACCGGCACCGTAGATCAATACTCGCCGGTGGCCTTCGCGGCGACCGACTTCGCGGTAGATGCGCCTCGAAAGGCGTACGCCGCTCATGAAGCAGATCAACAGCACCGAATCGATGATGAAGATCGAACGCGAATACTCCACAAATCCGAATACTTGGTGGACAAGAAGATAGAAGACGAGACTGCTCGACCAGACACCGAGCAGGATATTGCGCAAGTCCCAGATGCTGGTGTAACGCCAGAGGCCTTCATGAAGCCTGAAGGGTACAAAGGCCGCCGCGCGTACGAGGAGAAGCCACGGCAGCATTCTCCAGAACAGCGACGCTTGCGGTGCTGGAATGGAGCCCTCGAACCTCAAAAGAAAGGCGAGGCCGCTTGAAAGCGCGATCAAGCACAAGTTCAGCACGGCTACGAACGAGCGCCGTGCCACGCTATTGAGGGCCGGAAGGTTTGAGAGATTCACTGCTGATGTTTGCGTGGCTGCGCTTTCGCAACACGCCGCTTCGGAGGAGGTGTCGTCACCAAACTCGAGACCCATCGGCCGACAGGGTTTATCTTTGATGCCGACGACGGAGACGACGCCAGAATGTCATCGAGGACAACTACGAGGAAGCGGCCTGGTAATAGTCGGTGTATTCGCGGCGGTAGTAGTTCGAATAATAGTACGCGTTGTGATGCAGGTCGACTCG
>ORMF011639777.1_pt1 | contig 12396 bp, 12 predicted proteins | sample 1779871 | NCBI WGS metagenome assembly ORMF01 (sample SAMEA104232316, study PRJEB22302) | groundwater metagenome | biome: forest; feature: aquifer; material: groundwater | place: USA | collected 2011-08-07 | depth 5.4 m | reverse complement strand
GCAGCATAAGAATAAGGCCAAGGCCATGCGCGTTCTGCGGGCCCGCCTCTATGACGCAGCCCAGGCCAAGCATCACAATGAGGTCGCTAAGCAGCGCAAAGAGATGGTCGGGAGCGGGGACAGGTCGGGTAAAATTCGCACCTATAACTTTCCAGATCAACGGGTTACGGACCATCGAATCGGTTTGACTTTGCATGAACTCGATGATATTTTAGACGGCCATTTGGACGGCTTGGTGCGGGCGCTCGATGAGCATGAACGGGAGCGCAAACTGACCGATGCCGCCTAAAGCCACGGTTGTCTCCGAGTATCCCGAACTTCAAAGAATTCCTAGGCCTGATGCCACGCTGAAGGAGCTGCTTGAGTGGGGAATTGCCGCGCTTGCGCCTCTTGGGTCCGCCGAGGCCAAGGCCAGCGCGGAAAGGCTCTTGGAACATGCGGGCAATTTCCGGCGTTCCGATCTTTATCTGAATTTTGCTGAAAGTCTTTCTCCCGAAGCGGCGGAATGTTATTTTCGCTGGATCGGAGAACGCGGCCGCCGCGTCCCGACAGCCTATCTGACGGGCAAAACGGATTTCTGGCGCGAAACTCTTGAAGTCGGCCCAGGCTGTTTGATTCCGCGCCCGGAAACCGAGACGCTGATTGAACGGTTTAACGCCGGCGGCGGTTTTAAAAAGACGGACTCATTTCATTTTTTAGATTTGTGCTGCGGTTCCGGCGCGATCGGGATTGCGATTCTGCGGGAGTACCCGCAGGCGCGCGGCACCTTTGCGGACCTTTCAAACGCGGCGCTTGATTTTACGCGCCGCAATCTTGCGCGGTATCAATTGACGGACCGCGCCGAAATTATTTGTTCTGATCTTTTTCAAGGCTTAGCGGGCGGTAAAAAAGTTTGGGACGGCGAAGGCTCCATTAGCCTTCGCACGTCCCAGTGCTGGTTTAATGAAAAACCAGCCTGGGATGTAATTTTGTGCAATCCCCCCTATCTGTCGGAGCGGGATTGCGAAAATCTGCAGCCTGAATTGGAATCCGAGCCGCTCGAGGCCTTAGACGGCGGCCGGAACGGGCTCGATTTTTACCGGCGTCTTGCGGGCGAAGCGGCCGGTTACCTCAAGCCCGGCGGCTGGCTCGGCCTTGAAGCCGGGATGGGGCAGGCCGTTCAAGTCCGTGATTTACTGGCGGCTGCCGGATGTTTTCATTCAATTTATATTTACCAGGACGACAACGCGATTGACCGGGTTGTCGCCGCAAAAATGGATGGTTGATGGATAAGATTGTCATTACGGGCGGGCGGAAATTGCGCGGCGAAGTTTCGGTGTCCGGCGCAAAAAATTCCGCGCTGCCGATCATGGCTGCCGCGCTGCTGACGGACGAAGAAGTGGTACTGGAAAATATCCCGGATTTGCGGGACATCCAGACCATGCTGAAGCTGCTGCGGTCGCTGGGCGCCAGGGTCCAATTTGAAAAAGGCACGGTGACCATCAAGGCCGGCAAGAATTTGAACCCGGTCGCGCCTTATAAATTAGTCAGCACGATGCGCGCTTCGGTCTGCGTTTTGGGGCCGCTGCTTGCGCGCACCGGCAATGCGCAGGTTTCGATCCCGGGCGGCTGTGTCATTGGGCCGCGGCCGATCGACCTGCACTTAAAAGGTTTGGAAGCGCTGGGCGCGGACATCCAGATTCAGCATGGTTATGTGAACGCGCGCGCGCGCAGGAAATTACGCGGCCGCGATATTTATCTCGGCGGCGCGTTCGGATCCTCGGTGCTTGCGACCGGCAACGTGATGATGGCCGCGACGCTGGCGCTGGGCACAACGATTATTGAAAATGCGGCCTGCGAGCCCGAAGTTGTCGACCTCGCGCGCTGCCTGAAGAAAATGGGCGCGCGGATTTCCGGCGAAGGTTCGCCGCACTTGGAAATTGAAGGCGTTAAAAAGCTGCACGGCGCCAAATTGCGCGTGATTTCGGACCGGATTGAAACCGGCACGTTTATGATGGCGGCGGCAATTACGGCCGGCGATGTGTCCATCAAGAACGCGGAACCGGATCATCAGAATGTAGTGATCGATAAATTGCGCCAGGCCGGCGTGCGGATTGAAAAGGGCAAGTCTTCGATCCGCGTCAGACGGACTGGCCGGCTCAAAGCCGTGGATGTGACGACGCTGCCGTATCCCGGATTTCCGACGGACATGCAGGCGCAGATGATGGCGCTTATGGCCGTAACGCCGGGCATCAGCGTGATTACGGAAAAGATTTATCCGGACCGGTTCATGCACGTCAGCGAATTGAACCGCCTGGGCTCGAAGGTTTTTCTGGAAGGGCCGAGCGCCATTGTGCACGGGGTCAAGCAGTTGTCCGGCGCGCCGGTGATGGCTTCGGATTTGCGCGCGAGCGCCGCGCTGGTGCTGGCCGGGCTTGTGGCCGAAGGCGCGACTGATGTCCACCGCGTGTATCATTTGGACCGCGGCTACGAAAATCTGGAAAAGAAGTTGTCGGCGCTCGGCGCGTCGATTCACCGCGAAAAAGAATAGGCTTAATCCGTGAAGCGCAGAGCTTCACGATCTCAAGGAGGAAATTGTGGCAGTTAAAATCAGACTTAAACGTTTTGGAACTAAAAACCGCCGGGCTTGGCGCATCGTAGTCGCGGACGCCAAAATGCCGCGCGACGGCCGTTTCATCGAAGAAATCGGCTATTATGATCCGCTTCCGAAAGAAGAAAAAATCGAGGTCAAGGCAGAGCGTCTCGATTATTGGGTCAAGCAGGGCGCGCAAGTCAGCCCCGCGCTGAAGAGCTTGTTCCGCAAAAATAACCGGAAGAAGAAGGCGTAGCCTTTTAGCCGGCGCGCAATGAAAAAGTCACCGGCGCTTGAAATCGATGTCGTAACGATTTTTCCGGACTTCTTTACGAGTCCGCTTGAAGAATCACTGATCCGGAAGGCGCGTGAACGCGGGCTGGTCAAGATCCGGCTTCAAAATTTGCGCGACTTCACGCACGACCGGCACAAGACCGTGGATGACCGGCCCTTCGGCGGCGGCCCGGGCATGGTGATGAAGCCGGAACCGATCTTTGAATGTGTTGAATCCCTTAAAGGCCGCGGCAAATCAGGCAAGCCTTGGGTGGTCTTGCTGGACCCCAAGGGCGAGCAGCTGACGCCCGCGCTGGCCGAAAAGCTTGCAGGCCGCAAGAAGCTGGTGCTCATTGCCGGCCATTATGAGGGCGTGGACCACCGCGTTTATGAGCAATTGGCCGATCAAGCCGTTTCGGTGGGCAGTTTCGTGACCATGGGCGGCGAAGCCCCGGCCCTGTGCTTGATCGAGGCCGTGATGCGATTTGTGCCCGGCGTTTTGGGCAATCAGGATTCATTGAAAGACGAAAGTTTTACGGACGGCGGCCTGGAATATCCGCAATACACGCGTCCCCGCAATTACCGGGGATGGGAAGTTCCGGGCGTGCTGATATCGGGCGACCATCCCAAAGTGGCAAAGTGGCGCCGGGAAAATGCGCGGGGATTGACGCGCAAGCGCAATAAAAAATAAAGCAGGAAAACGGAGATTGATATGAACGCAGCTGAAGCGATTGCAAATATTGAAAAAGACGCCAAGAAGAAAGAAGTTCCGCCATTCCGTGTCGGCGACACGCTCAAGATCCATATCCGCGTCAAAGAAGGCGACAAGACCCGTACCCAGATGTTTGAGGGCACGTGCATCCGCCGCCGCGGAACCGGTTCTGGCGCAAGCTTTACCGTCGTCAAAGAAACGCACGGCGATATCGTGGAAAAAATCTTTCCCTTGTATTCACCCACAGTGGAAAAGATCCAAGTGACGGGTAAGATCAAGGTCCGCCGCGCGAAACTGTATCACCTCCGCAAGAAATAAGCGGAAACGCACCGTCCTTCAACCCGTCAGCGGGCCCTCAAGCCCGGTGAGAGCGATCTTGAAAAGCATTGTCGGACGTCTCTTTAAATTTGATTCAAACGAAGCCATGAAAACTCCAGGTCTCATCGCAGGTGTGGATGAGGCCGGCCGCGGGCCCTTGGCCGGGCCTGTCGTGGCCGCTGCTGTGATCCTGCCCCGCCGCTACAACTTCCGTTTTCTGAACGATTCCAAACAGGTGACGCCTGCCCGCCGCGAGGTCCTTTTCCGTCAAATTGCCGGGAGCGGCCTGGTCGGCATCGGCATTGTCGATGAAAAGGTCATCGATAAAATCAACATCTATCAAGCCACGCGGCTGGCCATGCGCCAAGCGGTGCTGGCGCTTACGCGCACGCCGGACATGCTGCTGGTAGACGGGAACATGACTTTGGACCTGCCGCTTTTGCAAAAATCGGTGATCAAAGGCGATGAAAAATCCGCGGCCATTGCCGCCGCCTCCATCATTGCCAAAGTCTGCCGCGACGCGTGGATGACCCATCTTGAAACCATTTATCCCTCTTACCGTTTCAGCGCGCATAAAGGCTATGGAACGCGGGAACATATTGAGACCATCCGAAGGATCGGCCCCACGCCGGTGCACCGTTTCAGCTTCGGCCCGGTCCAGAACCCGAACCTGGTCGTAGAAACCGGAGAGATCGAATGAAACTTGCCCCGCGGCGTGAAGCATTCCGTTTAGCGCTTGGGCGCCGCGGTGAAATTGCGGCCTGGAATTTTTTAATCCAGCGCGGTTACCGGCTGCTCGAAAAAAATTACCGCTGCCCGCTCGGCGAAATCGATGCCGTTGCAATGCGGGACGGAAGAATTGTTTTTATTGAGATCAAGACCCGCACCAGCCACGATTTCGGCCGGCCCGAAGAATCCGTGCACGCCGCCAAGCAGCGCAAGCTGATCAAACTCGCGCAGTATTATTTAAAGGCCAAGGCCGCGACCGATGCGCGCGCGTCCTTTGCGGTCGTGGCCGTCACTCACCGACTGGGCGGCGCGCATGAAATCAAACTGATTGAAGACGCTTTTTCGGCGGGCGGCTGATGGCGGGGCTTATCGAAGTGCGGCCGGGGGAACGGTCCAAAACGTTCCTGATGTTTGTTTATTTTTTCTTTGTCATTGCCATCGTCTACATTCTTAAGCCGGTGCGCAGCGCGCTGTTTCTGGAATCTTTGGGCGCGCATAATCTGCGCTATGTTTATGTGGGCGAAGGCGTTTTCCTGATCTTTGTTGTTGCCGCCTATATTCAATTCGCAAAGCGCGTTTCGCACCGCGTTTTTTACCCTGCGGTCCTGGCTTTTTTTGCGAGCCATCTGATTGTTTTCTGGTTCCTCTTCCATATGCAGGTCCCGTACCTTGCCGCCTTCTTCTATATTTGGGTCGCTTCCTTTTCGATTGCCATGACCACGCAATTTTGGACTTTGGCCAATGATATTTTTAATTCCATGGAAGCCAAACGTCTCTTCGGGCTGATCGCGAGCGGGGGATCGCTCGGCGGGGTAGCGGGCGGATTGATAACAAGCGTCGCGGTCCGCTGGGTCAAGACCGAAGACCTGCTGCTGGTTGCCGCAGGCGTCGTTGCTGTCTGCATCGCCGTGGTGATCTTGCTCCAAAAAGAATTGGCGGCTGCGCCCGGCCGCAGCGCGGCTCAGCCGGCCCACAACGCAAAACACGACGAAGAAAGCCGGCGGCCCGTATGGAAACTTTTCACCAGCTCATCTTATCTGCTCATGCTCACGGGGCTCGTGATGATTGCAAAGATGTCTTCAGCGATCGTGGAAAATCAGTTCAGCCGGATGGTGGAAATTTCGATTGTATCGACCGAGGCGCGCACCGCATTTTTTGGCGGGTTTATGGCTTGGCTCAATACGATTTCATGGCTCATGCAGCTTGTGTTTACCGGCTTGTTCCTGCGTTTCTTGGGCGTGGGCTTGTCGCTTTGGATCCTGCCGGTAGGACTTTTATTCACGGCGGGCGCGAGTTTGGCCTTTCCGGTTTTAGCGGCCGCGGTTGCCATGAAGGCCTTTGACGGCAGCGTTAACTATTCCATCCAGCAAGCCAGCAAAGAAATGCTGTTCTTGCCGCTTTCCAGCGCTTTGCGGTACCGCGTTAAACCCGTCATCGACATGCTCGGATTCCGCGCGGCTAAAAGCCTGGCCGGGCTTTACATTTTGGCTGCCGCGCCGCTTTTAGGGATCCACGATGAGCATCTCGGCGTGCTTGTTCTCATCCTTGTGCCGTTTTGGCTTTTCATGGTGTGGCGGATGAGAAAAGGGTATTCACAGCTGCTGCGTCAGCACGTGCTCGCCGCCGACAAGCTGCCCGCCGCGGCCGCATCTGAAACACCGCCGCGTGAAATTTTCGCGCTGCTAGATCATCAAAAAACCCCGCACGGAAAAGAATATTTCACTCATTCTGCGCCGTTTGTGCGTAAGTTTGCGGCCGCCGCAGTTTGGGCCCATTCTCAGGATGCAGGGCAAAGCGAGCGACTTAGACAACGCCTTGCTCAGCTGGCCGAAGAAGAAATTTTGCTCGTCGAAAACCCGTTTTCGTCCGGCGCGCTGAGCCGTGAAGAGATCCACCTGCTGGAGCAGCACGTTCTCAATCAGTCCGCTCCTGCAGCCAGAGCAAATGAAATACAGGAATCGCGGATGGTCCGTTTGGAGCGCGATTGGAACCGCCTGGCTGGCCTGCTGCAGGACCCCCACCGCGGCCCGGCCGATAAACGGCGCATCTTGGGCTTGCTCGGCCAAGTCCGCAGTCCCAAAGTTGCCGAATTTCTTTTAAAGGAATTGCATGGCGTGCGCAATTCGTTTATCCGCGCAAGTCTCATCGAAAGCCTTGACATGGTCCACAAAAACGGGGCGCTGATCAATCGCTTCCGCCTGCGCGAAGAAGTGCGGTACGAATCAGAGTTGTGCGCAGATTTTGCAAAGCTTACTTTCTTTGCGCAATCGCACGGCAAAAGTTTGCCGCACAGCGAAGCCGCGGCCGTTTTATTTTCCGCCCTCGGCCAGGAAGCGCTTCAGCGCTGCTTCGGGCTGCTAAGCCTCTTGTATCCCCCTGATGAAATGCGTATGATGTATGCACTGCTTGTCCGGCATTCGGCGCAGGATGCCGTGCATGCGCATGTCCTTGAGCTTTTAAACAGCATGCTTGAGCCGGATTTTTTCATCCCTGTTCAAGCGGCCTTGGACCGCCGCACCGAAAACGCAAGTTCCCGGCAGATCAAAGCCATTGCCGGGAAATTTTCTCAATCCTCAGACCCCTGGTTTTTGATGACTGGCCAATGGGTTAAGGAAATGGCCTCTTGGGCCGAAAATTAGCTTCGATGCCAATCTGCAGGTTCCGAACGAGGAAAAAGCTCTTGAAGAAGGCTCAGCTTGCTGCCAGCGCCCTGGCCAAAGCTTTGGGGCTTGCGGGCATTGGTTTTCTGCTTGTATCCCAAGCGTTTGCCGCTCAGCCGGCGAACCGCTATACGGAGACCCTCCGGAAAGAGCCTTATTCTTCCGGCGGCCGTAATTTCCTGAATCATTTCCTGGTCTATCCCTTTGAGTTAATCCGCTGGCCCATGGATCAGTCCATCGATTTTACCGAAAAGCATCATCTCGATAAAAAAGCGCAGTGGCTTTATGAAGAAATCCAGGATTACGGTATTACGCCAAAAGCCAACCTTGTTTCTTTCAGTCATATGGGCGCCGGTGCCGATATCGATTTTGTGCGTCTCGCGCGGTTGAAGGAAGAAATTCCTGACGGCGTAGTAAAAGGCTGGGTCAATTGGACCCGCAATGTTATTTTCGAAACGGGCGCCGAAGTCGGCATGGAACGCATTGCCGGCACGAGCTTCAACACGTTCGGCTTTGTCAATTATGAAAACCGGCCGGAAGAGCACTTTTACGGCATCGGGCCCCAGACCAGCATGGGCGACGGCACCTCCTACCGGATGGAACAAACAATGGTGGAAGGCCGCACGGGCTACAAATGGGTCCCTTCTCTTTCACTGGATGTGAAATACGGCTATAAAAACGTCAATATCACCAATGGCGAAGACGGCGGACGCGGAATCATTGACCGTATTTTCCCGCTCGGTTCCGTGCCGGGCTTGGCAGGCGATGAGCTTTTTCATACGGGCGTAGAATTTCAGCACGACACGCGCAATTATAAGGAAAGCTCAACGCGCGGCGGCCACGAACGGCTGGCCTGGAGTTTTGTGGAAGGCGTGGACGATTCCAACGCGCGCTATTTCAAATACGAGACCGAAGCGACCCGTTACATTCCGCTTAAATCAGAACGCCGCGTGCTCGCCCTCCATTATTACGGCGAACACAATGACAGCATCGGCGAGCATTATGTCCCGTTTCATCAAATGGCAAAGCTCGGCGGCTACGGCACTTATCCGCGTTTAAGCCACACCCTTCGCAGCTTTGACTCAAACCGGTTTTTTGACGAATCGGCCGTGCTTTTCAATATTGAATACCGTTATACGGTTTGGGAATACCGGGACATGAAACTGGACGGCGTCCTGTTTTTTGACGAAGGCCAGGTCTTCGGAGAATTCAGCGAATTTCAATTCTCCGATTTCCGCGAGGCCTACGGCGTAGGCGTGAGGTTTCATGCGGCCAATCACGTCCTTTTGTCAGTTGAATTTGCTCATGGCGATGAAGGGAGCTCCGTTTATGTTAAAAGCGGCAAACCTTTTTAACCGCGCTGCGGTCCTTGCCGCAGCGTTTTTGATCGCGCTTCCTTCCGGATTACAGGCCGGCGATGCGGAGTTTCAAAAAAATTCCAGCGGCTTTATGAGCGATTTGTACAACCGCAACGTGCACGATGAATTCACAAACTTCCTGCATTTGGAGAGGCTCGGCCGTAAAATCACCGGCAAAAAACTTCCCGCCGCAAACGTGAACGGGTTCGACGAAGTTCCGGACGGCAATTTTTTTGAGAACCGGCATGCGCGCAGCAGGCTTTCCACGGCAGAATTGCGCAAGGGCTATTCCGAATCGGAAGGGCCTGATCTAACGGGCGATTTGCTGATTACGCGCGGCAAGGCCGAGGGCCTTCACCCCGGATTTTTTGTCAAAGACGTTAAGGGCGACGAATATATCCTGAAGTTTGACCCGGTCGACTTCATGGAATTAGTCACTTCTGCGGAGGTGATCGGCAGCCGCTTCTATTATGCGATCGGTTATCACGTGCCGCAGGAATCGATCCTTGTCTTTGACTCTTCCAAGCTGACCATCGATCCGGCCGCAAAAATTGTCGATGAAACCGGTTTTACGAAAAAATTTACGCAAGAAAAGCTCGATGAACTTATTTTATTCCTGCCTCAGGACGAAAACGGCCGCCTGCGCGCTTCGGCAAGCAAGATTCTGCAAGACGCAAACGGCCCGTTCAGTTTCAAAGGGCGCAGGAAAGAAGATCCGCTGGGCAATATTCCGCATGAAGAGCGGCGTTCCATCCGCGCGCTGCAGGTCTTCGCATCATGGCTTAACAATTATGACCAGCGCGAAGGCAATTCGCTGGATGTCCTTGTCCGCCTGGAAAACGATTCGACGACTCTGCGGCATTACCTCATCGATTTCGGCTCATCCTTAGGCGCGGCCCACGGCGGCGCGAAACCGCCGATGTTTACTCACGAACATATTGTCGATTACGGCCAGACCGCGTGGGCCTTCTTCACGCTCGCGATTTGGGAAAAGCCATGGCAGACCCGCTGGCGTGAAGCCGGCGAAGAATATAAACAGCCGCCTGCGGTCGGTGATTTTGATAACAAGGGTTTTGATCCCGGCCGTTTTAAGACCCAGCTGCCTCATTATGCTTTTAAGGATTTAACCTTGGCCGATGCCTTCTGGGCCGCCAAAATCATTACCAGCTTTTCCGATGAAGACATTGAATCGATGGTCGCCGCCGGCGAATTGACCAACGCCGACGATGCTAAGACGATTACCGACATATTGAAAGAGCGGCGGGACATCGTCGGCCGTTATTGGTTTGAACGGTCGAATCCGCTGGACGAGTTCGAGATCAAGGGCGGCAGCCTGACCTTCAAAGATCTGGCCGTTGAAAAGGGCTACGAAAAAGACGGCACCGTTTATTCAGCAGATGTTTATGCGCGCGACGGCAAGCACCGCAAGAAAATCGATTCCGTGGAATCCTCAAGCCCGGAATTTAATGTCAGTCAATGGCTCGAAGGGCATGAAACGGTCGAGCTGGAGATCCGGAACCGCCGTCCCGGCGCGGAAAAAGACAGTCCCTGGGTGCGCGTGACGCTGCAAGGCGGAGATGTGGCCGGTATTTGGCATCAAGACTAATTTCTTCCGCTCTTCGTTTTTCCCCGCATGAAACTAATCCTTTTTGATATCGACGGCACTCTTCTCCTCACAGGCGGCGCGGGCATGATTGCCTTTGAACGCGCCTTTGCCGAGCTTTTCGGTTTGGCCGAAGTTTGGGGCGATTTAAAGCCGGACGGTAAAACGGACCCGGCGATTATCGATGAAATTACCCTGCGGGTCATGAGCCGCGAACTTACGCCGGAAGAATACGGCAATCTCTGCCGGCGCTATCACGAACATTTCCGGCTTGAAATCCTCAATGCCAAGGCCTTCCGGCTCATGCCCGGGGTGGAAGATGTCCTCGCGCGGCTGGCCAAGCGCGCGGATGTGCGTTTGGGTGTGGCCACGGGCAATTTTGAAGAAGCTGCCTGGCTCAAACTCGAAAGGGGCGGCCTGCGCCAATATTTTTCTTTCGGCGGTTTTGGTTCGGATTCGCGCGACCGCTACGAACTGACGCGCCGCGCAGTGGAACGGGGCATTCAAGCGGCCGGAATGGCGATTGAGCCCCGTGATGTGGTCCTCATCGGCGACACGCCCTCCGACATCCTGGCCGGCCGCCGGCTGGGCTCGTGGACCGTGGGGGTTGCGACAGGCCGGCATTCAGCCGAAGAGCTTAGGATCCACCGTCCCGACCGGATTCTGCCCGATCTTCGGCATGTCGAAGCCGTTTTGGAAGCCTTTTCCCTCGGCCCCGAATAAGCTTCTCGAATCCGCCGCTTTGGTTTAAAATCAGCCCGTTTTTCCCGAGCCCCATGGATATTCCGGAGAATTTTCTAAAAGCCATTTATGGCCAGGCTGAACGCGAGTATCCTGCAGAGTGCTGCGGTATGCTGCTGGGGCCGCGCTCCGATAAGTCCGTGATCAGCCGGCTGCGGCCGTGCCGCAATGCGCAGGACGATTTTCACACGCGCGAGCCGGAACGTTTTCCCCGCACCGCGCGCACCGGTTATTTCATCGATCCGCGCGAGCTGATGCGGGTTTATAAAGAAGCGGGCCAGGAAGGCGAAGAAATCCGGATCATTTACCATTCGCACATTGATTCCGGCGCCCATTTTTCAGAGGAAGACCACCGCGTCGCGGCCCCCGACGGTCAGCCGGCTTATCCGGGCGTTCTGTATCTTGTGCTCGGAGTCAAAGAAGGCCAAGTTCAGGAAACGCGCCTGTTTCACTGGGATGAAACGGCGCAAAGGTATAACGCATGAGAAAAAAAATTCTGGATTACTTGCAGTGTATCCGCTGCGCCGCGCCCAAAGGCTGGGAGCTCACGGCCGGTTTTGAAACTTCCCATGAAATCCGCGAGGGCAAGGTGCGCTGCCGCGGCTGCGGCAATACTTACGAGATCCGCGAAGGCCTGCTCGACATGCTCGGCGCCGAACTGCCTGAAGAAGTCGCGCATGAAAAAGAGCATGCCGAATCGCATGGCTATGTGATTTCGGCGGCCGGTGAAAAATGCCCGATTAACCGTGACACGATCAATAAATTCAAGGACGTCTTTCTCTCACTGCCGGCCGGTGACGGCAGCCATTTTTTTCAGCCCGGCGGCAGTTTTGATAATCAAGCCGGCAATGCCGGACGGTTTTTCAAGACCCTCGACCTTTTAAAGCTCACCGGCCGTGAGCGCGTGCTCGAAGTCGGCGCGAGCTTTGGCTGGTCCTGCTGGCGTTTTGCGCAGCGCGGCTGCGAGGCCGTGGCCCTCGACGTCACCAATTATCCGATCGCCGCTGACCTTTATTTTGAAAAGGACGGCAGTTATTTCGAGCGGGTCATGGCCGACATGAGCGTCCTGCCGTTCGCGGACGGCTCATTTGACCTGATCTTCTCGCATTCGGTGATTCATCATTGCAAAGACCTCAAGAAGCTTTTTGCTGAATTCCGGCGCGTGCTGAGGCCGGGCGGCCGCGTCGTGGCCCTGCACGAATGCGCTTTCGGACTGCTCGAAGATAAATCCGGCAAGGCCCTGCAGGAAGCCATCGAAGAAGGTTTTAATGAAAACGCCTATACGCTCCCGCAATGGGAACAAGGCGCGCGTCAGGGCGGTTTCTCCAAAGTGAATATGCATTTCTTTTCCGTCGTGGAAGATTATATCCACCGCAAAGAATTGCGCGGCGCCAAAATGACGGCCAAACTGCGCGCGGCGTATTGGCTTC
>ORMF010478978.1_pt1 | contig 12396 bp, 11 predicted proteins | sample 1779871 | NCBI WGS metagenome assembly ORMF01 (sample SAMEA104232316, study PRJEB22302) | groundwater metagenome | biome: forest; feature: aquifer; material: groundwater | place: USA | collected 2011-08-07 | depth 5.4 m | reverse complement strand
TGCTGCGGATTTTGCTCGGCCAGCTCGAACCCCAGCACGGCACCGTGCGGCTCGGCACCAACCTCGCAATTTCTTATTATGACCAGCTGCGCGAGCAGCTCGACGAAAGCAAAACCGTGATTGAAAATGTGATTGATTCCGGCGATACGGTCGTGATCAACGGCAAATCGAAAAATATTATGGGTTACCTGCAGGATTTTCTCTTTGCGCCGGAACGCGCGCGCACGCCGGTCCGCGTCCTTTCGGGCGGCGAGCGCAACCGCCTGTTCTTGGCGCGCTTATTCACGCGCCCGTCGAATCTGCTGGTCATGGACGAACCCACCAATGACCTGGACGTGGAAACGCTGGAGCTATTGGAAGAGCTGCTGGTTGAATATGCCGGCACACTGCTGATGGTCAGCCATGACCGGACCTTTCTTAACAATGTGGCCACGTCCACGATTGTGCTCGAAGGCAACGGCGCGGTCCGTGAATACGCGGGCGGTTATGACGACTGGCTGCTGCAGCGCCACCTGCCGCCGGTCTTAGGCGCGCCAAAGTCCAAGCCCGCGCCGGCGGCCGCGGTTAAAAAGCCCGTGCCCGGAAAACTGTCAGCGGAAGAAAAGCGCGAACTCGCAAAATTGCCCGGTGAAATTGAAAAACTCGAAGCCGAGCAGGCCGGGCTTTGGAAAAAAATGGCCGACCCGGCGTTTTATCAGGATTCCAACGTCGTCACTGAGACCACGGCGCGCGCGGACGCGATTGCGCAAAAACTGGCCGGCCTGTTCCAGCGATGGGAACAGCTCGAAGGCAGCGCCAAATGAAAGACTTAGCCGCGGAGATTGCGCGCCGGCGCACCTTTGCCATTATTTCGCACCCGGACGCGGGCAAGACCACGCTGACCGAAAAATTCCTGCTTTACGGCGGCGCCGTCCAGCTCGCGGGCTCGGTCACGGCGCGCAAGCGCCAGCGCGAGACGGCCTCGGACTGGATGGAACTCGAAAAAAAGCGCGGTATTTCGATCAGCTCCACGCTCCTGCAGTTTGATTACGAAGGCCTGCGCATGAATTTGCTCGACACGCCGGGCCACAAAGATTTTTCCGAAGACACTTACCGCGTGCTCATGGCCGTCGACGCGGTGGTGATGGTGATTGACGGCGCCAAGGGGATTGAGAGCCAGACCCTGAAGCTTTTTGAAATCTGCCGGCACCGTTCAATCCCGATTTTTACATTTTTCAATAAAATGGACCGGCCGGCCAAATCGCCGCTCGAGCTGATTGATGAACTTGAGAGCGTCCTGGCCATCCATCCCTTTCCCGTCAACTGGCCGCTGGGCAGCGGCGCGGATTTTAAAGGCGTCTACGACCGGCTCCAGCGCCAAGTGCATACTTTTGAGCGCGTGGTCGGCGGGGCCTACAAAGCGCCGGTCAAAATCCGCGATTTTAACGACCCTGCTGTCAAAGCGACGATTGACGAAACCGTTTACAATCAAGCCGCCGAGGATTTGGCCATTCTCGACGAAGTGAACGAAGGTTTTGATTCCGCGGCCGTCCTGCGCGGCGATACCACGCCCGTATTTTTCGGCAGCGCGTCGAATAATTTCGGCGTCCAGCTCCTGCTCGACGGTTTTTCGAAATACGCGCCCATGCCCGCCCCGCGCAAGTCGGAAAAGGGGATTGTTCCCGTCGACCATAAAAATTTTTCCGGATTTATTTTTAAGATCCAAACCAATATGGACCCCCTGCACCGCGACCGGATCGCTTTCATGCGCGTCTGTTCCGGAAAATTCGAGCGTGACATGGACGCCGTGCATACCCGCACCGGCAAACGCGTGCGGCTTTCCGGTTCGCACACGCTGTTCGGCCAGAACCGCGAAATTGTGGACGAAGCTTACGCGGGCGATATCCTCGGCTTTGTGGCCAAGCAGGACTTTCAATTGGGCGACACCATCAGTGAAGACGGCGGCATCGTGTTCCACGAAATTCCGCGCTTTGCGCCCGAATGTTTCGGCCTCCTCAGCAATCCGCAGCCCGGCAATTACAAGCCCTTCCGCAAAGGGATGGAACAGCTGCTGGCGGAAAATATCGTGCAGGTTTTTAATTTGAAAGTTCCGGCCGGCGCCCAGAGCCCGCTGCTCGGCGCGGTAGGGCCGCTGCAATTTGAGGTCCTGCAATACCGTTTGAAAAGCGAATACGGGGCCGAGTCCACGCTGGAACGCAAGCCCTGGCAGCTCCTGCGCTGGGCCTGGACCGACAAGGACGCGGAACGGCTGGCGGACATGCTGCCCTTTGGCTGCGGCATTGCCTACGATGAGCGCGAGGCGCTGGTGCTGTTATTCCCAACGAAGTGGGCGATGGAAACGTTCAAAAGCAAATACCCGGAAGTGCGTCTTTTCGATTCGCCGCCGGCCCCCGATGCGAAATAAGCTTCCCGCCAAAATTCAGGCCCTGATTCTATTGTTAGTTCTGTTCAACGGCTGCGCCGTCCGGCACGACGCGGCGTACGAACCCGTGTTAATGGACGGACATTTAGCCGCGGGCGGCTATATTCCGGCGCCGGAAACGGAAATTGCCTCGCTCGATAATGAGGGCCGTGTGATCCTGAAGCGCGCGCGGCTGCGCGCCGGCAACCGCACCCTTTGGTTTGCGGTTGGGATGTGGCAAGCCGCGGCCCGTGATTACGGCCTTGTGCTGGACCTGGAAAACCGCTGGGACAAGCCGCTTCAATTCCGCTTGGGCGGCATTGTGGTCTCAGACCTCAAGGGGCAATGGTCGAGCGATCTTACCGGCGGCCAGCGCGAATGGACCCTTGCTCCCGGCGAAACGACCTTTATCTTTCCTTATAAGCCGGCGCGCCGGTTCGGCGGCTATCTCAAGCCCAAAACCCGGCTCAGCGAGATTTACACGCGTACCGTAACCGTGCCGCGCGGCCGCAAACAGCTGCAGATCATCTTTAAATACGCCTTGGTCAGTCCTGCCGGCAAAGGCAGTGAATATGAAAAGCGCCTGCTCCTGCGGCGCGACACATCCTTTTTCCCGTTCCTAATGTTCGGCGAGCATTTTCACGTCGAGTAAACGCGGAAATCTTTTTGTTGGAATAAGGCGCGCAGGTTTATAGAATAGCGCCCGTGCCAAACCCTGCAGTAAAACCCGTCAGCCTCTCGATCGTGATCCCTGCCTTAAATGAAGCCAAGACCCTCGGCGGCTGTATTCAAAAAGCTCAAGCCGCTATCCGCAAATTGGGAGTTTCCGGGGAAGTGATTGTCGCGGACAACGGCTCACGCGATGAAACCGCCGCGGTGGCGCAGAAAGCCGGCGCGCGCGTGGTGGTGGTGGACAAAAAAGGCTACGGTTTTGCCCTGCTCGGCGGCTTCCGCGCGGCCGCCGGCCAATATCTGATTATGGGCGATGCCGACGAGTCCTACCGCTTTGATGAAATCGCTGTTTTTTATCAGAAACTCGCCGCGGGTTATGATTTTGTCATGGGCAACCGGTTCCGCGGCAAAATCGAAGAAGGCGCCATGCCTTTTTTACACCGCTACCTCGGGACGCCGGTGCTCACGGCGGTTATGAATCTTTTTTTCGGCACGAAGATCGGCGATGTCAATTGCGGGATGCGCGGGTTGTCGGCCAAAGCGTTCAAAAAGATGCGGTTAAAAAACGGGGGAATGGAATTTGCCACGGAAATGGTGGTGAAGGCCTCGCTCACCGGCTGCAAGATCGCGGAAGTGCCGTGTAATTTATACCGCGACCGGCGCGGCCGCCGGCCGCATTTAAAAACCTGGTCGGACGGCTGGCGCCATCTGCGATTCATGCTGCTTTTTACGCCCAATTGGACTTACCTCATTCCCGGAGGTATGCTGCTCGGCCTGGGTTTGGCCGGAATGCCCTTTCTTTTTGCGCGTGATCTCACGAATCCCGCCGCGTTGACCGCGCTCTCCACGAAACACACGCTTTCATTTATGCTTGTCGCGCTGACCGGCTGCTTCATTTTTCAAACCGGGATTATTGCCAAGGTCTTCAGCTTCGTCCGGCACTTTGATCATTCGAGTCATGTGATGCGCTTCATTTTTCGCTATTTTACGCTCGAGCGCGGCCTTTTTTCCGGCGCGGCGGTGATCCTTGCCAGCCTGGCGGTCTTTTTTTATCTCGGAACTTCCTACTATCTGCACCTTGGGCTGCCGCGCTGGAACGACGCGGTGCGTTTTGACCTTGCGGGTTTTGCCGCGTTCTTTTTTCTGGCCGGAGTTCAAATGATCTTTACCTCGTTTGTGCTCAGCCTTTTTTATTTAAAGGTAAAGTAGTTGGTCAAGAATCCCTGGCGATTTTATATTCCGGTCATCGCCGCCTGCTTTTTTGTCTTCCTCGGCGTTCTCCTAGTAACCACGCCGCTTACCCGTTACGCTTACGGCCAATCCTACCGCCTGCAAATTGACGCTTTTCTCAGCGGCCGGCTGGCGCTGCAGGACCATCCTTTCTTCCGCGTACACGACTGGGTGTGGGGGCGGGGCAGTTATTATCAGCTTTGGGGGCTGGGCACGCCGGTTCTGCAAATGCCGTGGGAATTGCTGGCGCGTCTGTTTGGCCTGCCGGGCATGCCGGAACGGATTATCTTTGTAATTTATTACGCGCTCTGCCTGCCTTTATTCATGGCCGGCATTCAGTCCGGCCGGCGGCCTGCAGGCTCCGCGGGCACCGCGATTATGTTTCAAAATTCGCTTTGGCTGGCGGCCATTGCGCTGGCGCCGCCTTTTATGGCGCTTGTTTATACGCGGTTCGGTGAATATGAAGAAGCGATTGCCTTCGGCTGTCTCTGGGCATTAGCTCTGCTCAGCCTGTTGCAGTTATTTCAGGCCCGCCCTACTGGAAAATTTTTTGCGCTGATTTCGTTTTTGAGCGGCCTGGCCGTTTTTGTCCGTCCGACAATGCTGAGTTACGGCGCGGTGACGTTCGGTCTGGCCTGCTTGGAAAAAATGCGCCGTGAAAAAGGAAGCTGGAAATCCATCTTAGGCGGTCTGCTACTTTTTGCGGCCGGTCCCGCCTTGCTCCTGGTCCTTAATTACACGCGGTTCGGTTCGCCGTTTGAATTCGGCTACAGTCTCAATCTATCCTCCATTCTGGTGAATGAATTTGCCCTGCGTTTCGATTATCCCTTCCGCAAGGAGCCCTTACTTACCGCCGCGCGAGAACTCTTTTCCGAGCTTTTTCTGCAGCCTGATTTCAACAAATTCAAATTTTTCAAACAGGGGTTCTTTTTCTGGCAGTCGCCGAGCCTGCGTTTCCGCGAATTTTATTTTCACACATTTGATCTTATTGCTTTCCTGTGCACCGCGCTAGCCGTGCCCGCAGCGCTGCTAGATTGGCGTCAAACACGCAGAAATAATCCGCTGCCAGATTTCCGCGCGGCCGGGACTTTGGCCGCCTGGTCCGCCATCAATTTCATCATTTTGTTCGGGTTTTACTTGCGGAGTCCGGGCGTGTCTTCACGCTACGACCTGGATTTTTTTCCGGCCATTTCAGCCGGGATCATCGCCTTTGGCATCAGCTCTTCCAGGCTGATATGCGCGCGGGCCGGAGAAAAAGCGTTTCTGCGTTATTCCTGCGTTTTGGCGGCGCTTATCGTTTTGTGGTATGCGAGCTATTTTTTGAAAAGCGAAGCCATTCCTTCAGAGATAAAACAGCGCGTCGGCCTGACGACCCAGGAAACCAAACTCATTATGGCAGAGCGCACCATGGCCCGAACCCGAACCTTTCCGGAAGTCCCCGGCAGTTATGAATGCCCATCGTCAACGGATGTTTCTTCTGATCTGGCCTACCACCCGCTCGGCTGGCAAGTTGATAACGATTGCCAGGTGGATGCGATCACGGCTGTTTTCATGGAGGCGTCTCCCTGTGTGGAGTTAAGGGTCCATCGAACTCAGGAAGGCGCTGAGATGGATGCCATACGGGTAAAATCAAATATTACGGAAATGTTGAAGATGGATCAGCGTGAAGACGGAGACCAGCAGGTGCTGCTTTTTTGCTCGGACAGCATCGAAAAGGAAAGGCCGTATCCGCGGCTGATCAGCATTGGCTGGATTGCACCCGAAAATCTGGGCCGCGCTGTGCCGCAGCTGAAGCTTTTAGCGGTTAAGGCTTTGCCTTATTCTCCGCCAAAAGCTTAAAATAGCGTCAACTGTAATGGGGTATTTTGTAATGGATATGGTGCTTGCTATCAATAGCAAACATCGTTATACTTGGTACAGGCTGTTATGTGAAGAAACTCCATTCTTGCCAACCTTCCTTAGAGTGCAGCTTCTTGGCTGTGAAGCCGATAAAGCTTTAGAGAGGCTGTTGTGTCAAATATATCCACCTTGCCATACCGGAAAATCGTCTGGGTAAACATCGTCTTTTTTGCGGTGACGACCCTTTTGGGCCTTATCGCGGCCCCTATCTACCTCTACCATAACGGTATTTCGGTCTCCGAAGCCGTCCTTATGGCCGTGTTCATGATCACGACCCCGCTTGCCATCACGATGGGCTATCACCGGCTCTTTGCGCATATGAGTTATAAGGCGCATCCGATACTTCAATTTCTGTACCTGTTTTTTGGTGCGGCTGCTTTCGAACAGTCGGCCTACAAATGGGCATCCCAGCACCGCATCCATCACCGCTACGCAGACACTGACCGGGACCCTTATAGCATCCAAAAAGGTTTTTTTCATGCGCATATCGGCTGGCTGATTTTCTGGCGCCAGCCTGCGGATTATTCCAATGTCCGCGACCTGGAACGCAACCGGATGATCATGCACCAGCACACTTATTTTAAATTTTGGGCGGTCGGCGCCGGGATTGTGCTTCCAATGTTGATTGGATTTATGACAGGGCATACGCTGGGCGCGCTGCTGCTCGCAGTTTGCCTGCGGCTCACGCTGGTTTATCACTTCACTTTCTGCATTAATTCGGTTTGCCACATGTTCGGTAAAGCGACTTACGATATTTATTCCTCCGCGCGCGACCACTGGTTTGCGGCCGTGCTGACTTTCGGCGAGGGCTATCATAATTATCACCATCATTTTCCAGCCGATTACCGCAATGGCGTGCGCTGGTTTCATTGGGACCCGACCAAATGGCTGATTGCCAGCCTGGCTTGGGTGGGTCTTGCGTATGACCTGAAAAAAATTTCCCGCTATAAAATTCTGGCCGCGCGCCTGCGTGCCCAGCATCAGCATGCCGAAGACGGATTGAAAATGCACAGCGACACGCGTCTGGAAGTGTTCCGTCAGACGCTTAAAGTGCAGTATGAAAAATTGAAGAAGACTCTGGCGGATTGGGAACAGAATGCTAAATCGCCGGTCAGTAAGTTTCGCGAAGCGCGCGACCGGTTCCAAGCCAGCCGCAAAGAATGGGAACTCCTCTATTCCCAGGCGCTTCGTTTTATGGCTGCGCGCGCCTAGCGCGTAAGCGTTTCCCCTACCCTTAATCGAGCTATTCTCCGAAGAAGTCTATTCTCATATTGTTATATAATTTTATTTATTGCTAAAATAAAAATCTTGCGAGAGGAATGCCTTTTTCCATGGAAGTTGCGATAGACGAACTCTTTCATACCTTTGAAACGGCGCCCGCCGGCGGCCATGCGGTCCAAATTTGCAAAAAAGACCAGGAGCTGATTGCCTCGGTAAGCCAGTTTGCCCGCCAGGGATTCCTAAAAGAAGAAAAAGTCCTGCTTATCGGCTCACAAGCTTATCTGCAGGCTATTCAGGCCTCGCTGCGGAGCGAGGGCATGGATACGGCCCAGGCCCAAACCACGGGCTGGCTTGTCCTGTTCGACGCGCAGCACTTACTTTCCCAGTTTATGATCGGGGATATGCCCGATTGGGCCCGCTTCCGCAAAAGCGCCGGCACGCTGATCGAAGGCCTGCAGCCGGATAAATTCCGCGTTCGGGCGTGGGGCGAAATGGTCAACATTCTTTGGCGGGACAAAAATGCCGCCGCGGCCGTGAAACTCGAAGAATACTGGAATATGCTGGGGCGTGAATTCCCGTTTTTTCTTCTCTGCACTTACCTCATGGACCCCTTCACCGACGAACCGATGAGCGAAGGTATTTTTAAGACCCACTCGTGCACATTTTTTTCGCCGGATTTTTCGCGGATTGAGCAATGCATTGATTTAGCGCTGAAGGAATTGCTGGGGTCTACGGCGGTTTGGATCAAGAAGGTTTTTCTGGAAAAGAATAAAGGTCACCTGCACGAAATTCCACGCGTTCAGATGCTGGTTTCCTGGCTGCAGAGAGACATGCCGATTTCGTATAAGAAAATATTAGGCCGCGCCCAGACCTTATACAAAACCGGCATGCCGAACAATTTCAAACCGGCCGGCGTTTAAAGCTCTTCGACCGGCGTAATCGTCACTTCGCGTTCCTGCCTTACCATTCCGGGCCCTGATTCCTTCACCGTGACTTCGCGTTCGCGCACGACTTGCCTTTCACCCGAGCGGGTATTAATCACTTCGCGCCGGTAGGTGTAAGTTTTTTCATTGTCACCGGTTTCGCGGATCTCATTGGCCATCCAGGAATAGCGCCCGGCATTGAAAGCGGACACCTCAACCTCATCGCCGATCTCGAGCTCATCGAGCGAGTTTATGCCCTCAGCGTTCCGTTCCAGCGCATATTTTGAAACCTGGATCCTTACGCCGGGGCCTGTTGAGGGCACCCGCGTTGTGGTATTCAGCGTGATCGTGCTGTTGGGTTTGTCGATATTCCGGACCTCGCCTTGGATTTCCACGGCGTATACGGAACCCGCCGTCAGCATGAGAGCGGCCGTCAACATGGCTATTTTAGTTTTCATAATTTCCTCCTGTTATGCAGCTTGATTTAATTTGACCCAAATACGGTGCGGGTCCCGCGTGAACGGTTCCTGCCGGGCCTTTAAGTATTCAATGGTTTGGAAGAGCCCTGCCGCTTCGTTATTTTCGACGTTGTTCTTGTCCATGGTGTTCTCGGTCAAAAAGCGCAGTAAATCGTCCCACGAGCCGGCGCATTCGGCGCGACGCAGCAGTTCTTCCATGTAGATCGGAGAATAAGCATTAAAATGTGCCATAGGCCCCTCCCACATGCTCTTTGTATCATGACAGGGTTCCCTGAAGGGATAAGGGGAGGGCGCATTCTGATGTCAGCATTCGCCGAGGGCAAAAACCGCCTTTACCCGATAGGCGCTTTACCCTAGAGGGACCATCATAGAGATGAAAATAAGGGGTTTCTTCAGGAGGGAACTATGAAAGTCATTGGGTTTATATTTGTTCTGGCAATGCTGATTCTAAGTCATCCCAGGGCCTTGACGGCAGCCGAAAATCAGGCTCAGGATTTTACGGCGGGGATCAGTCCGGATAACTCAAAGGAAAAAGAAGTGTACATCCATAACTCGGGCTTATTCGAGGATATTGATTTGAGCGACGGAGACGCCGTGGGATACGGAGAGTCTGAGCGTGAATTCGTCATGGACGGGGATGACAACGACGACCCGAATGAAATCGCGGCGGACTAAAACTTTGCGTTCGCTTCGCGTCCCAAATTGTCCTTTTCTAAATCAGCTTCCATCTGAGTAAGCTGTCCGCCCGCGCGGCGGTGCTCGATATCGTCCACCTTCAGCTTTTCCACGCCGCCCACTTCTTCCTTTAGCGGTTTCGGCACTTCCGGAATCGAAGGCTGAATTTCTTTGATTTCTTCGGGACCCGGAACTTCCCGGGCTTCTTCAACCGCCAGCTGTTCTTCGGCTTCGATTTCGACCGGTTTTTCCGGGCGGTCGCCCATGGCCTGGGCGCTCGTCCCAAACATCATCAGTCCGGCTAATCCCAAAAAAAATGTTCTTATCATTGCGTTCATTGAGGCCTCGCTTTCTTTGACCTTATTGTACCAAATCCGGCCGAAAACAAAGCCGGGTTTTAATAATGAATGCGGATGGGAAGAATGACCATCGGCAGGCCCGCGAAACGGATCCTGCGCAGGATGGCATAGGCGGTTTCGTTGTGAAGGATGCGGTGATACCATTGCGGCCTTTCAAAAACGAGTTCACCCGCGAAATAAACGCAGCGGCCATATTTCTGGCCCACATCGACGCACAGTTCAGACGCGGTTTCGACCACTTCTGTTCCAATACGGAATTCGCTGATTGCCGGGATACCGTGTTTCCGGGAAAAATCCACGTAATGGGCCAGCATTTCTTGGGTCTTTTGCGTAACTTCGTCGACATGATGTTCATGTTTGAAAAAATCCGCGGTAACCACACCGACAGTAATAAAAATCACGTTTTTGAATGTCTCGGGAAAATGTTTGAAAATGTTGAGAAAGATATGAATCCCCAGACCGCTGTAACCGCCCACGAGAATAACGGCAGTGGGTTCCTCTGCGTCGAAATCCCCAGCCTCGTCCGTCTCGGGAGCCGGAAGATTTTGAAAGGCCCGGTCAATATCCTTAATTTTTACCGCCACGCGGTAATAATGCCGGCGGATCAAAAAGCATAACATTACCGCGACAAACGTAATAACCATTGTCAGCCATGCGCCCTCCCGGAATTTTTCGACGATCATGACGAAAAGAATGGAAGCGCAAAGAATAAAACCGACACCGTGTATTGAAAGATCTTTTTTCCATCCGGGCTGGGTCTTGCGGTTTCGTATCCAAAAGCCGGTCATGCCGATTTCTGAAAGAGAGAAAGTCAGGAACACGTTGATGCTGTACATCACGACCAGAATTCCGATATGGCCCTTGGTGTAAGCCAGCATGCCCATAGCAGCGAGTCCGAAGACCAGAATTCCATTTTGAGTTGTCAGCCGGTCCGAAAGTGCCGCAAAGCGGCGCGGCAGCCATGAATCGCGGGCCATATTGGCCATGACCCGCGGCCCGTCGATAAAACCCGTTTGCGCCGCCACGAGCAGCAGCACAGCTTCCGAAGCGATTGTGATGAAGAAAAGGATATTGCCCCATCCGCCGAAGCGGCCTAACAGATCGCGTGCCAGGACGGCATTGAGAGTTTGTCCCGGTATGTGATGGACATGCGCCAGCATATAACAAAGCAGCAAGCCGCCGGCCGTGAAGGCTAGCGAAATCGCCATATATTTCATGGTGCGCTTGCCGGTTTCGACCTTGGGTTCACGCAGAATTCCTACGCCGTTTGAAACAGCTTCAATGCCGGTATAGGTCCCGCCGCCGAGCGAATACGCGTGCAGAAAAACGAGAAATAATCCCCAGCCGCCCAGCTGCGCCAGCCCTGCGTTGAAACCGGTCTGCACTTCGCGGGCAATGGCCGGGGCTTCGGGAAGGTGCAGAATGATTCCGCCAAAAATTAAAAAAATGTGTGTGCCGACAAAAACCAGAAACACGGGAATTAGCATGGTCACGGATTCTTTGATACCGCGTAAATTCATGATGATGAGGAAAAGAATCGCGCCGTATTCGACGGGTAATTTCCACCCCTGCCATTCATAGGGGAGTAAGCTGAAAAGGGCATCGCCGCCGCCGGCGATCGAAACGGTGATCGTCAGGATGTAGTCCACGATCAGCGCGCAGCCGGAAACCACGCCGGCTTTTTTTCCGAGAAGCTCGGTCGCGACGACATATCCTCCACCGCCGGAAGGGAACTGTTCAATGATACGGCTGTAAGCGTAGGAAATAATAAAAACGGTGAGGGTTGTCGCCAGGATCAGAAATACGGCGAGATAGGTGTGTTGACCCAAAGTGCGGAATGCTTCTTCCGGGCCGTAAGCAGAGGAGGAGAGTCCGTCCGCTCCCAGACCGACCCAGGCAAAAAAAGCGATTAAAGAGATATGGTGCCCGACATTGGGATCTTTGAGATTACGTGCGGGGCCAAAAAGAATTTTTTTTACCCGCGAGAAAAATGGGGCGGGCAAATCGTGCTTTTCGTTATGCATACATCCTCTAAAAGCCTACGGGGTTAGCTGACGGGCTAAGGCCGAGGAAAATGGCCTCTTACCAGGCGGTAATTCGCCCCTTTTTGTTCTTGGGTCCCCCGTTCCGCTGCAAGCCCGGAAAGAAGTGCCTCCGGGCCGTCGGATTCGGCATATGAAGGGCGGATTTTACGCTTTCACCGCGGGAAGTCAATAGAGATGTGCGGCCTTGATTTAGAGGGTGTCCATGTCGATAATGGAGGTCAAGTACCGGATGTCATTTTTCAAACCCAAGGAGAATCCATGATCCCTTTATTGATTATCGCAGCCGCAATCGTCGTCGTTTTTCTCGTCATCATGGGCATTTACAACGGGCTCGTGTCGCTGAAAAACCGTTACAAAAATGCCTGGTCGCAAATCGATGTGCAGCTTAAGCGGCGCAACGATTTAATTCCCAATCTCGTGGAAACCGCGCGTGGATATTTAAAGCACGAACGCGAAACCCTGGAAGCCGTCATCAAGGCCCGCAACGAAGCC
>ORMF011458477.1_pt1 | contig 12398 bp, 12 predicted proteins | sample 1779871 | NCBI WGS metagenome assembly ORMF01 (sample SAMEA104232316, study PRJEB22302) | groundwater metagenome | biome: forest; feature: aquifer; material: groundwater | place: USA | collected 2011-08-07 | depth 5.4 m | reverse complement strand
GGTCTCGCAGCCGGAGAACCGGCTGGACTTCGCGCACATCATGGACACGGGCAATAATTTTCTGGCGAAACTGCCGGAGGGATTGCTGGGCCGGGAAAACTCATATCTGCTTGGCACGTTGTTGGTGTCCAAGTTCCAGCAGATTGCCATGAGCCGACAGGCGCAGCAGATTGCCGTCCGGCGGGACTACTGGCTCTACATTGACGAATTTGCCAACTTCATCACGCCAAGCATGGCGGAGATTTTGTCGGGAGCGCGCAAGTATCGCATTGGCCTCACCCTGGCACATCACGAGTTACACCAGTTGCAGCGGAACCCCGAAGTCGCCAGCGCCGTCATGTCCCATCCCTACACGCGGATTGTGTTTCGGGTTGGCGATGATGATGCCAGAAAGTTGGCCGAGGGCTTTTCGTTCTTTGAAGCGCGGGATTTGAAGAATCTTGAGACAGGTCAGGCCATTTGCCGCGTTGAGCGCAGTGACTTTGATTTCAATCTCACAATTCCCTTGCCAGACAAGTTGGACGAGGCGGCAGCCGCCGCACGCCGGCAGGAAGTCATAACGGGTTCGAGAGAAAAGTATGGCACGGCACGAACGGATGTGGAGGCGATGCTGGCGAAGTCGCGGGCAACACCCGAAGAGCCACCAGCGCCGGCAACGAAAGTTCCCGTCGCGCCGCCTGTTGCTTCCGAACCAGTGAAAGTCGCCGAAGTTCCGCAGGCGACCGTGCCATCACCCATCACTGAAACAAAGCCGCCCGAAGTTTTGCCGAGAGTGGTTGTCCCCGAAGCTAAACCCGCAGTGGTTTTGGAAAAGAAAACGCCAGGTGTGCCTGCCGATTTAGGCAAAGGCGGCGAGCAGCACAAAGCGATGCAGCACCGCATCAAAGCGGCGGCGGAAACGCTTGGTTTCCGCAGCGTGATTGAGAAACAGATTGAGGGAAGCCAGGAGAGCGTTGATTTGTTGCTGGAGCGGGGTGATCAAAAGATTGCATGTGAGATTTCCGTCACCACCACCATTGACCATGAAGTTGGCAATATCAGGAAATGCTTGAAGGCGGGTTTGCCACAGGTTGCCATCATTTGTTTGAGCGAGGATCGGTTGCGAAAAATTGCCGCCGCTGTTGCCGGCAGTCTTGGAAGAGAAGTAGCGACGCGGGTTGCATATTTTGAGCCCGACCAATTCATTGCCCATTTGAAAACATTGCCGGTGCCAGTTCCCAAAGATTCGGTCACCACGCACCGCGGTTACAAAGTTAAACGCTCGGCTCCCAGACTCACCGTGGAAGAACACCGGCAGCGTGAAGATACTGCCAACCGGATGATGGCCGAAGCCATGCGACCGAAGCGCTAAAGCTACTTCAAAGAAGATTCAATGAATGCTGCAAAATCTTGATTTTGCAGCAGTTTGGACTTGGTCCAGACTGCTTTCGGGATCGGGAGCGAGAAAAACAAACCCACATCCCGTCGCAGACCTTCCCACGCAACAACCAAGTGATCATTCGTGGCGTAGAAGACGCTGTTGATATGGGAAATAATCAGTCCCACGAAAAGTTCTTCCGCTGGTGTGACGGGTTGCTTGGCCACATCGGCCGGGGGATCAATGACGCGAGCCAATCCTGGAGAGTGGAAAAACTCTTTCCAAATCTCGCGATAATTTGCGGTAACCGTCAGGAGATTGGCGATTCGGCGCGTCTTGGTTTCAGAGCGGAGCGAGTGAGCCGTGAACAGCAGTCCGCCGATGATGCCGACGGAGCTAAAAAGGTTGAACCAATTTTCGGTAAGCCATTCTCCCATGTCCCCCATTGTAACATGGGAGCGACCAATCGTGCTAGAGGCGGTCAGGGATGTCGCGTTTGGCGTTGACCAAAAGGTTGCGCGGCAGACGGACGATGCGCTCATCCGGGCCACAACCGGCCGTAGGTGGCAATTTGGGGGCGGCCGCATTTGTGATGTCGATGCCGATCACGGCGAAGTCGCCACCTTCAAGTTCCCAAATATCCGGGCAACCCCGGCAGGCGGCGGTTTGGGCGCCATTGGCGTGCGGGTCAGGACCGATGCGTTTGATAAAGTTCATGCGTCACTTATGACTTTAGTCATATCCATTGTCAACTCCTTTCTTCGGTATGAGTAGGGCGTGGCAAAAGATCAATTGCGCGAAGCGGTGATTGTTCAGGTGGTTCGCTTGCTGCGTGAAGAACGCGAGCGGCAACGATTATCCATGAACGCCCTCGCCGAACGCTCCGGCCTCTCTCAGTCCATGATCAGTCTCGTCGAGCGCGACTTGCGAAATCCCACTTTGGATACGTTGTTACGCATGGCAGATGTGCTGGAAGTTGATTTAGGCACGCTCATTAAGCGCGCCAAGAAAATGGCAGCCAAATAGCTCCCGCCATTCCGAAATTCGGATTCGTCATTTCTTTTCCAGTAAAAATACTGGGCCTCTGACTGTAAATTCGGAGTATGCTTCAATCATTCGCATCCGCAGTTTGACCAGACCTTGATCTGGGCTTTCTTCCGCGTGAAAAATGGAGGTTTGCGAGACTTCCATTTCGCGTGCGGCTTGGGCGCGAGTTCTACCAGCCTTCCGACGAAAAGTTTTAGCCATCAAAGCCAAATCGTTTTCATTCATCGTTGTTTTATTTGCCATGATGAAATCCTAGAAACTATATGCGAATAAGCTACACTTTTCTCTTGCCATCTTCGCCTCGTTTCGGGTATGAAGTAGTGCTATGAAGGACAATAGTGTCTTGAACAAAGCGGTGGGCATCTGGATTCGGGTTTCCACCGAAGATCAGGCTAAGGGTGAGAGCCCGGAACATCACGAGGAACGCGCTAGAAGCTACGCCAAAAGTCGGGGCTGGCAGGTCAAAGAATTGTATAACCTTGCCGGGCAAAGCGGCAAAGCGGTCAGGGAACACCCCGAAGCCAAGCGCATGATGAAGGACGTTGAACGCGGTCACATCACGGGTTTGGTCTTTTCCAAACTGGCCCGCCTGTCTCGCAACCGGCGTGAATTGGAGGATTTTTCCGATTTCTTCAAGAAGCACAACGCCGACCTCATTTCCTTGAGTGAGGCGATTGACACGAGCACCGCCGGAGGCCGGATGTTCTTTCACCTGCTTGGCGTATTCGCCCAATGGGAACGGGAGGAAATCACCGAGCGCGTCAATGCTTCGGTCCTCACCCGCGCCAAGCTCGGCAAATCCATCAACGGAAGCGCCCCCTACGGCTACCAATGGAAAGACCGCAAGCTGGTCATCAAACCCGAAGAAGCGGCCATCCGCAAAAAGACGTATGAATTGTTTTTGCAGCACCGGCGCAAAGGCAAGGTCGCCAAATTGTTGAACGCCGCCGGATACCGCACCCGGGGCGGCGTCCTCTGGCGCGACAGCCAAGTGTATCGCCTCCTCACCGATCCGAGCGCCAAGGGCATTTATTATTTCAACCGGATGCGCCAGTTGGAAAAATCCTGGCAGACCGTTCCCAAACCTGAAAACGAATGGGGCAAGGTGGAATGTCCACCCATCATTTCCGAAGAACTCTGGAATCAGGTCAACCAAATCATAGAGGAACACACCAAAAGCTGGAAACGTCCGGGGCCCTCCCCCGTTCATTTATTCGGCAGCCTGGCCGAATGCGCGTGTGGCACAAAAATGTATGTGCGCGCTGGCAGTCCCAAATATATCTGCCGCAAGTGCTGCAATAAGATTCCGATTGTGGATTTGGAAGCGATTTTCCACGAGGAAATGAAGGGCTTTTTTGCCCAGCCCGAACGGATTGCCCAGCACTTGCAGGAAGCCAGCCGCAACTTGGTCGAGAAGACCACGTTGCTCGACACCCATAAGCGGGAGATTGTGAAGGTGCGGGAGGAAATGCACCAGACGCACCAGTTGTATTTGCACAAGCAGATTTCCGGTGCCGGTTTCCGGGATTTGTATACCCCGGCCGAGGAGCGGCTGAATCAATTGCAGACCGAACTGCCGAAGTTGGAGGCCGAGGTGGACTTCTTGCGGGTGAACAAGCTGTCCGCCGATGACATTCTCCATGAAGCCAATTCGCTGTATGACCAGTGGCCGAAATTGCCCTTGGAGAACAAGCGCAAGATCGCTGAAAGCCTCGTGGAAAAGATCGTCATCGGTGAGGGTGAAATTGACATAACTTTCTCCTACCTGCCTTCTTCTGAAGAACTGTGCAAAAACCAACAAGGGTTAAGGCCGGGATGAGGGCGAGCGTTGAATCTACTTTATTCCCGGCCCGCAAGTGTCTGGCCATGACCATCCGCATTCGCAGTCCGCACCATACCCACCTCATTCCATTCAACAAGGCGGAGAACCAAATTTTACTTGGTCCCGTTCCCGTCCGTCAGCGGTTGGAGTTGTAATTTCGCCGGGTCAATCACCGCATGTTTGATGCGCTCGCGTTTCCACGTGTAGGTGACGTGGACAAGACCGTCGCGCGTTTGAATGATGGCGGGATAGCTGAACTCCTTGCCCGGTTCATTCTCCAACACCAGCGCCGCCGACCACGTTTTTCCGTCGGGCGACGCGGCGAGCGCCAGCGGCGAGCGGCCTTTGGTCACCGGGTTGTAGATAAGCAAATGACGACCATCCTTCAGCGTCACGGCATCCGTGCCCGCGCTGGGATTTGGCAACTCCGTCAACGTCATTTCACTCCAGGTCCGGCCGTCATCCGCCGACCAGGTCTCAAAAATCCTGCCCTGCCGGGTCCGGCCCAACGCCTGAAGTTTGCCGCCGGGATGGAAAAGAATGCTCGGCTGAATCGCGCCGATCTTTTTGCCGTCGTTCACCGGCGGCGTGGCCGTCCAGGTCTGGCCGAGGTCGGAAGAGCGCTCGAAGTGAACCCGCCAGCCGGCGTCTTCGCTGCTGCTGGAACTCAGGAGGTCGCCGTTGGCGAGCTGCACGGGTTTGTTTTTGATCGGACCGACGATGCCGTCGGGCAGTCGCCGGGGTTTCGACCACGTTTTACCCGCGTCGGCGGAGGTCATGAGCATGCCCCACCAGGTGCGAGGGTCGGGGCCAACTTTGTAGAACAACATCAGCGGCCCGGTCTGCGGCTGAAACAGGACGGGATTCCAAGTCGGATAACGCTTAATCGGCGATTCGACGCCGTTGGCCACTTCGACCGGCGCCGTCCAATGCCCGCCTTCGTAACGGGAAACCCAGATGCCGACGTCCGGATTTCGCTCGCCTGTGCCGCCAAACCACGCGGCGATCAAGCCGTCCTTCGTTTCCGCAATCGTCGAGGCGTGACAGGACGGAAACGGCGCGGTCTCGTAAATGAATTCCGACTGGAGCAGGCCGGGTTGATCGGCGGCGGGCAGCGAGGAAACGAGCAGGCCGACGACGAGGACAAGGAAGGATATGGTTTGGGCTTTCATGAGTTGTCTGGGTCGGATGCACGCATTAAAAATTCAACGCAAAGGCGCCAAGAGGCAAAGACGCAAAGATGGGAAGATGGGAAGATGGGAAGATGAAATTGAAAACGGGAGGCGCAACAACTTGCGCCCACCAAACCGTGACGGCAAAAGCAATCAGGAAGCATTTCAATCTCATTGCGCCTTTGCGCCTTTGCGTTAAAAGGCCGTCTGCATGGATTCGGCCAAGAGTATTGTTGTAAAAATCTGTTATGCAGCGCGTCCGTTGGACTCACTGTTTTGTGAGCGACTCGGGCCGGGGCGATTCGTTGACGAACTTGAGGGCTTCATTGACCAAAATCTCACCGGTGCGTTCGCCGAGACTGGTCCGCGAGATGTACTCGTAGCGTTTGAAACTGTCGTAATCCTCTTTCGTCAGAATGTAGCCAAACGCATCGTTGGTGAGGCCAAACAACAGGTTGTGCTCGCCGCGCATCTTGCGCTTGAGATAGAAGCCGATATTCGGCAGGGCCTCGCCCGGGATGGTGAGAATCTGGGCGTTGCCGATGTTGATCAGGTTCATTTGCGTGGTTAACTTTCCGTCGGCGATTCCGGTGGCCCCGGGCAATGCCTTCAGGAGGGCGCGCATCAGCGGCGAATCCACCGGCAGCGATAGCGGTCGCGCGGAACAAACGAGCTTGGGCGACATCTGCTCCGGCGCCCCTTGGACGATGCGCAAGGCTTCGTCCGCCAGCAAATTTCCAATGCGCTGACATTCCTCCCAGCTTCCGGCTTCACCGCCATTCGGCCGCCGGTTGTCCGCCGTCACCATGCCGCCTTGCGCGCTGTTCATGAAAATGCCCGTCCCGCCGCCTTTCGCGGCGATCTGATCGTAAAGCGGTCCGATGAGGTCCGGGCTGCAAATGCCACGCTCGTTGCCCAACACCTCCGGGTGAACCGCATAATTCACCAGCGTGGCGATGGGTTTGCCGGAGGCATCCAACGCTTGGATCACCGAGCAGCGCGGATCATACAACTGCGGCGCGTAGTAGTTGTAGGCGATGCCCCCCTTCGCCTCGCCCGTGGCGACCTTGAGCCGGGCCGGCTGGAGTTTCGCGATGGCTTCGTTGATCGCCTCAGCCATGCGCGTGCAAACCAGCTCCAGATACTTTGGATCGCTGGCGGTGCCACCCTTGCCATCGGGGAATCCGTAGCAATCCGGCGCGCTGTGGGTATGCGTGGCGCCGATCAGGATGTTCTCGGGCGCAATCCCCTTGACCACCGCCCGCACCTGATTGCCCAGCGTGGCGGGAAATCCCAGAAAATCCGCGCTCACAATCGCCACCCGCGTGCCGTCCTGCTCGAACACCAGCGCTCGCACCGTCAGTTCGCCTTCCTTTTTGGTGGTCGGATGCCCGGGACCGACCCCGCCGCTCACCGGTAGGAGTGGATCGGGGGTGACGTTGCGAACGGCAATGCCGGCGCGAAAAGCAGCGGTGGCATCGAGCACGAAGGCGGTCAGGCAGAGCACAAGGGCGAGGGGTTTCAAGTTCATGGTAGTTATGGCAGTTGGTGCGCGGACGATTAAACAGACGCGGCTTTCAAAGGCAAGATTCAATGTTGGCCGGAAGATGGGCTGGGCGCATCCGGTGCCCCCGGAACGCCGGATTTATCCGGCAGCGACCGGCGATGTCGCTCGACCGGCCGCGTGAACGCGGCGTTCCGTTCCCATGTCTTTATGCAGTCGGGGGAAGTGTCAGGCATGCGCCCAGATCGGGCTTTCGCTCTTTCCGTTGAGACCGCGCTGATCACTGGCGGTGGTTCGGGGCTGGATTTCGGCAGGGCGTTGTTTTGGCGCGGCCAAAAGTGCCTGCCTCGACTTCATGCGCGCGCGTGCCGGAGTGGGGTCACACGAAGTTCGCGTCAACGCCATCGCCGGGGGCGAAGTTCGTGAACGGCGGGGTGGGGCAAAGTCTGAGCCGCGCGCTTCCGCCTTCTCGATGAGGCGGCCTGACTCACCACGGCTTGCTACTTCAATTCTTTGATCCGCATATTGCGAAACCAGACCGTGCCGTGATCGCCTTGCAGGAAAATCGGGCCGGGCTGATCCACGTCATTGTCCAATTGGCCGCCGGTGCCCTTGCGACACTCGACGTTGTCATGAATCTTCACGCCATTGAGCACCACGGTGATTTTATCGCCGATGATCGTGGCTTCGGCGGTTTGCCATTCGCCGCCCCGCTTGGAAACGAATTTGTCCGGCGCCTTGAAGCTGTAGAGCGCCCCATTGCAACTGGGGGTGGCGACCCCGCTGGCAAAGTCGCCCAGAATCTGGATTTCGTGCCGCCCGCGCAGGTAGAAACCGCTGTTGGAATTGTCGGGCACCATATATTCGTACTTCACGGTGAAATTCTTGAATTTCTGATCCGTCACCAAGTCCGTGCCATGCTCGCCTTTGTTGACGGTGTTTTTCAGGACGCCTTTATCCACCGTCCAGGAGTTATGACCCGCCGGGTTGCGCAGATGCCAGCCGGTGGTGTCCTTGCCATTGAAGAGGGGAACGAAACCGTCTTCCGCCGCCGCCCCGACGAGGGCGAGCGAAACGGCGCTGAGGGTGAGAGCGAGAAATGTTTTTTTCATAATGAACCGAGGGTGGATAGAGTTAAACTGTAATTCGTTCGTTGCCCGACAACCGGGCCGACACCCTTTCATTAGCGGAATAAACCCCAGCGTCAAGACTTCTTCGGCGGTCCCAAAACATACCGCGTTCGTTGACACTCGCACCCTCCGTGTCTAGCCTCCCGCCGATGTCGAAACTGCCGTTTGAACTGATGCTGGCGCTGCGTTACCTGCGGCCCAAGCGGACGTTTGTTTCGATCATCACGGTCATTTCCATCCTCGGCGTCATGCTCGGCGTGGCGGTGCTCATCATCGTCATCAGCGTGATGAGCGGGTTCGATCACGAGTTGCAGGCGAAGGTCTTCGGCTTCAACGCGCACCTCAAAGTCGTGGCTGCAAACAATCAAACGATGGCGAACTATACGGTGATCGCCAGCACCGTGGCCTCGAACAGAAACGTCATGGGCGTCGCGCCGTTCGTCGTGGGCCAGGTGATGTTGGAAACGCAGCCCGCGTCCGGCCAAGCCATGACCCGCGCGCCGGTAGTGCGTGGTATTGACCCGCAAGCCGAACTGACAATCAGCACCATCGGCACGAACATCGTAGCGGGGGCCTTCGACGTTTCCGGGCGCGGGCTGTTGATCGGCACCACGCTCGCGCAAAACCTGGAATTGCGCGTGGGCGACCATGTGGCGGTGCTTTCACCCAAACAGTTCGGCAAATGGCGCGAGCAGGCGGACAAGAAAAATCAGGTCGCCGTCCTGCCCGACGATTACGAGATCCGCGGCATTTTCGATGCGGGCCATTACGAGTTCAATTCGCTTTTTGTCATCTCATCGCTGGCGAACGCGCAACGGTTTTATGATTTGGAAGACAGCGACAGCATCCACGGACTGACCGTGCGCATCAGCGATCCGTTTCAAGCCACCGCCGTCGCGCGCGAACTGAAGCAGGCGCTGGGTCCGGAATTTTGGGTGACAACCTGGATGGAGGACAGCCCGATGATGATGGCGGTGATGGTGGAAAAAAGCATGATGCTCTACCTTCTGTTCTTCATTGTCATCGTCGCCGCCTTCGGCATCACCTGCACGCTCATCACGTTCATTGTGATGAAGACCCGCGAGATCGGGCTCCTGAAAGCCCTGGGGGCATCGAACCGCCAGGTGATGCGCGTGTTTCTCATTCAAAGTCTGATCGTCAGCATTCTCGGGGTGCTGGCGGGTCTTGGCCTGGGTTTGCTGGCGGTCGCCTACCGCAACGAGTTTCTCGCACTGATGCGCCGATGGACCGGCGTCCGGCTTTTCCCGGACGACATCTATGGCTTTAGTCAACTGCCCGCGCTCATTCTGCCCGGCGACATTGCGATCATCTGCGGCGGCTCGCTCGTGATCTGTTTGCTGGCGGCGGCGTTTCCGGCGCGACACGCGAGCCGGTTGAATCCCGTGGAGGCGTTGCGCCATGAGTGAACCGCTGCTCTCCGCCCGGTCGGTGACGAAAGCCTACACGCTGGGCAAACGCTCGCTGGAAGTGCTGTGCGGCGTTTCCCTCGAAGTGGCGCGCGGCGATTTCCTCGCGCTGCGCGGGGCGTCCGGCGCGGGGAAAAGCACGTTGCTGCATCTGTTCGGCGGACTGGATTCGCCGAATGCCGGCGAAATCTGGTTCGCCGGCAAAGACCTCGCCCACCTGCCGCCGTCCGAACTGACCGCGCTCCGCAATCGCAAGGTGGGCTTCATCTTTCAGGCCTATCATCTGTTGCCGGAACTCGACGCACTCGAAAACGTCTGCCTGCCGGCCCGCCTCGCGCGCGTGCCCGTCGCCGTCGCGGCGCCGCGCGGCCGCGAACTGCTCGCCCGGGTCGGCCTGGGCGCCCGGATGGATCACAAACCTTACGAGCTGTCCGGCGGCGAGCAGCAGCGCGTGGCCATTGCCCGCGCGCTGATGAACGAACCGGAGTTGATTCTGGCCGATGAGCCGACGGGCAACCTCGATTCGCACACCGGCGCTGAAATCATTGACCTGCTCGTGAACCTGCGCGCCGACAAAAACACCACGCTCATCATTGCCACGCACGATGCGAGCGTCGCCGCGCGCGCGCCGAAGGTGGTGGAACTGGTGGACGGCAAAATTCAGGGGTGATCCGAAGCTAAAGTGGCGCGGGCGCGGGCAACGGCCAGCTAAACCGCAGAAAACGAACGATGAGCGAGAACTACTGGGAACAACGTTATCAGACCGCCGACATGCCCTGGGAAAAAGGTGCGCCGTCGCCGGGCCTCGTGGATTTTCTGGCCGCGCAGCGTGCGTTGCCCGGCGAAACCGTGTGCGTTCCCGGCTGCGGCACGGGCCACGACGCGCGCGAATGGGCGAAGGCCGGCTTCCGCGTCTATGGCTACGACCTCGCGCCGAGCGCCATCAACCTGAGTGCGGAGCGGACCCGCGAAGCCGGATTGCAGGCGGAGTTCCGGCGCGCGGATTTTCTACGCGACGAACCGCCGTTCCCGTTCGATTGGATTTTTGAACACACCCTCTTCTGCGCGATCCAGCCGGGGGAACGTGAGCTTTACGTCCAGGCCGTGCGCCGCTGGCTCAAGCCCGGCGGCCAGTATCTCGCCGTGAATTATCTCATCCCCGACACCGACGGCCCGCCGTTTGGCACCACAGTCGAGGAAATCCGACAACGCTTCTCGCCGCACTTCACCTTGAAATCCGACTGGGTGCCGCGTTCCTATCCCAACCGGGTTGGACAGGAGCGAATCTTTTGGTGGCAGAAAAAAACCTAGTGCCGGGCCGAACGCCATGCCCGACCCGCAGCCGCCTGACCCGAACCTGAAGCCCGACGCTTACACCGTGCTGCGCAACCGCGATCTCCGGGTTTATCTCACCGGACGACTGATCGCAATCATCGGCCAACAGATGTTCGCCATGGGGCTGGGCTGGGAGCTTTACGAACGGACAGGCTCCGCCCTCGCCCTCGGTTTCGTGGGTCTGACGCAGGTGATCCCGATGCTGATCTGTACGCTGCCCGCCGGCCACTGCGCCGACCGCTACAACCGCAAACGCATCATCGTGCTGATGACGATGATCCTCGCCGCCGTGAACCTCGCGCTGGCGGGCATCTCCGCCGCGCGCGCCCCGGTGCTGTTGATCTACCTCTGCCTCATCGTCACGGGCACGGCCAAGACGTTTATGTGGGCGGCCAGCGCGTCGTTTCTACCGCAACTCGTCGAGCGCAAGGACCTCGCCCGCGCTGTCAACTGGAGCAGCACCACCTTTCAGATCGGCTCCATCACCGGCCCGGCCGTGGGCGGCATTGTGCTGCACTTCACCCATCACGCCGCGTGGATTTATGTGCTCAACGCGCTGGCCGCGATGACTTGCAGCGTGCTCGTCAACCGGGTGCGCCTGCATCACGTGGCGGTCATCGCGGAGAAATTTTCGTTCAAAACGCTGCTCACCGGTTTCCGCTTCGTGTTCACGAACCGGATCATCCTCGGGATCATCACGCTCGACCTGTTCGCCGTGTTGCTGGGCGGCGCCACGGCGCTGCTGCCGGTTTATGCGAAGGAGATTTTGCACGTCGGACCGTACGGGTTGGGCTGGTTGCAAGCGGCGCTGCCGGTGGGCGCCATCTTGTGCGCCTTTACCCTGACCCACCGGCCGCCGCTCCAAAAGGCCGGCCCCGCGCTGCTCTGGGCGGTGGCCGGCTTCGGCCTCGCAACCATCGTGTTTGGGTTGTCGCAACATTTCTGGCTGTCGTTCGCCATGCTGATGGTCTGCGGCATGTCGGACAACGTGAGTGTGGTGGTGCGGCATACCCTCGTGCAGTTGCTCACGCCCAATGAAAAACGCGGCCGCGTTTCCGCCGTCAACAACCTCTTCATCGGCACTTCCAACGAACTGGGGGAAACCGAGTCCGGCGGCGTTGCGTACTGGTTCGGCCCGACGCTGGGGAATACAATTGCCACTGGCGCGATGATCTCGGTCGTGTCCGGCGGCGTTGGGACGATCCTCGTCGTGCTGGCCGTGGCCTGGCTCTGGCCGGAGATTCGGAAATACGGGCGGCTGGACGGGCCTTGAATAGGAGCGCCGCTGGCGCTGAAAAAGCGGCGGTGAACGCGCCGCAGTCCAGACGCTGCGCGGGATTTGGTGACGCTGGGCGGGCGCAACCGCGCTTTGGAACTGGCAGACATGTCGGCCAGTCGGAAAGCGGCGACGTGTCGCCGCAGTCCAAATCAAAGGCGGCGCGAGGTTTGGAGCCGTTCGGCAAGCACCGGTCTTGCTTGGCGGTTGAAACCAACTAATCTCGCGTGTGAAAGCGCAGCACTAAAACGAAAGCAGATTTATGGAACTCCAAACATTTGTTGAGAACACGGTATTGGCGATTGCGCGCGGCGTTGAAGCCGCCCGT
>ORMF011964046.1_pt1 | contig 12400 bp, 10 predicted proteins | sample 1779871 | NCBI WGS metagenome assembly ORMF01 (sample SAMEA104232316, study PRJEB22302) | groundwater metagenome | biome: forest; feature: aquifer; material: groundwater | place: USA | collected 2011-08-07 | depth 5.4 m | reverse complement strand
TCTCGACGGCGTTATGCCGATGCATTGCTCCGCCAACATGGGCAAAGATGGTGACACGGCAATCTTCTTCGGTCTTTCAGGAACGGGAAAGACGACACTCTCCGCCGATCCGAATCGCTGCTTGATTGGCGACGACGAGCAAGGCTGGATTGGCGGACCGTACGGCATCGGCAAACGCATCAGCATCAAGTACACCCGTGCGCTGCTCAACGCCGCGCTGGGTGGACAGTTGTTGAAGGCGAAGTACCTAACCGATCCTGTATTCGGGTTCCAAGTTCCTCAAAGCTGCGACGGAGTTCCGGCAAGCGTTCTCAATCCGGGCGAGTCGTGGCACAGTAAAGAAACATACATGCAGAAGTACAAAGAGCTTGCTGCGCGGTTCATCGAGAACTTCAAGAAGTTTGAAGAGGGGTGTCCGCCGGAGGTGGTTGCGGCGGGACCGAGGAGGTGAAGCTGTACTGTTAGCATTGGACCGAGACACCCCGTTCATCAGACGCTTGACTGTACGTACAGGTTGGAGTATCTTGTACGTAAGAAATAGAGCCTGTTGTGAACACAAAACTCACACTCAAGCTTGACGCGTCGGTCATCCGTCAGGCGAAGAGGCACGCTCACAAGAACGGCAGAACGCTCTCGGCTGTAGTGCTGGACCTTTTGCTTGCCCGTGAGCCACACTACCGAGCTGCTGTTCAACTCTTTGCACTGATCGAAGAGAAGAAGCTGGATGGATATGTTTCATCGCTCATCTGCGCAAATTTGTATTACTTGCTGCGGAAAGCAAAAACGGGTCGAACAGCAAAAGCGATTCTTCAGGACCTCAAGTCGCTGCTTAAGATTCTTCCTGTAACAGAAAAAACCATCGGCCTGGCGCTTGCCTCCGAGTTCCATGACTTCGAGGACGCTATCCAATGTTTTGCGGCGACGGAAGCTGGTATCAATCTGCTGATTACAAGAAACAAGAAAGACTATGCCCGCGGCGAGATAGAGGTCTGCACGGCGGAGGAATTCTTGTCTACATTTGAAGAGTATGGACGTTGACCGCGAGATTATGCAGAAGCACAGAGAGCTTGCTGCGCGGTTCATCGAGAATTTCAAAAAGTTTGAAGCGGGGTGTCCGCTCGACGAGTCGAGTCATCGACCGAAAGTGATTGCAGCGGGACTGAAGCGTTGAGCATCATGTAATGGCGGGTTCGTCTCACATCCATCGAAATGCAGTATGATGCATTGATTCTAACCACCAATTGCGTACTCAAAGACGCGAGGGAATAAAACAATGAAGACTCTGTCGTTGATTTTTCTGCTGATCATTTCAAACCCAACTACGTTATCGCAGTGGGGTTCACCGCGCGCTGTTGATACTGCCGCTGTCTTTTCTTCTACGGGAAGAGTGCCAATAGGCATCGGCGTGGGACAACAAGGGGAACTGGCGATCGTGCCATGGAGAGTGGACACGTTGGTCTGTTATTTCTCCACAGACAATGGGCGAACGTTTACGCGTTCTGTTATTGATCACGGGTGGAACTTCTATTACTCGGGAGAGAACATCGGCCCCGTAGAAGGTGTGGGTTTCGACCATCTCTCGAACATTTTTGTCCTTTGGCGTAAATACGCATACGACGAGCTTGTCGGTTGGTATTCATTTCGTATTTCCAAGTCTGCCGATGGCGGTAGAACATTCTTTCCGTATTGGGCGACGCGCTATTTCGGCGGCACATCAACGTCGAGCCTGTTGAAGGCCGCGCTCTTCATCGACGCGAAGAATCGCATCCATTGTGTTTGGGATAGCGTCGATTATTCCGGATACAAGTACGTTTACACAGAGCTTTCTGCCAGCGATTCATCCATCGAAATGCAAACTCGTTTGCCAACCGTCGCTGCGTCGGGCTTTCCCGCTTCGATGGATGTGTATACAGAATTGAATGTGGTCCACGCAGCGTTGAGCGCAAGGAAGCCGCGCGAAGCACGATCTGCACTGTACTACTTTCGCTCTGCCGATTCGGGCAGAACATTCTCTTTGACACTTGCGGTTGATACACTAAATGCGCGAAATCCACGGTTACTCCGGCGAGCAGCTGGTGGATTTCTGCTGGTACACACATCAGGATCTCTCGCACCTGGCGCCAGCTACAATGATACAGCTATTGTTGCAAGGTCCGTAATGGACTCTTCAGTCTCGCAACCCCTATTGTTGGCTGAGCAAGCGGGATATGCCAGCAATCCGATAGACGCACAGAAGCATGATTCTACAATTTATATTGCGTACACTCGCTTTCAACCAGTCTATGGTGTTTCGTTCTATCAAACAAACGAATTCGGCGGCACACCGTTAGACAGTCTGTTTCTGCCGGGCCACCATTCACCGGCTCTTGCCATTGATTCGCTTGGAGGTAAGTACCTCGTGTCCGTGTTTCAGAATCGAATTTATCTTTCAACAAAAGATATTGTTCTTGATGTCGAGCAGAATCGCGAAGGAATCCCGAACGCCTTCCATCTTGATCAGAACTATCCCAATCCCTTTAACCCAACCACAACAATTGAGTTCGCGCTTCCAACGTCCAGCCACGCAACACTCAAGGTGTTTGACCTGCTCGGGAGAGAAGTCGCAACACTCGTGGATGAGAACTTGCCTGTTGGAGTTCACAAAGCGGAATGGAATGCAAAGGATCACGCAAGCGGTGTTTATCTTTATCGGTTACAGGCTGCAGATTTTGTCGGGACGAAGAAGCTTTTATTGTTGCGTTGAACTCGGTTGTTCGTCTCAGCAAAGGCGAGTCCAACCGGCTCGCCTTTCATTTGTTGAAACTCACTTTTCTATGCCGTTTCAACAAGCATCGGCACCGAACGCTCAGGCACTTTCATCCGAAAGACAGCGTAGCTTCGTTTCTCTCGTTTGCATTTCTCCACAATCTGCTCGTTGGCTGCGAGTAGTTCAGGATCGTTCTCAGGAAGTATAATGAGTTGAGCATCTTTGGGAATTTGGTCGAAGACCTCTTCGTGCTCTAAACCGTAGCGGTGGAACTCTTCCAACAACTCGAAGTTTTTCCGAACCATCGCATCATTGGTCATATTCAAATCTCCCTTTCATATCTCTCCCTATAATATCGCCACTGCGTCTTGATGTCCTTAACCGCAAACGTAAAGGCTCTGTTGAAATCATCGACGGGAAGTGGCTGTTTCTCTGTTGGCATTCCTGCATGGAACATGTCACGATGCGCAAACCCATGAGCAGTATCGTAGCGGACAATCGGACACCAGCGTGATGCAATGTTTGTCTCGTATTGTACCACGAATGATTGAATCTCGCCACGATCCACCACTGCCTGAACCCGGATTCGATCGACTCCTCTGATGGACAACTCATACAGATAAGAGATTTCTTTCACGTCTGCTCAGATGCTGATGACCATAGCCCTCCGCCTGCAAGCTATCCATTCACATTTTCAAAGTCAAATAGGGTTTCCATTCCATCGCGTAGGGGCAGTCAAGCCGTGTACAATCAGCCCCATGAACTGCGAAATATCCTTCTCAATTTGTCGGGCGGATATGTTCAAACGCGAAAGATAATTGTGCAAAAGTGATTGCGGCGGCTCCATCAGCCGCATCGTTTGTTTTCCGAAAGGATGTTGCGCAGATGCGGCGCCACGCCGAACCTTGACATTAGAAACCACTGTTGATACATTGAGCCATGGAAACAAGGTCTGAAGTCTGGGAAGCACTTGCGAAATTCTTCCTGAACATCGCGAACGGAATGATTCTCGCGGGCATTGTAGCCTATGTCTTTCAGGACAGGAACCTCGTAGCTGGCTCACTCATTGTCGCAGCAGGAATTGTTACGCTGGTAGGCGGTCTATACTTGACGGGAATTGCAGCCATGTTGAAGAGGGAGGAGAAGTAGATATGGAGTTTGTTTTGGGAGTCGCTATTCTGTTTGCAATTCTTAGCATTGTTGCTTCGCTGATTGCGAGAAAGCAACTGAAATCGCTTCGAGAAAAGCACAGCACCGCTCACAAATAGTCACCAGAGTCAAGTAGGTAAAGGCGCTGGAAGAAAAACACGGTACGGCGCACAAGTAAGCGTCCTGACGAACGTCATGCTTGGAAAAATTGATTCATGGCGAGGCAGCACCATTAGCCGCCTCGTTTGTTTTCGAGAGGATGTTTCGGAGATGCGGTGCCAGGAGTTCTGCAATTCTTCGATGCCCGCGCTCGTCAAAGTGACAAAAGTCGTAATACACCGATGGTTGCTGCTCTAACTCATTCGCACCGTCTACAATCTCAACCTGAAACTTCTCTCCAACTCTACGCATAATCTGGTTGTACTCTCTGTCTAAGCGAATTGGGTAGCCACCCTGAAGGGAGCGGCTGGGCTTCTCTATGATTGAAACCTTCCGCGCTTCTTCACGATTTCCAACTTTGAGATATGCTTTCTCGAGATACCGTCGAGCGAGCACAGTAAACAGCGTGCTCTCACGACTGGAGATGATCAAACTCTCGATTGCAGAATCAGGCTGCGCTCGTTCTAATTGACCGACGCCTTGCAGCACGTAATGCGTTTGAATTGGATTATCACCAAGGAGAAGAAACAGGAGTGGAATCTGCTCTCGTTGTGCCAGTTCTGCAATTTCTGAAAGATTCTGTCCATAATCTTGCGGGCTGACACGCGGCTGCAATGAATCGGCAACAACGGGCTTCGTCGCCTCCTCAGAAATGAAGCCGACACCTCTCAATCCAAATCGCAGCGCACGGAAAACGTAAGACCTTTCTAGCATATCAAGCCATTGCTGTCGTTTGGACAATTCGTATATCCGTTGAAATGCGGCAGCACCGTCTACGTCATCAGCGTTCAACACATATCTTCGATCATTATAGCTGAACGAAGCGACGATAACATCAGGCCGAAACTTCTGCAAAGCTCGATGAAGAACAATCTTGCCGTGATAGGACGAATATCCCGGCGCAGCCAGATTGATTGTGACGGCATCAGCAAGCAGGCTGTCCACGAGCGACGTAAAAATCTTATCGAGAGGATAGTCGTTGCCGAACGTGTTCGAGTCGCCGATGAACAGAATTTTCTTCTTCGTCGAATCAGCATGCTTCGCAGCATCACCGATTAAGAATCCGTTCTCATCAAATTGCCGATTGACCGCAGCGATGTTGTTGTTGAAGCCGGGCTTGCGCTCCCAGCCGAGTTCCGGTGAATAGACGAACCAATCCTCCTGTTTCTTCTTTTCAGATTCAGTATCGGCAACAAATGTAAAGGCGGCTCTCGACAACAATTCGAGTACGGCAAGAGCAATAACAAGTGAAAGAATCCCCGAGAGATACTTCTTCATCGGTTGTCCTTCTTCCAACCCGGACCGCGCACAACACGTCCCGGCTTTGCGCCTGTGTGCTCGCCATCCTTCAAGACTTGGATACCGTTGACGAACACATGAATCATTCCTGTCGAATACTGATGCGGCTTGTCGTACGTCGCATGATCTGAAATCTTTGCCGCATCGAACACAACTATGTCTGCGTAGTTGCCGACATTGAGAGCACCACGCCTTCGTAATTTGAGATCGGATGCAGGGAGAGAGGTCAGTCTTCGAACAGCTTCTTGAAGTGAAATTACTTTCTCATCACGGACATATTTGCCAAGAAGTCGAGCAAAGTTGCCATACGCCCGCGGATGCGGATTTGATTTGAGAAAAACTCCTTCCGGCGCCATTGACTCCGCATCAGAACCGAAGCTCATGAAAGGAAGCATCACCTGCTTCCTCACATTTTCTTCCGACATCAAAAAGTAAACGGTTGAGACACGACTGTCATCTTGTACAACCAAGTCCATCGCCATCTCTTCGGGAGATTTGCCGCGTATCTTCGCAACTTCGGCAAGCGTTTTTCCCGTGAGATATTTCAGCGAATCGGTTTTGAATCCAACCAACAACACTTTCTCCGCCGAACCTGCGGCGAGATAGAGATTCTCCCATTTGTCTGTTGGCGCGGACATTTCTTTCAAGACGCGTTTTCTCATTTCAGGATTCTGTAACCGTTTCTTCCACTCTTGCAGTCCTCCTTCTTGCACCCACGGCGGCATTGAGGCGTCAAGTCCAGTTGCACCGGCGGTGTATGTGTACATGTCTGTTGTGATGCGAAGTCCTTCCGCTCGTGCCATCACTATCTTTTCGACGAGCGAGCCCATTTTGCTCCAGTTACTCTTGCCCGCCGCTTTCAGGTGATAGAACTCCGCCGGAATGTTCGCCTCACGTCCGATCGTTATCAACTCGTCCGCTGCTTCAAGCAATTGGTTGCCTTCACTCCGGATGTGTGAGATGTACATGCCGCCGTAACTCGACGCAACTTTGCACAACTCAATCAGCTCATCTGTCTTCGCGTAAAACGCAGGCGCGTAAATGAGCGACGAGCCAACACCGAGCGCCCCTTCTTCCATCGCTTGCCGAACAAGGGATCGCATTCTCTCCATTTCCTCAGCATTCGGCGGACGGTTCACATAGCCAAGCTGATAAATGCGAACAGTTGTTGCTCCTACAAACGACGCCACGTTCGTCGAGATTCCTTTCTTCTCCAAAAACTCAAGATACTCGCCGAGCGTCGTCCATTTGATTTCGTACTTGATGTCGCCTTGCATCTCGAGCATGTTCTGCTTCATCCGCTCATTGAGCGGTCCCATGGATTCGCCTTCGCCGAAGATTTCCAGCGTGACGCCCTGACGAATATCGCTCTGTGATTTTCCATCTTCAATCAAGGACTCATTCGCCCAACTCAGCATGTTGATAAACCCCGGCGCAGCGGCGAGACCCCTTGCATCAATTTCGGTTTTGCCTTTCGCATTGCTCAGATTTCCAACCGCAGCAATCGTATCCGCGTTGATTGCAACATCACCGACAAACGGCGCGCCGCCGCTGCCGTCGTAAATCGTTCCGTTGCGGAGGATGAGGTCGTATTCTTTCTTCGATGAACAAGAAGAAAAAAGTAACGCAAGGAGCAGAAATGTTGCTTTATTCATATGGCTCTTTCTCATGAATGAAAAAGAAAACCACTAAGACACAAAGACACTAAGAAGAACATTTTGGAAAACTTCGTGTCCTCGTGCCTTGGTGGATCACGCATCTGTTATTTCAAATCACAGCCCCCACCAATAACTCACCTTCAACAGGAACGCGTCATCGTGCGGCAGTTTGAAAGTCTCGCGGAACCGGGGACCGAAGTCCGTGGCGTAATCACCGGAGTCGTCGAAGCGACCTTGCGTCCACACCACATAGATGGTGCTGCCGGGTAGATATTCCCAACGCAAGAGCACATTTGTCTTGAAATCAATCTGATTGAAATCATAGTTCGGTCGAGGAGGAATCGTTGACTGCAATTGCTCGCTTCCGGCAAGCAACCGGTAGTTGTCGTAGCGACCGCGTGCGAGAAGAATTTGTGAATAAAACTGAAGCGACAGTGTGCGCGTGAACGTAACAATGCCGCGCAACGCTAAATCAATCTCATCAACATCTCTATCGCCAAACAGACTCTTGCCGTTTTGCGAAACAATCCTCCCGCTTTGCAGAACGCCCGCCTCTTCGTCTCTCGTCTTTTCAAAATAGAACAGCGGCGTCACTTCGATGTTCGACGCCGGGCGAATCGTAACGCCGAGCAGTGTGCTGAAACTTGTTTTGTTCTTCTCATCAAATTTGTAATCGGTGGTAAGGGAGACCTGCACAGGCTTGCGCTCATCCGTCATTACTTCTGCTCTCAGCCAATAATTGACAGGACGGAGATACAACCCGAGGATGCCCCGCTCCTCGTCGTCATAGGCGTGGCCGGACACAACTGAGCGCAACGTGGAGCGCCAGAAGTTCGTCCAATCCGCCGTGAACTTTGAATCAACAAATGCAGCGGTGCGGACGGTGTTCCAGTTCCATCGAGCCTCCGGCACGAGCGAGAACGAATAACGGCGGAACCACCCTTCTGCTTTGTTCTCACGATACAAGAACTGCACGTAAGCGCCATGGTAGCGCGGCTGGTTGAAGAAGCCGATGTCGTTGCTATTGAAGTTTGTGCTGAAAAAATTGTACGAAAGCGTATAGTACCAATGCTCGGCGGCGATTTTTGAAAACAACATTCGTCCGGCGGAGCCATCGGGATTGTTGCGCGTGCTGGAGGAATGCACGCCCGCGACATAACCATCCAGTGTATACTCGCCCTCGTCGAAGCGAAGATTCCAGTCGAAGCCCCCGCTGAATGCGGGCAGCGTGTTCTCACGCACCGCAAGCGTCGCGATGCCGCCGAACCAAGAGTTGTCCCCGAGTTCCTGCTTCATTCTCACAACGTTGTACGAGCCGCGTGGCTCTGTGCGAATCTTCGATTCCATTCCCACACTATCTTTCACCACAGCATTCTCTTCATCCGTCGCAGTCGTGAGAAGTCCAAGCGAGAACCCGGACTCCGAATGTCCCGTCACTTTTGCTGCGCCGAGAATTGTTGTCGTGAGAGGATTGTCTTCGATTGTTCCTCCTGCAGGCGGAGAAACAAAAAAACTTCCGCACGGTCGCTGCCCAAGGCGTCGTGAGTAGAAAAGAGTGAGCGGTGAATTGTCCACCGCGTTGCCGAACTCAAACAACTGCGCACCTTCAATAAAGAACGGACGCTTCTCCGGATAATACGTCTCGAAGACGGTGAGATTGAGAATCGACTGGTCAACTTCCACCTGACCGAAGTCGGGATTGAACGCGGCATCGAGCGTGAAGTTACGGCTGAGTCCGTACTTCAAATCAAGCCCCGCACCAGCAGCTCGGTCGGACTTGTATGGACGCGCAGGCGACTCTGTTTCAAATGTTGCCGTGCCCGATGCGTAGGGAATCAAACTCAAATTCAATGGCGGTGTGATTGCTCGAATGCCTTCCACATGTCCCCACCTGGAAATCAGCAACCGCTCCGTGCTCGCCACCAACACCCATTCATCAGTCTCACGCTTGCGGCTGATGTAGCGCCGGAAGTTGATTCCCCATTCGTAGTTCTTATCATCCTGCGGCGAGAAGCGAATCGCATTGTACGGAATTTCAAACTCGGCAGACCAGCCTTCGCGATGACGCGCTGTCGTTACTCTCCACACAGCGTCATAACTCAAATCGTACACGTTGCCGTCTTGCGAAAGAAAGCCATCGCTCTGCACACCCGCAACGTTAGCGGAAAACACAAACGCGGTTTGATGGTCGTGGTACGAATCAATCTGCACAGTGAAGCGGTCGGCTTCGGAGGCTCGATCGCGTCGAGTAAGCTGCGAGACAATTCCACGCGGGTCGCTGTCGTAGCAAATCACCCCGACGTAAATTGCTTTGTCGTCAAAGAGAATTCGAACCAGCGTGCTTTCGGTTGGCACATCACCTTCGTTCGGGTAGAATTGCGTGAAGTCTTGAACAGGCGTTGCAGCTTGCCATTGCCAATCATGCAGCAACCCATCGAGTTGCAACGGACCTTCAACCCGCACGGCGTTGATAACTTTCGGAGAGGTGCCCCCAAAAGCTGCTGTGAGAAGTAAAGAGTATGCGAGAAGAAAGCCCCCGACGAATCGCATAAGATTTGAGAGTGTGGATATACGGGCAAGAGTACCTCGTCAAGATAGGCTTCCCTTCGTAGAAAATCAATGCGGGGCCAAAAGCATCGCCACAAAGACACAAAGGGCACAAAGGTTTCACGAAGTTTTCTTAAAGATTCCTTCGGGAACCTTCGTAAACTTCGTGATTCAGCGTTTCGCTTTTAGACTTACAACATTCTCAATATGGTACGTATGCGGAAACATATCAACGGGTTGGACTTCAACGATGCTGTAGCCCGTCTCGTTGCACATCAGCTTCAGGTCGCGGGCTTGTGTGGTAGGGTTGCAACTGACATAGACGATGCGTTCGGGCTTCATCTCCAAAACTTCTTGCACAACTTTATCGTGCATGCCTGCGCGGGGCGGGTCAATAATCATCACGTTCGGCTTCGCATGATCGGCAAGCCAGCGTGTGTCTCTCGTGAGCTTGTCCTTCAAATCGCCGAGGATGAACGTGCAGTTGCTGACTCCGTTTGCCGCGGCGTTCTTCTTCGCATCTTCAACGGCTGGCTCAACCGATTCAACACCAACGACTTCCTGTACATCATCTGCAATGTGCAAAGCAATTGTCCCCGTCCCCGAATACAAATCGAACACAACATCGTCAGGTTTCAATTGCGCCATGCGTTTCGCAGTGTCGTACAACCGTTCAGCTTGCTTCGTGTTTGTTTGAAAGAATGAGTTGGCAGAAATGCAATATGTTCGTTTCCCAATCTTCTCTGTGATGTAGCCCGGGCCATGATAAACTTTCTCATAATCCCCAATTGCAACTTGCGACTTTCGATGCGTGATGTTGTTGATGATTGTGGTAATGGAAGGAACAGCAGCTAAGAGCGTAGAGCTTAGAGCAGAGAGGAGTTCGGGTTGGTCGTCAGTCGTTACAAGGTTCACCATAAGTTCATTCGTGTGCGCGCTCTGACGAATGACGAGGTTGCGGAGATAGCCTGTGTGTGTGAATGTTGAGTAGATGGAAAGCTGCCTTTCAACACAAAACTTCCGCACAAGATTCAAAATCTGATTACTGATTACCGATTGCAGATGGCATTCGTCGAGGTCGAGCACTTTGTCGAAGCGCTGAGGAATATGCATGCCCAGCGCGAACCGTTCCCTCTGCTGTCCGACGTCCGACCTCTGACCTCCGACCTCTGACTTCTGACCTCTTTCTTCTTGCTCCGTTTTCCATTTCTCAAGTTCTTCTCTCGTCAACCATTTCTCCCCGAACGAGAACTCCATTTTGTTTCGATAGAAGTAGATGTCCTCCGCGCCGAGTGCCGGATTCACCATAACATCTTTGAAACCGCCAATGCGTTCAAGCGCGTCAACAACATGCTGGCGCTTGAAATCGAGCTGTGCTTGATAATCAACATACTGCCACTTACACCCGCCGCAGGTTCCAAAATATTTACACCGCGGCTCAACACGCAACGGAGATTTTTTGAGCACCTCAACGACATCCGCTTCGAGAAATTGCTTTTTGATTTTCGTCAGACGCACGCGCACATCATCGCCGGGCACGCCGCCTTGCACGAAGACGACCAAGCCGTCGACGCGGGCGATGGATTTTCCTTCGAAGGCGAAGGAGTCGAGGGTTACGGTGAGTTCGGTGCCGCGTTGAAATTGCATCAGTTCACCATTTCATCATTGCAACATTGTTTCATTGCTTCTCGGCAAAGGGGGTTGTTTCTATCAAATGTCGAAATGCTGAAATGATTCAATGTTGAAATTCCCCAACAACCCTCTCCAACTCCTTCGTTAGCTCCCCCCACTTGAAATAGAGGTCGGCTAATTCCCTCTCTAACGCTTTGTATTGCGCCGTAACTTCCTTCACCCTCTCGCCATCTTTGTAGAAGTCTGCGTGCCCCATCAACTCTTCGAACTCCGCTTTTTGCTTTTCTTTCGCTTCAATTTCCCGTTCGAGCATATAGATTTTTTGTTGAATGGGTTTTGTTCGATGTGAACGCTTCTGCCGTTGCTCGGCTTCCATGCGCTTACGTTCTTTATCGGAGAGTTGTGCATCGTCTTTCTTCTTTTGAACAACAATGGTCGCGGCTTGCACCCAAGCTTGCTCTTTCTGCTTGGCGTAAATGTAATCACTCACGTTGCCGAGATATGTTTTGATTCTGCCTTGCCGAAACTCAATCACCTTGTTCACAATCGGATCGAGGAAGTCGCGGTCGTGAGAGACGATGACGTAGCTTCCCTCGAAGTTCATCAGCGCTTGTTGCATCACTGCTTTCGAGCGCATATCGAGATGGTTCGTCGGCTCGTCCATCACGATGAGGTTACACGGCTGCAATAGCATCTTCGCAAGGGCAAGCCGGCTCTTCTCCCCGCCGGAGAGGACACCGACTCTCTTGAACACATCATCGCCGCTGAAGAGAAAACAGCCGAGCAAATTGCGCAGCGATTTTCTTATCTCACCAACCGCTACCTCATCTACCGTTCCGAGAACATCATGATTGGGATTCAATTCATCCGCTTGATGTTGAGCGAAATACGAAACGATGACGTTGTGTCCGGCTTTCCGCTCGCCGGCATCAAACGGCTCAACCCCTGCAATGATTTTTGAAAGTGTGGATTTCCCTGCGCCATTCACACCAACAAACGCAATCCTGTCGCCACGGTCAATATCGAAATCAATTCCATTGAAGATTTGTTTCTCGCCATAGCTTTTATGAATACCTTTCAACTCTATTACTACGCGTCCGCTTTGGGGTGCAGGAGGAAAGTTGAAATGAATGCCGCTTTCTTCGTCCTCAATCTCCACAAGGTCCAACTTCTCAAGCTGCTTAATGCGGCTTTGCACCTGCCGCGCCTT
>ORMF010404160.1_pt1 | contig 12401 bp, 7 predicted proteins | sample 1779871 | NCBI WGS metagenome assembly ORMF01 (sample SAMEA104232316, study PRJEB22302) | groundwater metagenome | biome: forest; feature: aquifer; material: groundwater | place: USA | collected 2011-08-07 | depth 5.4 m | reverse complement strand
TAGGCTGCCGGCGTCCTAGCGCCGATTCCACCAGGCACTGATCAGCTCAGTGGCAGAGGAAATTGCCGCTTTCGCAGACGTAGCGGCCGCCGCAACCGTATTAGACGTGGACCCTGCAATTGACTTCAACGAATCAACCATCATTTTGGCGGAATCACTTTCTACCACAGCAGTAGTGGTAGAAAATAAATTTTCTTTACTGCTGACAACAACCCGCCCCACATTGCCAGATCCAAAAAAAGATGAATGAGATACAGAAAAATGCGCGTCTGATACCGGCTGAATATCGATACGACACCAACCCGCTTCTTGTGCCGCTGCCTCATACATAAATAAAACTTTATTCCAAAATTCTTTTACTTGGCAATTGGTAATCGATTTTAAAAGCAAGGAACGAATTTTATCATGCACTATTTTCTCATCAAAATCTTTGATTAGAATCACATACTGAGAAAACATCACCAAATTCATTTCAAAATAACAATGCAAAATCAACTGTCGGAAAAAAAATGTCAAAAAAGTTTCATCTGACAATTGAATGAGTTTATATATAAACGCTTTTATTTCATTGGCCGTTTTAAAAGAAGTGGCTTGTTCACGCAATTTCATGGCGGATTGCAAAAAAACAGTTGAACAGGGTGCATGTGGTGCTCGCATCGCATCACTTGCATACCACAAAGCACGATCAAACATCAGCAACACACTATTTTTATTTATCAAAACTGTTTCAAGCCCAACCATATCGGTTTTACTCAACCAGTCTTGAGTATATTGCACAACTTCATCTAAATTAATTTCATCTGGCAACTCTGTCAAATCAAAGTCCGGTTTACAAATAGCTGAGATAAAAGAACGAAGAAATTCATGCGAATTGGCAACGTCATCCATGACTTTCCTTAGGGAAATAATTTGTTTTCTATGTAAATCATTATTGTCGAAGTTCAAAACAATCGCATTAAAAACGTGAAGCATTGAAAGACAAGTAGGAAAACAATTTAAAATTAACTGAGAGAAAAATCCAGTCTCATTTGGTATAAAATAAAGCTGATTAAGCGCGCCCTTTATCATCAACGCATTATAAATACGCTGAGTATCTGCATCTCGCCCATGAAAAACAACAGAACTCACTTCTCGTTGCAATTCTGATGCAACTTGCTCAAATCTAATTTTCAAAAAATCACAAAAAAATTGCATATAATTTTTGATTACTGCGTCACGATGTCGTGCAAAGTTTTTTTCATCATATTTTTTTAAACAATAGAAGAAATCGTTTATATTGTTCTGGAGCTCACCTGGCGTCAACTGAAAAATAATTTCAGAGAATCGATCTGAAGCCAGCAATATTTCTCGTAATTGTTTTTTTCGCAAAGATAAATTTTCTTTTAGATTGTCACAGCCTGAGAAGTCAAATAACTCATCAAAATCAGGTGCAATAACAATGTTTAATAAAGTTAATTCTCTTTTTTTAAAAAAAACAGGGAATTCTTTGGAATCTGACGATATATAACCAGATAGTTTCGATAGAAATTGGGACGCCAACTTATTATTGCGATCTCCGTCCGTTAAAGATGAATGATAGTGAATTTCAGTTAGAGGTGAATCTGGCACCATTGAATCAAACCGTATTATTTTATAGCAATCAACCATATCAATAAAAAAATTCTCCAGTAGAGAACAAGATTGATTCAAAAAAAATAAAACTGATACTGCCTCAACAATACCCTGATCAAATAACACATGCACATCACACGTATTTAAAATTTGAACTCCGCTCGTTTGCGCTGAGTTAATTGCACACCCTAAAAAAGCCTTCTTACCCTCGCGAATTTCATATATCGAGCGTCGTTCGAATACATGATCTGGAGAAAATAATCTGAAAAAATCATGGTAAATTCTGTCTATATGAAAATCATGCGGATTAAAAAATTCCCGCAATAACCACGGTGATCGTTGATTAGGCAATACACCTATGCCTTCACGAAAATAATCATATGATTTATATTCTAATGGGCCAAATGTTAAATCATCTATCAACAAATCGCCACTATCTGTCCGCATCCATGCCAACCTTAAAATAGAGTTATTTAAAGAGACGCCACGGCGTTAAGAAACTTACTGCATAAGCCAACATTGACGGTTGCACAGCCGGTTGATCTGGCACAAGTAACCCAGACTGCGATGACATCGCTGCTGCAGAGGAAAATAACGCGTGCCCAGACCCTGAGGTACGAAAACCTGATGTTTGCGAATCACGATTTTCCTTTATTTGCGCTTGCAAGGATTCTCTAAAATGCGTATCCAACTGGACCATCGCCTCTGGTGACACTTTCGCTACAGAAAGTAGCTGTTCAATATCCCTTTTTATGAATTGCGGATCATATCTGTTCTCTGGTGATACGGCATTTTCAGAAAGAGTCACAATCACATCCTCAGCAAAAACAACAACCGCTAATTGGTGTAAAAATAAATTCCAAAAATCCCGTGGTGCAATTTGCATCAACTTAAATAGCTGCTCACACAGTTGATCTGAATTATTTTCGTGAATGATTGTTTGAAACAGCGGCTCCATAGCATTGGGTAAACCGGGTTGTGCACCCTTGAATTGGGCCACAGCACGTTCATAAATATAAATTAACAAATTTTTGTTAATTAGCACATCCTTTAGTCCAATTGTTTCAGTTCGCCTCAACCAATCAATACACCGTTGCGCAAAAGCGGTCTGAGAAAACTTATTCAAATCTATTATCAAAGGCTCATCATTTTGACGTGCAATTGGTCCTAGTTGTTGCGTATTAACCGCCATTTCTGATACCACCTGAAATGCGATAGCAAGTGTCATCATGTTATGCGGATATAAAGAACACAGCGAAAAACAATTTTTTAACACTGTCAATATCGACAAACAACGAACAAAATGGCCCAACGAAGATTCTGAGGATAATTGAATCAGCGTATTTAAATATATCTTTTCAATACTGGATTTAATAATCTCACAATTAAAAGCGCGCTCATCCATATCGTTTGGCGCAAGATCACCGCCAGATCCTTCTAATCTCAAAATAAATGATTCGTCTGCCTTTTTAATTTGTTCCGCTTTAATTTGTTCCGCTTTAATTTGTTCCGCTTTAATTTGTTCCACAAAAATATCGACTAAAATAAGACAATTGTTTTTAATGATCGTGTTACGATACTCAAAAAAGTCTTCCGAATTGCCAGGAGTGAATTGGCGACAAATTAAATAAATACGTGTCAATAATTCCTGACTCGATAATGTATATATGACTTGAAATGCACTGTATTTCACCAAATACTGTCGTAATTTTGCTTGTTTTTCTAAGAAAACAGGGGCCCATCCCGCGTTTGGCATTAACGCAATATACAACACCTCCAGTAGATATTCGCTTTCAAATTCCTTATTCTGTGCGTTCGAAGTTGAATACCCTCTTTCTCGTCGAATAAAATTCAATAGTTCCACATCATTTCGGTCTACATGACGAATCAACATATTATGCGTAGAAGCATCTTTCTCAATTATCTCATCACTTTCTTCCGCAAATTGAAAACGATCAATTTTATAATTATCAACACCATCAATGGAATAAGAATTTACACACAAATAAGATTGGTTCAAGAAAAACAATACGGCAAAAGCGAGCGGTACATCAAAATCGATTAATCGTTTCACATCAGTTCGTAACAGGAGTTTCGCACTGAGATTTATTTGTTTTTTTTTATCCAGAAAAGCTTTCAGCTCGTCAACTTGCTGAGTGGTAAATTCTATAGATTTATAATTACTATCCCATTGATCTTGTTTAAATATTTCCTTTAATTCCTTGGGAAGAAGGCTTGTGATGTTTTCAGTTGTCAGGAGTTTCGCACTGAGATTTTTTTGATTTTTTTTATCCAGAAGAGCTTTCAGCTCGTCAACTTGCTGAGTGGTAAATTCTATAGATTTATAATTACTATCCCATTGACCTTGTTTAAATATTTCCTTTAATTCCTTGGGAAGGCCTGTGATGTCTGTAGTTATGATACTTCTTAGTATTTCAATATCCTCAGATTCAAATTCAGAAAGTGCGAAACTCCTGGTTATGATACTTCTTAGTGTTTCAATATCCTGAGGTGCAAATTCAGAAAGTGCGAAACTCCTGCGTAATAACTTTTTTTCACCAGCAAGATATTTTTTCCAGCACGAACCCACCGGGACTTTATCATTGCCTTCCATGCGATAAACTGTGCGTCGATCTAAAATTAACTGTGGAAAAAACTGATTTACCCATTTCCAATATAACGCTTCTTTTTCAATCTCTTTTGGGTTGGAACAATTTCGATAAACCCACTGCGAACCATCCGGCAGTGTCACTGTGGTTTCAGCATCAGCAGATGCACCTTGACTAAATTGCAATGCAGAAAATTCGATATCTAATTCTTGTTTACGCATAAAAACTCCGATTCGTTTTGTGCGTAGATCCTTAGCCAATAAGTCCTAATTCTTCCACCACCAATTGCACTGTCGATTTTCCGCGAAATTCATTCGCCTCTAATCGATACGCAATTTTTGTTCGTGCAGCGCGATGATTAGGCCATTGATTCACATCTACTTGAAATACAATCGCATCAACTGGATATTTTCCGCCTGGCGGCTGCAATACCATTTTCAAATGATTACCGCCCACTAATCGCTGAGATACAATATCAAATTCACCATCAAATAAGGGCTCAGGAAATTGCTGACCCCATGGTCCTGCATTTTTAATCAATTCCGCGTTATCGAGTGTTAATTCATCCGTGTGTAATTCACCATCGGTTTCAATCGTGCGACATAATTTATCTTCACTGATATGCCGAGAAATCTCTTCTGAAAAAAGCGCACTAAATGCTGATAAATCTTTTAATTTAATACTCAACCCCGCCGCCATCGCATGCCCGCCAAATTTAGATAAAATATGCGGATATTGCGTGGCAATGAAATCTAATACATCACGAATATGCACGCCATTGACGGATCGCGCCGATCCTTTTAATGTGTTTTCATCTGCTTTTGCAAACGCAATGGTTGGGCGATTTAATTTATCTTTGACACGCGAGGCCACCAAACCGATCACACCTTGATGCCAACTTTCTTCATATAAACAAATACCCAGTGGCAATTGTTTTTCCAAATCTAATTTATCGACTAACTCAAATGCTTGTTGCTTCATTTCAGATTCAATTGCGCGACGCTCGTAATTTAATTGATCGAGTTGTTTTGCATAATCTAATGCGATATCAAAATTAGTTTCTAATAAACACGAAATACCAAGCGACATATCATCCAACCTGCCCGCTGCATTTAATCGCGGACCAATTGAAAACCCTAGATCCATTGCCGCTAATTTTTCCGCAGAACGGCCGGCAATTTGTAATAAGGCACGAATACCCGGTCTTGCATTACCCGAGCGAATGCGCGCTAATCCTTGATACACTAAAATACGATTATTTTTATCAAGCGGCACCACATCAGCAACCGTTCCCAATGCAACTAAATCTAATAATTCAGCCATGTTTGGTTTTTGAATATTATTTTTTGAAAAATAATCACGCGACGTTAATTCAGCACGCGTGGCACACATCACATAAAAAATAACGCCAACACCAGCGAGTGATTTACTTAAAAATAAATCCTCTTTGCGATTCGGATTCACAATGGCAAATGCATCTGGCAATTGCGTGCCTTGCAAATGGTGATCTGTTACTACCACATCAATCCCATATGAATTGGCACGCGCAACACCATCGATGCTCGCAATCCCATTATCAACCGTGACAATAACATCAGGTGATCTGGTTTTGGCAACATCGACAATTTCAGGCGTTAATCCGTATCCGAATGTAAATCGATTGGGCACAAGGAAATCAACATTTTTTGCACCGAATGATTTTAATGCAGCAATAGCGAGAGCCGTACTCGTTGCGCCGTCAGCATCAAAATCACCAATAACTAAGAGTTTCTCATCACGCATGATTGCATCAGCAAGACGTACCGCCGCTTTATCAATATCAAGCAAATCGGTATAGGGAAGCAGAGAAGCAAGCGAACGATCGATATCCGCCATAGAACGCACATCGCGTGCAGCATAAACTCGCTGCAGCAACGAGGGCAATGAAGGTAGCTGCGTTGCATAATCACTTGGCAATGATCGACGAATTAGGCGTTTTTTCATCTGTTTTTTTTCGCGTTTTGAGCTATCATTAAAAACATCAACTCTTACTCTATAGCAAAGCCAATCTTATGATGTCAAATTTTTATCAACAGCCGTTTCCCACATTAGACCTAGATGATCAGTACGTTTTACGCGAACAGACACTTGAGGACACAGAGAATTTTTTTCGTTATTACACTGACCCTGAAGTCGGTAAACATATTCTGGCATCGAAACCCGCAACGCTGCTCGAAGCCAGCAAAGAAGTACAATATTGCCGAAATTTATTTTATACCAAGCAAGGAATTTATTGGACCATCGCGAGGAAAAGCGATAATCAGATGATTGGCGCGATTGGGTTATACATGAATAACACACATCATCGTGCGGAAATCACCTACGATTTATCGCGCGACTATTGGCGCAAAGGCATTACACTTAAAGCAATTAACACCGTTGTTAAACACGCCTTCACGCACATGGATATTGCACGCATTGAAGCTGTTACGCGACATGAAAATATCGCCTCCATGGCGCTACTCAAAAAAGCCGGATTTACTCACGAAGGCACACTCAAAAATTACCGCTATTATAACGGAAAAACGTGGGATATTGAGATGTTTGCAATAGCACCCTAATCAGAAACGGACTCCCATGCCCGTGCCCGTGCCCGTGCCCGTACCCGTGCCCGTGCCCGTGCCCGATAATATTTAAAACCACCATAAAAAAATCGCAACTTAAAAGCACCAAACTAAATTAATTAAGTATAAATAAATATCGGGCACGGGTAATTAGGATGGCGCACACCTTTACCCCACCATCAGATTTCTTTAGAATCAGGAAAAACCAAAAGGAAAACATCATGCTCTCACAAGCAACCTATCTGTGGATAGATGGCACCATACCAACGCAAACATTACGTTCAAAAATGCGCGTGGTACAGCACCCGAAAGGGGATATGACCCTAAGTGATTTTCCAGAGTGGGGTTTTGACGGCTCGTCCACCAACCAAGCTGCTGGACACGAATCCGACTTAATTTTAAAACCCGTTTTCTTCGTCACTGATCCAATGCTTGGCAAAGGTAATTATCTCGTCTTATGCGAAGTATTTAATCCCGATGGTGTCACACCCCACCCCACCAATAAACGTGCCGATCTTCGAAATTTAATGGAAAGTGGTGCCGGCAAACACGAACCCTGGATTGGGTTTGAGCAAGAATACACGCTATTCAAAGGTACACAGCCACTCGGTTGGCCGGAACGCGGCTATCCTGCACCACAAGGCCCGTTTTACTGCGGCGTGGGGGCTGACGAAGTGTTTGGACGCCCACTCATCGACAAACACACACAAGCTTGCATCGATGCTAACCTCATGATTTACGGTACCAATGCGGAAGTGATGCCTGGACAGTGGGAATTTCAAATTGGGTACCGTGGGTTGTCGACTGAATCAGCAGACCCCCTCACTGTGTGTGACCACCTATGGGTTGCACGTTGGTTGCTGTATCGCCTCGGCGAAGAGTTCGGTATTTCTGCCCGCCTTCATCCAAAACCCGTCAAGGGCGATTGGAACGGCGCTGGCAAGCATACGAATTTCTCTACTAAAGCAACACGTGATCCGAAAACCGGCATGAAAGCCATTGAAGAAGCCATCGAAGCACTCAAGGTCAATCATGCTTTGCATATTGAAGTGTATGGATATGGCATTGAAGAACGATTAACCGGCCGTCACGAAACCGCTTCCTACAAAACATTTTTGTCAGGCGTTGGTCATCGCGGTGCATCCGTTCGTATTCCACTGAATGTGGCGCGCGAAGGTTGTGGATACATTGAAGATCGTCGTCCTTGTGCGAATGCGAATCCGTATGAAGTGGCGGCGATGCTGGTGCAAACAATTTGCTGCTCAGTGAAAGAAACGGTCTAGTACGTCGCCAGCTTAATTTTGTCCTGCTCTGTATTTTACGCACTTGCTGGCGCGCGTGCTTCCATCGTTGCTAATGAACTCATTACTGCTTTTAATTAGTAGCGATGGAAGCGCGCGCGCCAGCAAGTGCGTAAAATGCAGGCCACAGGACACTGAATCATTGGATAGCGCGGAAATATGCGGTCAAATAGGATGAATTATTCTCAGCTTATAAAATCGCCTCAATCACTGCTGAAAAATATTTCGGCGGCTCAGGACGATCAAACCAGGCTAAAACCAGCGGAATATTGAGTGTTTTTTCGTTATTGAGAATAATTAATTCATGATTTTTTACGTAGGGTTTTGCAAATTCTTTGGCGAGCGTGGTGTAACCAATTCCGGCCGCCACCATCAACGCTAAATTTTCCGTTCGATTCACAAAGTAACGACTGTGTTGTGCCTGATCGAATAAATCATAATGTTTGAGATAATCAAATGTCACCGTGTCGTCTTGATCAAAATCGATGATGCGTTCGTTTTGAATAATCTCTTTTAATCGCCGGCCTTTCCATTTTGCAGAACCGACCAATACATATTCTTCTGGATGCACTATTTTATACTGCATTTCAGGGCGCAAATGTTCCTCACGTAAAATCACAAGATCAGCTAATCCCGCGCGCAGTTTTTCATGACGATCTTCACCATCATCGACATCGAAGTGCATTAACAAATTGGGGAATAATTGCATGATGGGCAAACACGACGGCACGATTCGCGCGCGCATGATACTTGTGGGTGCGCTAATGGTTAATTCAACTTCCGTTTCTGTCCCTGTTTTTTGGATCTGTGCTAATGCTTCTCCTTCGAGTGATTTTGCGGCTTGGCAATACCGTAGCAAGGCCTCACCCTCCTGTGTCAACACCATGCCACGACGCGAGCGCACAAAGAGCGTTACTTTCAGCTGTTTTTCCAATGATCGAATGCGTTGGGTCACGGCCGTTTGAGTTAAATGAATTGCGCTTGCTGCACCATGTACGGTTTTGTGTTTGACGATGGCCATAAAGGCTTCTAGGGGCGGACTGAGTAAACTCATGAACCCCCCGTTAATGTTTTTAGAAGCGATGGAAGCGCGCGCGCAAGCAAGTGCGCCGGGAGTGATATCAGCGAGATTGGCGTGGTCGCTGGCGCTCTCACTTCTTTCGCTGCTAACAAAGCACCGGGTAGCGGCAAATTACAAGAGAGCAATCGGACGAGCAAACTCATAATATTTCATCAATCTATGAAAATGATTTATTATAGAACGGGGTTGTTTTTCTGTATAGTGCCGCTACAGTGTGGAACAGGGCTGGCTCATTAAAAACAACCTGAAAATGCCTGGTGGTGGTCGACGACGAGTTTAAAATCATAGCGTCTAACAAAATATATTAGCCGCGTATGATTTTTCTGTTTGAGGAGGCGACTACCACCAGGCGTTTTCAGGTTATTTTTAATGAGTCAGCCCTGCAGTATGGGAGTGAGAATATGAATCCAAACAAAAAAATCGGCTTATTTGTCTTAATCATGTTTATCGTGGGCTCAATTGATAGCTTGCGTAATATGCCGTCGAATGCAATGTTTGGCGCACCACTGATATTCTTTTTTATTGCCGCTGCACTTACCTTTTTATTACCCATTGCCTTAATTTCGGCGGAATTAACATCCTACCATCCAGAAAAAAATGGCATTTATCAGTGGATCAAGGAAGCGTTTGGCGAAAGAGTCGCCTTTTTCGGCATCTGGCTACAATGGATTAACACAGCGACCTGGTATCCCAGCATTTTATCGTTTATTGCAGGCGGCCTTGCCTATTTATTCGCGCCGTCATTGGCATCCAGTAAAATTTTTGCGGTCATCGTGATTTTAACCGTGTTTTGGAGCTTAACTTTTTTATCGCTGAAAAATTTCTCATTATCCGCTGGATTTGCAACGTTTTGCACTATTGTCGGATTGATGCTGCCTTTTTGCGTGATGGTTACATTAGCAATGATCTGGCAGGCAAAAGGCAACGCGATTCAAATTCACATTACTTGGAATAATATTATTCCTAAATTTTCCAATATTGATAATTGGATTTCACTTACAACCATTATTACTGCATTTTTAGGCATGGAATTGGCCACCGTTAACGTCCAAAATATTCATAACGCCAAACGCAATTATCCGATTGGCGTCATCACTGCTTCATTTATTATTTTACTCACCATGATTTTAGGATCACTCGCGATTGCCTTCGTTATTCCACAAAAACAAATCGGATTAACAACGGGGATTTTTCAAACGTTTGCTTATTATCTCGATGCATTTCATTTAAAGTGGCTCGTATTTATCATGAGCGGACTCGTCGTGTTAGCCAGCATTGGCGAAATGATTAACTGGATTATCTCACCTGCGCGCGGTTTACAACAAGCAGCGCAAACTGGCACTTTGCCGAGTTATTTGGCGAAAAATAACGAACACGGTATGCCGGGACATGTTTTGGTACTACAAGCGATTTTAGTATCACTTGCTTGCCTTGCATTTACATTATTTAAAAGCGTGAACGATATTTATTGGTTACTAACAGATCTATCAACAGAATTATATGTGATGATGTATGTACTGATGTTTTTATCTGCACTGATATTACATTATAAAAATAAACACATCGAAAAACCTTTTAAAATCCCAGGTGGGGATGTGATGAAATGGATATTGTGTTTACTGGGACTATTCAGTTGTAGTATCACATTAATAATTGGATTTATTCCGCCAAGCACACTCAATTTTGGCGGTCGTTGGCATTATGCAGCCGTATTTGCAGGCGGTGTTATTTTGCTGTGTTTGCCAGGATTGGTTTTAAGTATATTTTCGAAAAATACCGCAACTCTTCAGAAGAGTGCAAGATAATTCACTGCGCGCTGCGAGTGGCGAGTACGCCACGTCGCCGCGCGCTTCCGAGGGATCCTTGTACTCCACTTTGGCCAATCACGCCGCTCGCACCAACTGATCTATCAACGCATTCATCAATTCTGGCCTAATTTTCACATAGTCAGCCGCACTCAACGACAGCAAAATGATTTCATTGAATTAGGCAGCTGTGAGTCGATTGCGCTCGCCGCGTAATAAGTTCTGAAAGCTTGCCGTTTATGTTTGACATAAGTTTCGAAATACATATGATCGCGTGAAGAGGGGATATATCTGTACGTACGACCCATTGATGAATGTAAGGGCGCCGACTCCGACGCAAATTGATATCCAAGGTCACCAGTAACGGCAGAAACAGAGACATCAACTACCGAGCTCATAAACACACCATTAAACTTATTAAAATAAGATTGTCTCGTGCGGCGTTCATTTTCTTCTGTTAAATACAAAGTACCTTGACGAATATCTTGTTTAACGGGCTCGGACGCTAGCCGTTGCGCAAAGCCACGCAATTGGTTGGAAATAATACAGTGATAATTGGTATATTCCCAGCTGGGTAATCTATTCCATAAAGCTTCATTCACTTTTAATATATGCTGAGGATTAAAAATAATCTCACGCTGCATATGCGCTGCCAATTTTTCTCTGAATCGATTTAATTTCTGAACTAACGTCAGCGAATCAAATAGCTTGTTGCGACAGTCATCCGATTCTCTTGGCGCAACACCCGTGCGCGCAATGACCGCTTTGGTTTCTTCTTCTGTCATAGCATTGATGAGCGCCATCACATCATCTAATTCTGCCTGTGGCGCATTGAGAATGGCATCAACATAAGGCTGAAAATCAAAGGCATTATTTACTTGTGCTTTTTGGTGTGTTTCAAAAAGCATGTTTAAATCATAGCTGCATAATACGTCTGCATAAGCAGCTAGATTTGCTCGTGCTCGTCTCATTTTCTCATTATTACCAGTTTGTTGTGAATCGTTATCTAGTAATTCACCACTGAGTTTAGACAAACGCACAATTTCTTTTTCTTGCATGGTGATATACACACGTAAACTTTTTGCATAGAGCTCGTGCGCTTGTTCTTCAAAGATCGCGTGATAACGATCTGGTTTAAACTGTTTTAATTGTTCCAGTATGATTTCAACGGTACCCGTGCTGTTTGCATTGGGTGCAATATCGTCAACGGCAATAGCAGCTTGTAATGGTGTTCCGGTGAATGGGCGTCCTTGTAAATCAATTGCTGTGCCTTTTTTCAATAATAATTCCGGTGCTGCATTAATTATACCGCGCACCATTTTTTCATCGCCATGCAAAATGGCTTCGATGAGTTGATTAGGATGAATTGGAATGACTGGAAAAAGCGATGG
>ORMF011555928.1_pt1 | contig 12403 bp, 10 predicted proteins | sample 1779871 | NCBI WGS metagenome assembly ORMF01 (sample SAMEA104232316, study PRJEB22302) | groundwater metagenome | biome: forest; feature: aquifer; material: groundwater | place: USA | collected 2011-08-07 | depth 5.4 m | reverse complement strand
CCTTTTCCTCGCCTTTTTCCTGGGCTTTGCGATCAAGGTGCCGATTTTCCCGTTTCATACGTGGCTGCCGGACGCGCACGTGGAAGCGCCGACGCCGATTTCCGTGATCCTGGCCGGCGTGCTGTTAAAAATGGGCACTTACGGATTTTTCCGCTTCAGCTACCCCTTGTTTCCCGAAGCCGCGGTCTGGTTCCAGCCTTATATGCTGATTCTGGCCCTGATCGGCATCGTGTACGGCGGCTTTGTGGCCATGGCCCAGACCGATTTCAAAAAAATGGTCGCCGATTCTTCCGTCAGCCATATGGGTTTTGTGCTGCTCGGCCTGGCGGCGCTCACGCCGAACGGCATGAACGGCGCCATGCTGCAGATGTTCAATCACGGCACGATCACGGGCGGGTTGTTCTTGCTAGTGGGCGTGATTTACGACCGCGCGCATACGCGCGACATGAGCGCCTTCGGCGGTTTGGGCGCGCAGCTGCCCCTTTATTCCGGCATTTTGATTTTCTTTTCGCTGGCCTCGCTCGGCCTGCCGGGAATGAGCGGCTTTATCAGCGAATTTCTGGTGCTGCTCGGCGCTTATCAGTACAACAAGCTCGGCACCGCGCTTTCCTGCCTCGGCATTATTCTGGCGGCCGCTTACCTGCTCACGATGATCCGCAAAGTCCTGCTCGGCCCTAAAAATCCGAAATGGGACAAGCTCTCGGAGATCAACGGCCGCGAGCTCCTGACCCTGGTCCCGCTGATGATCCTGATCATCGTGCTCGGAATTTTCCCGAAACTTGCGCTTGATTGGATGGTGCCCACGGTTGAGAACCTGGTGGCCAATATGACCGGAGCCCTGCCTTCATGAATGCGATTGAAAGCCTGCGCTGGTTTCTTCCCGAAACCTTCCTGACGCTCGGCGCTTTTTTTGTCCTGCTTGCGGACCTTTTTTCCGCCAACAAAAAAACTACCGGGGTGCTGAGCCTGGCCGTTTTGGCCGGCGCCGCACTGCTTTGCCGCATGCCCGAGGGCCCGCAGCCGCTCTTTTTCGGGTTCTATATGCTCGACCCTTTAACGCATTATTTCCGCATGGCCGCGCTCGGCATGACGTTCATCACCGTGCTGATTGCCTTAAGCTACCGCGGCCTGTCGCGCGAGCAAGAAGGCGAATTTTATTCCCTGCTGCTTTTTATGACGCTGGGTTTGATCCTGATGGCCGGCTCCACGAACCTGCTCGCCATTTTCCTCAGCATCGAATTTGTTTCTGTGCTTTCCTATCTGCTCACCGGATTTCTAAAAAAAGACGGCCGGTCCAAAGAAGCGGCTGTGAAATACCTGCTCGTCGGCAGCCTGGCCTCGGGCGTCATGCTTTACGGCATGTCGCTGCTTTTCGGCGCCAGCGGCTCGCTTGACCTCAGTGAGATCCAGCTAGTCCTGGCCAATAAAAGCGCTTTTTATGCCGTTTCACTGGCGTCTTTTTTAATGATCTCCGCGGGCATCGGTTTTAAAATTTCCATGGCGCCTTTTCACCTTTGGGCGCCGGACGCTTACGAAGCCGCGCCCACTCCTTTTACCGCTTTCCTGACCGTGGGACCCAAGGCCATGGGCTTCGCGGTCTTTATCCGCGTGCTTTCTTCGGCCTTTGCCTGGATCAATTTTAAATGGATGCCGCTGATTATCGTACTTTCGATCGTGACCATGACGCTCGGCAACGTGATTGCGATTGCGCAGAATAACGTAAAGCGGCTGCTGGCGTATTCGAGCATTGCGCAGGCGGGCTACATTTTGATGGGGCTGGCGGCTTTCAACAGCATTGGGTTGGAAGGCATACTGATTTATCTGGCGGCTTACGCGTTTACAAACCTCGGCGCTTTCACGGCCGTGATCATGGTGACCAATATCACGGGCAGCGACGACCTTGCTTCTTTCACGGGCCTGGGCAGGCGCGCGCCTTTTGTGGCCGCGAGCCTTACGGTTTTTTTATTGTCTTTGGCGGGGATTCCTCCGCTGGCGGGATTTGTGGCAAAATTCTTCGTTTTTTCGAGCGCAATCCAGGCCAATCTCAACTGGCTGGCGATTGCCGCGGCCGTTAACAGCGCCGTTGCCGCTTTTTATTATTTCCGGATCGTGCGCTTAATGTACCTGGTGCCGTGCGAAGATACCGCCCCGGTGCGCCAGCCTGCGCCGCTCATGCTCGCGCTGGTGCTTATGCTCGCCGGCACAATCCTTCTCGGACTCATGCCTTCGCCGCTGATCAATCTCGCGCGAAGCGTCCTCGTTTGAACGGTACCGGGTACCTTTAAGATTTGGTACCCGGTACCGCACTCTTAGTGGTCGTGCCCGTGCGCTCCGTGCGCGTGGCCATGCTGTAATTCTTCGGCCGTTGCTTCGCGCATCCCGGTAATTTCCACATCAAAAGTCAGGTCTTGGCCTGCCAGCGGATGATTGCCGTCAAGCTGGACGTCTTCGCCTTCCACCGCAATGACCGTGAAAACCGGTCCCTGACCGCCTGGCCCGCCGCTGAATTGATTTCCAACTTGGATATCGCCCTTGGGCAGTTTGGCGCGCGGCACTTTGAGCCGCAGCTTTTCATTCACCTGTCCGTAAGCCTTGTCGGCCGGGACGTGGATGATCTTTTTATCGCCGACCGCCATTTTAAAAAGTTCTTCTTCAAGGCCGGGAATGATTTGCTGCGCGCCGGCCATGACCTGAAAGGGTTCCCCATTCCTGGAAGAATCCATGGCTTCCCCGTTCTTGCCGGTGACCGTGTAATGAAAGGATAAGACCTGTGTCATAAAGCTCTCCTGGGTGGATTTTGGGTTAAAACGCCCCATTTGCGTTTGCCAATATAACGCCCGCGTCAGAATTCGCCAAGAGATGTTTTTTGGAGTTTAGGATGCTTTATCGAGGTTGGGAATTGCGGGGAGTTCGCCCTTTTCAAGATCCGGAAACAGCGGCTGCGCATTATCTGCCGCCACCGGCGTTTTTTCTACTTCGCTCTGCAAAGCCAGGTACGCAGCTCTAAAGGTCACATAGAACACACTGCCCGTTCCCGGCGCGCTTTCTACACGGATTGATCCGCCGTGCTTTTCCGCAATGCGTTTGCAGATCGCAAGTCCCATACCCGACCCCGGGATTTCAGCTGCAGGCTCAATCCGTTTAAAGGGTTTGAAAATATCCCGCATTTCGTCCGGTTTCATTCCGATTCCGTTATCCCGGACCGCAATTTCGATTTCATGGCCTTTATCCTCGGCTTGAAACTTAATCAGAGGGCGTCGGCCGGGAGCGCTGTATTTGAGAGCATTGGACAGAAGATTCGCAAACACTTGCTTCACTTCCAGGCGGTTAGCCATGACTGAAGGCAGAGAACCTAATTCAACCTGCGCCCCTTTATCCCGAAGCTGGGCCCCGAATTCCGTACAAACTTCGCGGATGACCGAGTTCAAGAAAATCGTTTCTATCTTGAATTCTTTTTCTGCGTGCGCATAATCCAAGAGCGAATTCAACATCGCCAGCATATTGGCGCTGACATCTTTGATGTCACGCAAATAAGTTTTAATGATCTCCGAGTCAAAACTCTCGAGCTTTTCCAATGTTTCGGTCAATATACGGACAGAAATAATAGGTTCCTTGAGATCGTGGGAGACAACTGCGACGAACGATTCAAGCTCATGATTGAGCGCGCTCAAAGAGACAGTCTGCTGTTCGAGCTTATTAACGAGCTCATACCTTTCAACAGCGTCACCCAGCAAACGCGCCATAGACTCCAGAAAAATGACGTCGTCCGATTCAAAACGCATGGGTTCTTTAGTATCGATTTCCAAAATCCCGTAAGGTTTGTGTTCCCTGCCATAGACAATAATGTTCACGCAACTGCGGATGCCGTGCTTGATTAAGAGATCAGGAATGCGGAACCGTTTTTCGTTTTTGAATTCCTTAACGATGACAGGTTCGCCGTGAAGCAGCGTGTACCCGGAGAAAGTGGCCGCATCCTTCGTGGATTCGTTCCATTTCTCCGCAATTTCCGTGTCCCATCCCTGGCCTGAAACCAGGACCACCTTCTGCTCATCGGGAAAATATTGGAGGAATTTCGAATATTCGGAATCAAACGTGGCTGTCAGCGCCCTGTGCATCCAGTTCATAATTTTATTAAAATCCCGGCTCGACACGGCTTCGCGTCCAAATCGGACAATGATCTGCTGGCGTCTTAAAAATTTAAGTCCGCCGGCCTTCGACTTCGTATAAAAATACAACGCCGTCGCGGACAGCCAGAGCGTTGCATAAATAAGCATGCGGTTGAATACCGAGACGCGTTCTGCCGTGCCGTCAGCCATGAAGCCGCCATGAAGGTCCAGAATAATCAAAACCGTCGCCGCGAAGGCGGCCGGAAACGCATAACTGGGGTGAGGACCGATCGTGGCCAGGAAAATGGGCAATAAGTAGACAAATCCGGTCACGAGGTTATCGGGTGCGAACGCACTCAATAGAAAAACCAAAACAAAGGAAGCTAAAATCACCCAATTCCAGTACTTGCTTTGCATCCACCGCTGGATCGGGAGATTAAGATACTTGCGCAGGTAGGGGCTGGCAGGAGTGTGGTGGTATGTAACATCCTCGTACGGTGTGCTGGCCATTAGTAAAGTATGGACCAAGACACCGTCCGAGGATATCGGGCAGGGGCTTGAATTAACGTGGGCCTTTTCCGGGAGCTTTATGCCCGGGTGTAAGTAATCTCCATGCCCTTGAACTCAGTGCCGTCTTCGGCCTTCTGGTACATCGAGTACGTATAATTGTCCGCATCGATGCTTTTCAATTCACTGCGGAAGGCCATATCTTTCTTGCCGGTCATCGGGCAGCTGAAAGTCCCCTCTTCGGTGATGGTTTTCGTGGCGGGATCGTATTTTCCCGAAGAAACCATCATGCCGGTGGCCATATTGTCAATCCACAGGGAATTATATTCTTCTTTCACATTGTCATATCCGGCGATGGCAATACCATTGAACGGTTCGCCCATCCATTCGCCTTTGGTTTCGCCCTGAAGGAAACGGCCGTCCAAAATCCATTTGGATGATGTGGTGCCTTTCATTTCCATGGGTTGGGCGTCAGGCGTCATACGCATCGTCGACGTGTAATTCCAATCGCCGGCAAAGGCATCGAGGACTTTATGGTTCTCGTTCGGCGCGCCCTTTAACTTTACTTCGGCCATCTTGGCCGCGTCCATGCCGGGCGGCAAGGCTTGCCCGCCGGGGACCGTTTCTTCGGCCCGCGCCGAAGGCAGGTTTAGAATCGACAGCATCAATAGAGACAGTATGATTTTACGCATTGTCTTCTCCTTCTATTTGGGGAGGTTAAGTAAAAGGGGGCGGAACACAGTTTATCTTAAATTTCGGTAATTTTGAAGCGGTTACGTCCTTCTTCTTTGGATTGATAGAGCGCGCGGTCTGCGGCCCTCAGCAGGGGTTCGAACCGGTCCATCCCGGATTTTACCAAGGCCGCGCCGGCCGACGTCTGGAACGCCGGAAGTTCCGGCTGCGCGCTCTGAATCTCGGCCAGACTGCGGTTCACCCTTTCCATGAAAAGCGCGGCTTCGCCCGCATCGCGCACAAGGAGGAGCACGCAAAATTCGTCGCCCCCAAAACGGCAGATCGGGTCTTGATGCCGCACCGCCTGCCGGAGCACGGAAGCAAAAGTCTGGATCACCTCATTGCCGCGGTCATGGCCGAACGTATCGTTAATTTTTTTGAAATGATCGATGTCGTAAAAAATCAGGACCGGAAATTCCCGGCCGGTACGGCGCGCCGACAAAACGGATTCCACGGAGGCCTTAAACGATTCCACGTTTAATAGTCCGGTGAGCGGGTCCTGCGCGGCCTTGCGTTTAAAAAGGCGCAGTTTCACGTAGTCTTCGATATCGCCTTTGAGCACGTATAAGAAAAGAGAAAGCAGGATTCCGGCGATCGGAAATGAAATATCGAGAAAGACGCGGCCATAACTCCAAAGCCCTTGCGCCGCGGCCACCAGAATCATGGAGAACACCAGCGCGCTAATGATTCCCTGCCGGCGGCTGCGGAATGCGAGCATGAGCCCTACGGCCAAACTCATCAGCAGGAAGAGCGCGACGGGGATCAGAGGCGAAGCAACGATGAATTGCCGGTCTAAAAGGATGTCCGCAGCGGAAAGTGCGTGAATGGTTACGCCCGATTTTTCGCCCGCCGGGGTGCGGTGCTGGTCTTTCAGAATATTGGCGCCATCGCCCACAAAAACGACTTTACCTTCCAGTTCGGGGATAATTTCGTCTTCGAGCATGATTTTCCATAAGGGTATATGCTTGATTTTAAAAGAGAAATCCAGGATCCGGGTAAGGTCGGCGCAGGAGGAATAAATTTTTCGCGGCTTTTCCGGAGATGAGGCCAGTACCGGATATTCCATCCAGAGTCCGTGGCTGCGGACCGGCGCGCGTGACAATGGCGCACCGGACAAATCCCAATCCGCAAGGGCCGCGGCCAATCCAAGTGAAGGAATCAGCTTTTCGCCGGCCTGCAGGACGGTAAAAGATCTCCGTATTCTCACATCTTCATCCACCGGCAGATTCAGCGCGCCCAGAGAAACATTTTTTATTTTAAACCCGGCATACGGTTCCGCGTATTTCTGCTGTTCATCAAATAGCAATCCGATCACCACCTTGTCGTATTTCTGCATGGCCGCGGCCAGCGCTTCATCGGCGGCCGGCTCGCTGCTTTGGCCCGTAAAAAAATAATCGAAAACCACAACGCGTGGTTTGTGGCGCTGCAGCCGGTCTAAAAATTCGGCCCAGATCTGGCGGCTCCAAGGCCAGCGGAGGTTCATCCTGCTGAGGGAATCCTGGTCAACAGTAATGACGACCACAGGAACAGGATCGGCCGCGGTTCGTTTGATAAACTGGCGGTCCGCGAGCACAAGACCGTCCAGGACTTTGTGGCCAAAACCCGCCGCAAGGCTTGAGTCGAAATACATACTGCCCAGCACATAGACCAAGGCCAGCACAGCCGTGAAGGAAAAGGTCTTTTTAAAGGACTGACGCATTATTTTCGGGGGCCTTCCGGCAGCCGTTTCTCACTCGTAAAATGAGGATTAACCAAGGCTGCTTTGCTTAAAGTATATTTGAAAAAAGTCACTATGCCGTGTACGTTTTTAGGGAGCCGCCCATGCAACCATTAACCCCCCGCCGCTTAGGGAGCGCCCGGGGACAAAGCGCAATTGAAAACGTCCTCATGTGTTTGTTGATCTTTACCGTTATCCTTACCTCTACGCGCATTCTAGGCCAGGCAACTACATCACTCTATGTGAATTTGGGCATGGAAGCGGAAAATCACGCCTCCTATGCCGTTGCCGGACTCCCCATCGTCAAAGGATTCGGCATAATTGGCGGCCCTCCGGGCGGCACTGCCAATCATGAATGAAGGCACTATTTAAATAAGCTTTTCAGACCTTATTTAATACAACATATTTTCTAATAAGCTGTTACGTCAATTATCGGCTGATTTGACATAAACCACTTAGCCAGGTATCACTTAACCAGGAGCTTTCTATGATCAATCGGACCACCGGACAAGCCGCTGTTGAGCACGTACTCATGGGCGTACTGCTTGTTACCGTCATCGGTTCCAGCTCACATCTCCTGGCCTCAGCCACTTCCAAACTCTACAATAACGTTCAAACAGCTCTTAGCAAGAATAATGATGCTGGGGGCTCTGTCAGCGGCGGCCCGGGCACCGGCGCAACGGACGCAAACGCAGACTCTACGACAGGCGGCAACGGCCGGCCTACACTTCTCGCCAGCAACACAGAATCGCCATTCATTACCATTGGCGGCGCCATGCATGAAGAGGACGGAATGCTGCACGATGACTCCTCTTCAGAGACTACTTCCGATACTATAATTGGCGGCAGTGACAGCGGGGTCAATACAGATACGACTAATACAGATACGACCGCTAAGCCGGATAAGTCTGATCCTTCTTCAAAAGATTCAACACCGCCGGTAGATAACACAGTTGGCGGCAACTCCGGCGGTTTTTTCCCCCACTAAATAATTCGCTTTCCACCAGCCGCATGGATCTAAGACCGGCCGCTGATAAACAGGGCCGCGCCCGGACGCACGCGTATTTTAAAAGCCGAGGCCTTTTCCGAAATTTCACCGTCAAACTGCAGTCGCATCGCGGGCTCGCATTTGATTTCCATTTCAGCCGCTTGATAAGTTTCCATCACCTCTTTGGTCTTACCCCGCGAAAAACCCAGCCGTTCGCGCAAAGCCTCGTAAATAACCGGCAGCAAGCCGAACAGACTGCGCGCCTTCACAATGACCAGCTCCAATTTTCCGTCCCGCGCGTGCGATTCGGTAACGATACGCAGGTCAAACTGGATCCTTTCGAAATTAATAATGATCAGCCCAATACCCGTTGCTTCAACCTCCCGGCCGTCCAATTTGAAATGGAAGTGCGCGCGGCGCGGAAATAAGTTCCCAAAAGCGCTCACCCAGTAGGCCGCTTGTCCAAACCGCTCTTTTAAAGGCTGGGCCTGACGCATCAGCTTCGCGGCAAACCCGCAGCCGGCCATAATCGCGAAAGGGACCGTCACGGGCGTGCCGATCACTTCGCGCTTGAGGATGCGCCGGCGGAAATAATCACGCCGCCGGTAATGGACATATTCCAGTTCGCCGAGGTCTGTGGCCACGGCTTTGCCGTTCAGCGTGATTTCAGCGAGTTCCGCGGGATTCGCGGGCAGGTTTAAATTGCGCGCCAGCAGATTGGCGGTGCCGCCGGGATAAGCGAGGATAGGCAGGCGCGAATGCTGCAGCATGCCTGCGGCCGCGGAAACAGTGCCGTCCCCGCCCGCGATCACGAGCCGGTCGAATTTATCCGCATCCGCAAGCAATTCCCGCAGGTTAAAATGCCGCCCCACCGTGCGCGTTTCGACAACGGCGCCGCGATTATCGAGTTCGCGCAAATAGGTCTGGAAATTGACCTTTTTATGGCCGGAACGGGCGTTGTAAAGGATCAGGACTTTTAGCGTCACGAACAGGTATTTTAGTATGTTTCTCCCTATTCGTCACCCGGCGCTTTTTGATGCCGCTCAGTCCCTAGGCTCTACCGCTTACACTCTATATTTAACCGCTTGAGTCGAATCCGTAGCCGGATCAGATAGCGGCCGCTAGTCTTTAATTACCGGGAGAGATATGAAAAAATGCGCCTAAACCGAATGAATCAAGCGGGCCATGCGGCAATAGAGCAAGTGCTGGTCTGCCTGCTTGTGTTGATGGTGGTGGCTTCATCGGCACATCTGTTAAAGACTAGCGTAACCGAAATGTATGAACAGCTGGGCGCGCAGCAGAACGAGGGTTCAGAGATAAGGCTTGGCGGCCGGGTAGGCGGTTCTCCAGAAGACGATGAGGATTCTGCTGACAGCGGAAACACAGGCGGAAACTCAGCCATTCCAGAAAACCGAGACAATCCATCCTCAGATCCGGCCGGTTCAATTAACGAAGGCCCTCCGAATCCGCCAAATAATCGTAATCGTCGTCCGGCTGTTACGACTGCGCAATCCCCTGCAGCGAAAGATTCAAAATCACGCCTGAAATAAGTATGATTTGAAAACCATTGTCTCTAAAATTTACGGTCTGCACGTTTCGCGGATCCACGAACCGGCCCGCAATCGCGCCGCTATAGAAGCGATTCGTGCGATTGTCGTAAACGATCAGATTGCTGCTGCCGGTATTATTGCTGGTTACAATCAAAGACAGCCCGGCGTTTGGATTCGGAAACAAGACCGGCGGCGCAATTGCATTTCCATAATCAAACCGGTAATAACGGGTGCCATTTTCATTAGCCGCGCCAATGACAAGAGAATCAGGCATATTTGGACGGATTTCGCGGTGCAGGGTTAACCCGTCACCGGCCGTTGTACCTGATCCCACCTGGCTGTTCGCAGGCGGTTGATAATTGGGCTGCGAAATCGGCGTGTAGACAGGCTCAAGGGCAGCCGTGGCATAAACGACGTTTGGATTGATCACGAATGACGGCGGGCGCGCGGTTAAATCCAGCTGAGCGCTGCGTCCGTCTTCCAGAATGACAGTGCCATGACGGTTGTCAGTCCAGCGGATGGATTTGAGATCGACGTGCGAGGTGTCTATTGGAGTGGTATATACGGTTGAAGCCGTATTCAAATCGATCGTGTAAAGGCGGCTGGCGATGGAGTCCGCAGCAATCAGGTAGCGGCCATCCGGGCTGACGCCGACGATCGGCGTATCGTCCGCGTCACGCGTAAAGTAGGAATTAACTTTTCCGGTCTTTGGATCAAAAACGAGGACCGAAGTATTGCTGCGCTGTTCATGCGCATAAACCTGCTTCCGGCCTTGCGGCGTGTTAATAAAACGCAGGAAATGAACGCCTGTCCCCGAATCTTCATTTTGGACGCTCAGAATCTGCGGCAGATTAATCAGCGTGACTCCGCCGCCGCTCAAATCAAGCTGTGTTCCGCCCTGGTTCGTACGGATCAGATTGATTGTGTGCCGGTCGAGTTTTTCAACACGGTCGTGCGTAATCGTGGTCTCAACCTTGCGCGTAAAAAGGTTGATGATCACGGTTTTGCGGGTGGTCACCAACACAAAGCGCGAACCATCCGTGGTCAGGCGGTGCAGCGAAGCCGGGCCGTCTGCGGAAACAATTCCGGTCGGAATACTGTATTTACCATTGCGTGTTTGAACAACGATGTTATCGCGTGTGCCATCACGGTCAAAAGATACCCATTTATCCTTGCCCGCACCGATATACATCTTGCTGTGCACAACGACCCATTTCTGTTTCTGGTCATCAAACACCGGCGCATAAAACTGAATCAGGTCCGACCCGTCATTGCGCAGACCCTGGACCTGAAAGGACAGGTCGTAATAATGAGTTCCACTCGAATAATCCGCGCCCGTGACAGTGATGTTGGCCGGTACGAAAACGCCGTTAATGCTGACATAGGCCGCATTGTTCTGGTTGGGAGTGAGGCGGTTGGTGTATTGACCCAGGCGCGCGATCTGGCCATTGGCAATTTCGCCGCGCCAAACTTGCGGGCCGTCCCCATCTTTAGCCTGGAGGATATTGACCTGAAGATAGGTTTCCTTGATCGAGCCGAAATAAGCTTTATGACCTACGGCGACAATGTCTTTCCCGTCCAATTTCTGGCCATTCGGCATAGTAATTTCAAATTCATACCCGTTGGGCACGACCGAGTCATAACGCAGGACTCCGCTGCCTTCGGTCGCACCGTTAACGTTGCGGATGGTGCTTTCCGTCGCCGGCGCAATTGGCGCGGATAAAGGCGAATCCAGCTGTGTGCTCTGCGCGGCTTGCGGCGCAGGCGCGGCCGCGGTTTGCGGCGCGTTGGGATCATAAGCGATAACGGGTACAGGCTGATTCGCGCCGTTTGTTTGGACCGGCTCCGCCATCGCCTGCGGGCAAACTAAAAGTACCGATAAAATCGCTGCGTTAATTTTTTTGATCGTTTCCATTTTATTTCTCCATGCAAACCATCAGTTCGGCTCACCGCCGGGGGGAATTTTTTGGCTCCACTACTTAAAGTGTTTCAAAAGTACATAGTATTTGCGCCAAATTCAAATTTTTTAGATCAAGCGGTTGAAAATCATGTTTAAGCGGTAGGTTTTCGCGGCTTATTTTCATTCTATTTTTACAAAGGACACATCTTGCCTGCGGGAGTACAATAAAACCCCTTAAAACTGAGAGGATATTTATGCCTAAACTTGCCGAAACCACGCATGTCCGTATGGAAAATTTCCGTAAACCCGAACATCCCGTTGAACGCATGTTTATCGAGCGCTGGTCCCCGCGCGCCTTTTCCAATGAAATGCTGACGGAAGAAGAAACGTTCACCCTCTTTGAGGCCGCGCGCTGGGCGCCCTCCTGCTTCAATGACCAGCCCTGGCGTTTCCTGTATGCGCGCCGCGGCACACCGGAATGGGATGTGTTTGTGGATTTGCTCGTGGATGCGAATAAGGTCTGGGCCAAGAATGCTTCCCTGCTTGTCGTCTTTATTGCGCACAAAAATTTTGAGATGAATGGCAAGCCAAACCGCACGCATTCCTTTGACTGCGGTTCCGCGTGGATGAGCTTTGCGCTGCAGGCCGCGCAAAAAGGCTGGGTCGCGCATGGCATGGCGGGCTTTGATTATGACAAGGCGCGCAAGATCCTCAAGGTGCCTGAGGATTATTCGGTCGAAGCCATGGCTGCGGCGGGCAAACCCGGCCGGCGCGAGGACCTGCCCGATGAAAAGCTGCGCCAACGCGAAGTTCCGAGCCCGCGCAAGCCGCTCAAAGACCTCGTCTTTAAAGGTCAATTCCCCTCGTAGGGTCATGTCATTTCGAGGCGAAGCCGAGAAATCT
>ORMF011809776.1_pt1 | contig 12406 bp, 8 predicted proteins | sample 1779871 | NCBI WGS metagenome assembly ORMF01 (sample SAMEA104232316, study PRJEB22302) | groundwater metagenome | biome: forest; feature: aquifer; material: groundwater | place: USA | collected 2011-08-07 | depth 5.4 m | reverse complement strand
TCCGGCTGGTGAGCGAGGCCGCCACCGAGATGGGCTTGCCGCTGTTCACCACGCTCATCGCGCAGCAGGTGCTGCGGGTGGCCGAGCACCTTGGCCTTGGCGACGAGGGCACGCAGGCGTACGTCAAGGCGCTGGAGGCTATGACGGGTGTGCAGGCGCGGACGCCTGAAACTTAAAGAGCGCCTAACGAAACCGTTCGCCCTGAGCCTGTCGAAGGGCGAGGTAGCTTTAGTTACCACCATCCTGCCGCGGTCTCCCGCCGCTGTGCCATGCCATTGATCGCTTTGTTTCTGTTGGTTGTCCAGCTTGGGCCGGGGTTGTTTTTCTGGCGTTCCAAGACCTGGATAGCTGGCCGTGAAGGGCTCGGCGCGTTTTCGTAAGGTCCCCAGAATTGCCCGTTTTGGACACCTTCCGGTATGAAGCGTCAGCCCCTCGGGACGTGCGTTTTGACAGCCATGACTCCACCTTACCTCTTACGAGGCGCTTTCGGTAAGTGGGAGATGGCAGAAGGCGATGCACAGGGCATCGCCGGCTGGCGGTCCCCGGCTCCCAGATGGGCGGGTGCGGCCTCTGCAAGAGGAGTGCCCACGAGTCGACGCACCAGCACTTGGAGGTGCGCCTCTTACCACCGGCGGCCTCACCATGACCCTCCGTGGCCGCGATATTGACCCGCGAGGTTCGCTTGCGTTGGTGTTGATGGGGATGGAAGGCGCCACCCCGACCGCCTCAACCTCACCCCTAGCCCATCTCCATGCGATGGGGCCTTGCCCTAAAACTCTACGTCCGACCGCCACCGCTCACGCGCGGTTTCGTTGCTGCTCCCTGCATTTCGTCCGATACCTCATCTCCCTGACCCCCTTCTCCTGCTGGAGAAGGGGGAAACAATCCTGAGAGAGGGGCAAAGCCCCTCTCTCAGGGACATGACCTCCCCGTGTGCTTGAATCCCAGCAACGCCGCCGCAAAGCCTTGGAGACTTTATGGGCAAGACTATGCGATGGAGAGGAGGAATCTGGTAGACGGCTACTGCGACGGGAAGGCATATCCACAGCAATGCAACAGAATGACCTGCGATGCTCCATTGACCAGTCCTCTTCCTTCAGGCCGTGTTCAGGCGTTGCTCAGGGCACATTCATGCCCTCAAACGGGAGTCCCCCTAATCTGAATGATGGAATCCGCTCAGGCCAAAGGACGACCAACGTGACAACCGTGCGCGCCGTGATGGACAAGATGGTCGGAAAGGCGGCCTTTGCCGCCCCGCCCATCGGGCGCTTGCTAGCCCTTCTGGTCACCTTGGCGCTACTCGCCGGCTGCCGCGGAGACAACGCGCAGGAAATGCCCTTGTCCGGCGGCAACGCGCAGGAAGAGTTAACGCACATTGTCGCCTCAATTGTTGCCAATCCGCATTCCTATGAGGGACAGCGGGTAACCGTGGTCGGCTACTACCGAGGATGGGACCTCTTACGCGAGGCTGGAACTGGACCTCCTGTGACGAGAAGTGATTGGGTCATTAAAGACACCTCAGGGGCAATCTATGTCAGCGCCCGGTCAGGAAGGCAGGGGCTTGGGAGTCTGGATCCCGCCTCTCGCAACGATGCGGGCGCCATTCTGAAGCTTGTGGGCCTCGTTCATGTTTCTGCAGAAGGACAACCATATATTGATGCTGAAAGCATCGCAATACAGACCCTCGTTTCCTTTACCGACGATACTGGCCGAACTATCAACCTACTCAAGATTCCTCAACGGATTGTGTCTATTGGCCCCACGACTACCGGGATTCTTGTCGCGCTGGGGGCGTCCGAAAACATCGTGGGCATTGACGACATCTCCTCTTGGTCTTCTGCAGGGAGCCCTCCCCCTCGGTTGGGAAAACCTTGGCCTTCGGGAGATGTCATCGGCCCAGAGTTGGGAATTGATATCGATACGGTTGTGGCTTTACATCCAGACCTGGTCATTGCGAATGTCGGGGCTTGGGCGCGCGCCTCTAAGAACGTGCCTCCGGACTCGCGAGACCTATTTCTCGGCCTAGAAAAAGCTGGAATTCCCAGCGTGTATCTGAACGACGTGGTAGGTGTGACCGGGGCGCTGAAACGGTTCCTTTCGCTCGGAGCACTCGTGGGGGAATCGGCTAAGGCCAACGAGTTGGTGACTGCCTATGAGAAGCGGAAGCTGGCTGTGTTGGAGAGCGTGCAGGACCTGCCAAAAGTACGCGTCGCCCTCGTTAGGGGTTATGGTGGCGGTCCCCCGGCGCCTGGGCCGCCAGTGGCAGAGGACGAACCGTTGAGCGAACTCATCCAACTGGCAGGGGGAGTCAACGTCTTCACCTCCAGCCCCGAGGATAAAGCGATGGTGCAGCGATTCTCTCAAGACCCCTTCACGCTGGAGCCCTATATAGCCAAAAACCCGGAGGTGATCCTGGTGATAGGTGATCTGCGCCAAATGCAAATGGACAGGCCCGGCTGGGAAAAGGTGGATGCGGTCCAGAAAGGAAGGGTCCACACGATTGGCGCAATGACGCCGCTTACGGTCCTTGACACGTTGGAGGAGATTGCTCGACTGCTGCACCCCGCTCTTGGTGAGCTTGACAAACAAGAAGGGAAGCGATGATGAGCAAGCGTGGATTCATGGCTGCGTTCCTCGGATTGGTCCTCGCGCTAATCCTTGCTGCCTGTACCTCCGCGCCTTCACCCACCGACGGTGCCTCGGCCAAGGAGAGTGCGCAACGGGAGCTGAACAATTTCATAGGCCTCGGGCAAACGGACGTGGCGTTGAATGAAGAGGACATCTCGCGTCATCTTGACCAGGTAGCTGCTGTGCTCAATAGGATTGATTCTCAACCCGAAGTACTGAGTGCGTTCCAACAGCTCTTGGAAGAAGTCTTGGGGAAATCCATTCCGACTTCAGCTACATTTGCGCCTCCACTTGAGCAGAGGTTGGTTTCTCGCCAGCCGCCTGGGATGCTCACGGTCCCCGCCGGGCAACCGGCGTCGCAGGCGACTCCTCCGTCGCGGAAGGACCGCTTTACCGATTCCGCAGCGTGGCGATTTATCACAGAGTTCGTCAAGACACTTATCGGCAGCCAGGTACCCGGGGGCGAAGTCCTCGACGCTGCCGATCCTGAGGTGGCCAGAGCGATCCTGATATCCCGTACAAGGACCGCTTCTTACAACCGGTGTTTTGACAACCTAAGTTCGTGCGCCGACGGCAGTGACCCCGCCTTTAACAAGGTTGCCGCGGGAGATTACGCCGAGGCCTTCAAGATCATGGCTTCTACTGCCGCCACCGTCCCGTCTGGCGGATCGGTATACGATGGGACCTACACGGGCACGTTCACGTATGAGTACCAGGAAGAGAAGCCCGACGCAGAAGGCCGCTTCGTATGGGGCCCATGGATCGCCGCCCGCTTCACGCTCACGGTGACCCTGCGATCTTTGGCGCCTGACGTAGTATTTAGGCAAGCCGGAGCCACAAGCGTCGCTCTCCCGATTACGCACGTCGTCGTGAGCGATCCGGACTTTGGCGCCGGGGCCTCGGGCATCGCTCCCCTCTTCGGCTCGGCAGCAACGTTGCCTCTGGACCTTCCCACCACGCCCTTGAACCCTTCCCTGGCTGGTATGGGAATGGTAATCCTCTTTCCCAACGGCGCCACGCTCCTTACGGAGAACCGTGCGGGTGCTCTCTCTGTAGGGTTTGATGGAAGGACGCTGTCAAACAGCCTTGACCCAGGCATCCAGGGCCGCACCTGGATAGCAGACACCCCGCAAGGCCCTGTTGGTCCGCCGAACCCTTCTGGTTTTTCCCGTAACTACAAATACACGAGCTGGCGCCTCCAACAATAGTGGTTCAGATAGCCCATATCCTGCTGCCGGCGAGTCACCCCTTCGGCTTCCCGTTCGCGGAGTTTACCCTTGAGCGAAGCGAGGGGCTCAGAGCTGCGGCGCACTCAGAGCTTGCCCTGAACGAAGTGAATGGGGCAGGCTTTGCGGGACGAATACGCGCCTCGGAGGGCCCTGGGCGGGCGGCTCCAGAGCCGCCCCTAGCATCAGGACTTGAGCCAGCGTGCCTGGAGAAGGCCAACCAATTGCGCGGGAATTGCAGAGGCTTGAGGCGCGCCGGCAGGGTCTTTCATGGTCATTCCGAGCCCGTTCGCTCCACTCAGGATAAACTCCGCGAAGAATCTCCGCAGGTATCTGGGCGGGTAACGAAACGTGGGGAGATTCCTCGGTCGCTTCGCTCCCTCAGAATGGCATAGTTGCGTCGGCGCCACTTTCTTACCAAGCTGGTATGACATTCTGGTGTTCATGCCGCTTTGTGACCGAATGGTATACTTTGTCCAACCTGGAACGTTGTTTATCTGGGCAACCAACTTGTCGGGACGGGTTCAGGCTTTGTTGACCTGACCAGGCGCAGGGGGCCGCAAAAGCGCCGCGCCCAGGGGTTTGGAGGGGGAACCGTGACGTCGGGGATGTTCCTGGCTATCGCGCTGCCGTTGGCGCTGGTGCCCGCCGCGCTCGCAGCGGCGCTCTCCGGAGAGGCGGCGGCGCGGTACACCAAGGTGCTCCAGCCCGCCCTGCTGCTGCTGAGCAGCGCGCTCGCGCTGTGGGTGGCGCTGATGTACCGGAGCGACCTGAAGCGGGCGTTTCTCCTCCTTGCGGTGTACCTGCTGTCCTACGGGGTGCTCGGGATCACCCCGCTGGTGGAAGCGATGCGCGATGCGATGAAGGACAACTTCCTCACCGTGCTCCTGATATGGCAGGTGGTGACCTACGGCGTGCTCATCGGCGCGTGCCTCTCGGTCTTGAGGACCATCGGTATCCAGCGAATCGCCCGGTGGGGCCTGCCGGTGCTCGCGGCGGCTTTGATGCTGGCCGGCATCGTGGTCATCAACGGGGTGTCCGAGTTCCGGGACGTGTTGCCTCTGAACGCGCGCGCCGCGGTGCTGTTGCTGCTCATCCGGATTCTTGACATGCTCGTGGTGCTCTTGCTGGTCCCTGTGGTGCTGTTGTACATCCAGCACGCGCGAGCAACCTACCAGGAAAGCACCACGTTCCTCGTTGTTGTCGCAGGCATCGTCGCCAGCCTCGTTCTTGTGTACGTGTACGAGGCGGCCAAGGCCCAGCCGCTTGCGGAGATTGTAGCCGCGGAGTTTCAGCAGGGGTCGCTCCTGGACGCGCTCTCCATCTTCATCTATGCCACGGTTCCCATCGGCCTCGTTGCGCACCGGAAGCATCAGGAGTGGAGCCTTAGCAAGCTGGAGCAAGCGCTGGCGTGAGGTGACGCTATGCAAAGCCAAGCCGTAGAGCGCATCGTTGACGAGGTGTGGTCGCGGGCCGTCCGCAAGATCGCCAAGGGACCTGCCCAGGCGAGCCTCCGCGCGGGGCTGGGCGACGAGATTAACCTGGTGATTCCGCAGGCGGTGGTCTCGACGCTCATGCGGGTCAACCCGGGGTTCAGCCACGTCCTCTACTCCTCCGCCTACGCTTCATCCAAGCGCAACGCGTACTTGATGACGCGCCAGCTGGGCATGCCGCCGGATTTCTTCTGGAAGTTTGATTACTGGTCGCCTGAACGGGCGTTTGAGACGCTCAAAAAGGTGATGGGACGCGTCTTCGCGGCGGTGATGACCCGGCAGAACCAGGGCACGTTTGACCTGACCGCGGTGGACGTGGAGCGGTGCCGGTTTGAGATGGCGTTCGCCGACTGCGCCGAGTGCTCAGGCCTTGAGGCGGCGAACCCCATGTGCCTCTTCCACGCCGGGCTGTTCGCGGGCATCGTGGGCGCGCTGCTGGACCGCGACCTGGACGCGGTTGAGACGGAGTGCCGGGCCAGCGGCGCCAAGGCCTGCGTTTTCAAGGTGGGCAAGCCGGAGGACCGTGAGATCAAGCCGGCGCTGGAGCAGCGCCTGGGCGGCGCGGCCTTCCAGGTTGACGTTGCGAAACGCGTGGGCGAGAGCCTGGACGGACGCGCGGTGCGTGGTGAGCTTGGCGACCTGGTGGACGTGTGGTACTACCAGCTTCTGCTCTCCAGCGTGTTCCTGGCGCACCTGGACGTGCTGTCGGCGGCGTGCATGGACGCCGGCGAGGAGCTGGGGCAGGCGATGGCGACGCGCATGCCTCAACGGTTCCACGGCGATGCCGCCAGCGCGGTCAGCGCCTTCTACCGCGACCTTCTCTACACCAGGACCCGCATCGTGGAGCAGCCCGGACTGGGGGTTGTGGTTGAGGTGGAGGAGGCGCCGGAGACGATGGGACCACTGTCGGACGCGACGCTGATGCCCTTCCTCTGCGGCGAGCTCCAGGGCCTGCTGAGCACGCTGATGCAGCGCCCGTTGCGCTTCCAGTCCGGCCAGCGCCAGGGGGAGCACCTAGTCCTCCGGTTCGCGCCATAGGTCGGCGAACTCCGGGGCCCCCGCCGCCTCCGGCTTAACGCTCAGCGGTGGCGTCGGCGGGTCGGAAAACGGGGCCACGGTGGCAGCGGCCGCCGCGGACTCGGCGACGGGCCATCGCCTGCGAAGCTCACGCTCCACGTCTCCCTTGGCGAACTCGGTCGCGGCCACCAGGTCGCGGTCGCCGGAACCGGCGGAACGCTCAATGCGCAGCAGGCTCCGCACCACGCGCTCGGACACTTCCGGGTCGCGCTGCGCCGCCGCGACGCCGAACCGCTGGAGCAGGCCAATGACGTGCAGCGCCACGTCGTGCATGCGGCGGCTGCTCGCCTCCCGCCCCACCGCCTCCAAGAGCTCCTGGCACCGGTGCGTGGAGGCGGTCTCCCGCTGCTCCAAGGTCGTGGCAGCCAGCTCCGCCAGGTTGGTGGCGGCCTGACGCAGGAGGCGGGGCTTCTCGCCGGCGGCCAGGTCCTCCACCAGGTCCTGATAGCAGCTCAGCGTCGCCGCCTTCGCCTCCGGCAAGCTCGTGCGGTCAAAGATAAGGCGCAAGGTGTCAATCATCTCCCGCACCACGGGCTCCAGGTCCTGCTTCAGCGCCGCGAAGCCGAGCTCGCGGATGTCGTCCACCGCGTTGGCGCCCGCCGGCCCGCGAGACCCCACGGCGCCAATGATCCGCACCGACTGCGCCGCCACCTCCTCAAGGCCGTCCGCCGTGACGGACTTTCGCCCGATGCGGAGCAGGTAGTCCAGGAAGTACTCCTCAATGGGCAGGCTGTTCAGGCCCTCGGCGTGCGTCACATACGTGGTGTGGAGCCGGTCCAAGGCCGCCCTTGCGGTGGAGAGGTCGCCGCGGTGGATGGCCCTCTCCACAATCTCCACCACGGGGAGCAAGCGGTCCACCTGGCTGTCCAGCCGGCCCTTGCTCTCAGTTAGCAGCCGCCGCGCGAATGCGAGGTATGGCGTGTCCACGCGCCGGAGCAGCTTGGCGATAATGAACTCGGGCCGAAGGAACGCGGCCGTGATGAGGAAGTGGGGGATGAGCAGGGTGAGCGCGCCAACGCTGCCGACGATGATGGCGCCGGCGTAGCGGGGGTCTTGCTTGTCGGTGTACATGCCGACGAGCAGCACGGACGTGATGATGAGGCCCAGGTAGACGGCGATGGTGGACCAGAACATGATGCTTTTGATGTAAAACGCCATGATCCGGTGGCTGTACTCCTGCGACGCGAACTGGATGGCGACGAGCGAGAGCGAGGCGATGATGGCGAAGATGCCCGCGGTCGCGCCGATGCCGACCTCTATGTAGATGGTGAGGATGCGCTCCGCCTGCTGCGTACTTGGGAACGTGATGACGCGCAGCGCGACCAGCAGGCCCATACTGGCGAACACGGCGATGACCGTGAGCGGCAGCCAGTTGTCCCAGGCGCCCAGGTCCAGGTCTTTAAACCACCGTCTCATGCCAACCATTGCTCCCCAAAGCAAAGCATCGCAGGCGAAACACCAGGCTTCATGCTAGCGGCGCTCGGCGGCGGCGGCAAGTTGGGGGGACGCAGCGCGGCAGGCGACCGGGTTCGAAACCGTGCTGTGGTGACCCATCCACAAGCTAGTTCGTGATGGTCTCGCCCTTCTTCAGACGGTCCAGGTAGAGCTTGAAGGTGTTGGCCGAGGTGGCCAGTCTAACCCCTTCCGCACTTTGGATAACTAGCTGTACGACGCCGATGACCTGCCCTCTGGGATTGAGGAGGGGCCCCCCACTGTTGCCGGGGTTAAGGTTGGCGTCGGTTTGGATCACGTAGCTGTTCGCACTCGCGTTGTACTTGAGGCTTGTGGCCAGCCCTTTGGTAATGGTGAAGCCAGACAATCCAAGCGGATAACCACCAGCAAACACGTCAGAGCCGAGAGCGGCCTGGCTAACATCTCCAAACTCCACAGACGGGAGGCCCGTCGCCTGGATTTCGAGAACAGCAAGATCGCGGACTAGATCTCTTCCCCGGATGGTTGCGGTATAGCGTCGCCCATCATCAAGGAATACCGTCAAGATCTTGGCATCAGTGACCACGTGGTTAGCTGTTGCTACGAGCCCGTCCGAGTCGATGATGAAGCCAGAGCCTTTCCCAAGGTCTGTCTCGATCCGGACTGTGGCCGCCCGCACTTTGTTCGCTATGTCCTGGGTCGTAAAAGCGGGCAATCGCTCAGAGTTCGGAATGATCACAGCGGCTGCGTTCACCGGCACTCCTTGCTTGCGGGGAACGCCACGCGGGTAGAAATCGTTGTCCCCATTGTTGGTCAGACGTACAACGTTGCTCCCGTCCCGCTCCATCATGTAGATCTGTAGCTGGGGCTTGCTTGCAGGAGAGTCTCTCACGGAGTGAAAAAGAATGTGACTGCCGTTCGAAAACCATGTGGGCCCGTAGCTGCTCATTGGGCCAGATGTTAATGTTCGTAGATTCGAGCCGTCGGCGTTCATGATTGAGATGACCCAGAAGCTTCCTGTGGGCGATGCTGACTGGAATAGGATTTGGCGTCCATCTGGGGACCACATTGGACGGATGTTGCTCGACGCGTCCACCGTGAGCCTTCGTTGATTGCCGCCATCGGCATCCATCACGTAAATATCCTCGGTTCCACTTGTGCCGGAAACAAAGGCAATCTTCTTTCCGTCAGGGGACCACGAGGGATAGTCGTCGTACGCATTGTTGTTGGTCAGCCTGCGGGCATTGCCGCCGTCAACGTCCAACACGAAGATTTCAGCACTTGTTGGTTCTGTACCAAGCCAGCGCTGGACAGCGATCCGGGTTCCGTCGGAAGACCAGTTTGGCTCGTAATCTTTGTTGCTCCCTGACGACGACGACTCAACGTAGTATTGCCATGCGCCGTCGTCGGACATCACGACAACTTGCCCGACTGCTAATACTATGCGACGACCGTCGGGAGAGGCTGCAGCTGATTGTGCGGTTAGATTGGAGCCGATAAGGCGCGCGTTTTTCCCATCCGCGTCCATGAGAAAGATGTTTGACTCTTGATTTACTCGATCCGACACAAACAAGATCCTATCCGGCTCCACCGTCACCGTCGCAACGGCGTCCTTTGTGGCGCTTCCGAGCTTCGCCGTCACCTTGACCGTGCGGTTGTACGTCCCCGATGTGGTGCTCGCGGTGAACAGGCCCTGGGGCGTGATGGTCCCACCGCTGGATTCCACGCTCCACGTAAACGCCACGCCGGACAGCCGGTTGCCGTACCGGTCCGCGCCCACAGCCACGAACTGTTGCGTCATGCCCATGCCCAGCTCAATGGGGTTGGGAGCGACCACCACCTGCTCCAACGGGCCAGGGGTGATCGTCACCGAGGCGGTGGCCACGAGGGCCGTGCCGCCTTGAGCGCCGCGGGCCTCAATGACGTCGGTGTAGCGGGCGGCGACCTTGCTCGCAGTGAACGCGCCGTTGGCGGTGATCGCGCCCGGGTCCGCGTTCTTCACGGCCCAGGTCACTGCCACCTCGCCGACGGGGTTGCCGAACTGGTCGGCGGCGAAGGCCTGGAGCTGCTGCGTCGCGCCTGCCGCGACGTCAACCGCCGCCACGGTCAGGCCGACAGCCGGACCGGGTCTCACCGTCACAGATGCCACAGCATCCTTGGTGGCGCTGCCGAGCGTCACCGTGACCTTCACGCCTTGCGCGAATGTCCCCGCCTTGGTCCCCGTGGTCAACTCGCCGTTCGGGCTGAGCTTGCCCACGTTTTCGCCCGCCGCCCACGCGACCTGCGCCTCGGGCGTCGTATTGCCGTAAGCGTCCACGGCCTTCACGGTGAAGGCCTGAGCTTTTCCGATGTCCAGAGTGACAGCCGTAGGCTCAAGCGTAATCTTGTCAAGCGGGCCGTGCTGAAGGACTATGCGGGCCGTGGCTGTCTTGCTGATGGCCCCTTGCGTGAAGTCCACGCTCACACCACCAACATAGTCGCCAACCTTGGTCCCGGCCGTGAAGGCTCCGTTGCTTTCCACTTTGCCCGCGTCGCCCTCGGCGCGGAAGGCCGGACGAAGGTCAGCCAGCGGGTTGTTGAACTGGTCAAACGCCGCGGCGCTGAACTGCTGGCCTTTCGTGACCTCCAGCGTCGCAGAGGTGGGATCCAGCGTCACGTGGTCCAGCGCGCCAGGCGCAACGGTGACCGTCACCGACGCGGCGTTCGTCTCGGGCGGATCGCCCTTCTTCACGGCGGTCAGGGTCACGGTGTACGCGCCGGCTTTGGTGTACTCGTGGCTCACGGGGTCGGCTGGCTTGACGGTGCTCGTGGTGGCGCCGTCGCCAAAGTCCCAGCGGAACTCGGTGGCGTTCTGCGAGGTGTTGGCAAAGGTTACTTGGAGGGGTGCCTGGCCGCTGGTGGCGTCGGCGGCCAGCGTGGCGACGGGCGGGCCGCCGCACGCCGTGGCCACAAGGACGACCAGCAGCGGCGCGAACAGCAGGAACGGCCTGGCAATGGAGGCGAAGCGGCGGTCCCAGCGCTGCTCTATACGCTCCGAGTTCGCCATGGTGGCCTTCTCCTTGCTTGCCCGGAGACGTTCCCGGCGGTCTGACTAGATGGTAGTAGGCTGAACGTGGCCGCACAAGTACGAACGGACCAATCCTGAGTAGTACCGACTACCAATCGCCGACCAACGGCGCACAGGGTAGCCCGACACGCGGGCAAAGGCTACCCATTCCTCACCACGCTAGGCGATGTGGGCAGTATACCCAGTTCGGCTTGCCGCTTCCCTAGCGACAAGCCGCGGCAGCGCCGTCAGGCTCGAACCGGGCTGAACGGCCTCGCCACCCGCGCCTTGCGCCATGCAGGCCATATGTTCTACCATATCGCTATGACCGCAACCATCACCATCCGCTCGCGCCGCGCCCTTCCCGCCCGATCCCGAGAATCTGCCCAATCTGCGGACAATTCCCCTCCCTTTTAGGGGAGGGTCAGGGAGAGGTCGTCTCCCTACGGAAATCGGATTCGTTCCTTCACATTTCGCAAACGAAAAAGCCACCAAAAAATGACGCACAGACCATCCACACGGCCATGACGCCATCGCCGGAAACACAACAACCCGAAAACAACCCTCGCGCGGCGACGCGGATTCGGAGGCGCCTCCAGCAACACGGTAGGCATGGCAGCGCTCCCAGCGCCGCAGTCCTGCTGACTCGGAGGCCCGACTGTCAGAACGACTGGAATGCGCCGCAGCCAACATCGCCTATGCCCCCTCTCACAGCGTTGGCGCAACCTGGTGCGGACAATCGCCCCCATGCCCCGTCCACGCCGCCCTTGACACCTTCCTGGCGCCTTGCTATGCTCCCTGTTAGCAATTACACCCCACGACTGCTAACGCCGGCCTACGCCGGCGTCCACTGAGGAGGAAGAACATGGCCCGCTCGTTTGAACCGCTTGGAGACCGCGTCCTCGTCAAGCCGGTCAAGGCCGAAGAGAAGACCCGCAGCGGCCTCGTGCTGCCGGACACCGCGAAGGAGCGCCCGCAGGAGGGCGAGGTCGTCGCCGTGGGCCGCGGCCTCCAGACCAAGGACGGCGTCTACCTCCCCGTTGAGGTGAAGAAGGGCGAGCACGTGCTGTACGCCAAGTTCTCCGGCATGGAGCTCAAGGAGGACGGCGTGGACTTCCTGCTGCTCAGCGAGCGGGACATCCTCGCCACCGTCAGCGGCAGCTAGACGCCGCCTAACAGTCCCATCTCCCCCTGCCGGGCGAAGAGCCTGCCCCAAGCTGGGCGAAGGGATGAGGGAGCAAAGGAGCACCATCGTGCCTGCGAAGCAAGTCGTTTTCGGAGAAGAGGCCCGCACCAAGCTGCGCGCCGGCCTTGACGCACTCGCCAACACCGTGAAGGTCACCCTGGGCCCGCGCGGCCGCAACGTGGTCCTGGACAAGGGCTTCGGCCCGCCGCTCGTCTGCAGCGACGGGGTCACCGTCGCCAAGGAGATAGAGCTGGAAGACCGGTTTGAGAACATGGGCGTCCAGCTGGTCAAGAGCGCCGCCACCAAGACCAACGATATC
>ORMF012493191.1_pt1 | contig 12410 bp, 7 predicted proteins | sample 1779871 | NCBI WGS metagenome assembly ORMF01 (sample SAMEA104232316, study PRJEB22302) | groundwater metagenome | biome: forest; feature: aquifer; material: groundwater | place: USA | collected 2011-08-07 | depth 5.4 m | reverse complement strand
GGACGCGACAATGTACGAGGGGGCCAAATGGCCCAGTCGATTGCACTGTCGCTTGGCACTGCCAACTGCACGTTTTTGAACCACGCCGGCGTAAGTCCTTTGCTGCCAAGAAAACGGAGTGCCAAGTGACTTATGACATGGTCATCTAGGGCGATTGATTGAAGGACACGGGGCGTGCCGTCAACGGCCGCTGCCAGCGCGCGAAGCAGACGCGCAGGCTTTCGATGCGCCGCGGCGCCACGGGACTGCGCTCAATAATATCCAAACGCCCCACCTTCGCCAACTCGTCAATCGTCGCCTGGGGCGCGACCAGATAAACCGACTGGCGGTTCGCAAGATTGCCTTTGTCCAGTGTGTCGGGATCATCGACGCGAACCAGCGGCTGCCGCAGATACCAGGTCAGTTGATCTTCCTTCAAATCGACCATGTGCAATGGCACGCCCTCAGGCTTATCGCGATTCACCCGTTCGGCAAAGGCGGCGAGCTGCGAGTAGAGATCGTAGTGCGGAATGACGAACTGAAACGCGCCCGCGGCCAGCACCCAGGCCAGGCCAAAAATCGCGGCCAGGTGCGCATGCGGCCGGCGCTGTTGCTCACACCACGCAATCAGCCAACAAACCGCGGCAGTGAAGCCGATCAAGGCGAGAATCGGTTCGCGGCCCCGAAGATTCGGTATCATCCAAACGACCCAAGCGCCGATGGCTAGCAAGAGGTTCAGGACCAGCGGCAGACGCCAGCCGAGCCGTGCCGAGGATTGCGCGTGTCGTCGCTCCACGAAATCGACCATGCCGATGGCCGCCAACCATGCAAACGGTGGCATCAATGGCGCCACGTAGTGGTAGTGCCGCCACTGGCTCACCGTCAGAAGAATGGTCCCGGGCACAACCCAACAAAGCGCAAATCGACCGAACGGCCCGCGCAGCCATCCTTGTCGCCAGCCGACGACGATGCCCCAAGACGCCGCGAGCGACCACGGCAGCGCACAGCGCGGAATGTCGTAGAGGTAGCAGTAAATCGGTTCGTCCTCGCCCCAAACGCCTTGAAAGCGGCCGAGATGGTGTTTGATCTGGTCGTCCAGGAACTGCGGATAAGTCAGGTACGCGGCAAACGGCCAGGCAAGCAAGCACGTGATGAACAGCAGCAGTCCCAGCGGATCGAACAGGAAGCGCCAGACGCGGCGTTCACGTTGCCACAGCGCGAACAGGCCGCAACCGCTGCCGATGAAGGCGAGGCCGATGAGGCTTTTGGTCATGAATGCCAGGCCGCAGGCGAGGTAGAAGGCGGGCGGGAGCCAGCGCGCGGCCGGACCCGCGGGATTCGAAGACTCATCCCGCGGCGTGGACTCATCCCGCGGCGTGGACTCATCCCGCGGCGTGACGTTCGCGAGCATGAAGATGCCCATGGCCAGGGCGACGAACAGGACGAGGAAGATGTCGGCTTCAGCAAGTCGACCGAATTGCAGCACGTAGTACATCGTCAGGTGAATCAAACCGGTAAGGCAGCCGACGCGATCGCCGAACCAGCGCGCCGCCACGAACGCCAGCCAGACCGCGGTCGCCAGGGCGGCCAGGACGCTTGGGAGACGGACGGCCCATTCGCTCGTGCCAAAGATCTGAATGGCAATGGCGATCAGCCAAGATGTCAGCGGCGGTTTATGCGTGTCCGGTACGCCGAGCATGCGCGGGATGATCCAATCGCCGGTGTCGAGCATCTCGCGCGCCGGCTGTGCGAAGACGACCTCATGATACGTGAGCGCCCGCCCTGCCCCGCCGAGGTTGACCGCCAGGAGCGTGCCGCCGTAGAGCAGGATGATGCCAATCGAACGCCAGGTCAACGATGTCGAGGGAGTAGCGGTCATGCCCGGACCATAGAATAATGGTCCCGCAAAATCAATTTCGACCGCGGCGGCGGCGGCGCTTCACCAACTTGATTGAACAATGCGGCGGTTTTTGCCGAAGAACGTAGACGGGGAATTTCGCCGGACCGGGCAAAAGCGTCGGAGCGCGGTAAGTCGGGTAAACAGCGCAAAGGCCGGGCAGCGCGCCGTAGCCGCCGTCGTCCAGCGCGGCGAATTGCTCTGGAATCCACTCCGGTTTTTCCCGTATAGATTGCAGATGCCGTTTGCCGCCGCGAACAGGAAGAGGCCCCTGGAAACGGACGTCCAGGGTCGGCATCGCTCGATTGATTATCGCGGCGCTCCCAAGGATCGGGGGTTGCACCATGCCACGTTCGCCAAGCGCACGCATTCATCCCACCGCCGTGGTTTCCTCCGAAGCGGTGATTGGCGACAACGTCGAGATCGGCGCCTATGCGATTCTCGAAGGTCCGGTCACGATCGGCGCGGATTGCGTCATTCGGCCCCACGCTTGCCTGATCGGTCCGCTCACGATGGGCCGCGGCAACACGGTCTACTCGGGCGCCATCCTCGGCGAAAAGCCGCAGCACCTCAAATACAACAACGAAGCGACGGGCGTCGAAATCGGTGAAGGCAACATCTTCCGCGAGCACGTCACGGTCCACCGCGGCACGACGCAATCCTGGAAGACCGTCGTCGGCAACCACAACTTCTTCATGGTCCACAGCCACATCGCCCACGATTGCGTCGTCGGCGATCATTGCCTGCTCACCAACGGCTCGATGCTCGGCGGCCATTGCGTCATGCAGGACCGCGCGATCCTGGCGGGCAATGCGGCGTGCCAGCAGTTCGTGCGCATCGGCCGGCTGGCGATGCTCGGCGGCGTCTCCGGCAGCACCAAGGACATTCCGCCGTTCATGATTCAGCAGTACATCGACACCGTCAGCGGCGTGAATCTCATCGGCATGCGCCGCGCCGGCATGACGCACGGCCAGATCGACGCCGTGCGCCGTGCCTTCCGCATCTTGTATCGGGACGGGCTAGTGCTGCCGGCCGCGTTGGCGAAGCTGGAAATGGAACTCGGCGAAGTCGATGTCATACAAGAGATGCTCACGTTTCTGCGCGGTTGCAGCAAGGGCATTAGCCCCATGCGCACCCGGTTCCACAACGAAGCGGCGTGAACGCCGCTGGCGGCTTAGCGAGACGAGGTTGCGCTAAGCCGCAAGCGGCGATGTTAGATTTCATCCAGTTCCAACCAGTTCTTGCCGATGCCCATATCGACCCCCAGCGGCACTTGCAGGCGATCCGCAAGCGCCCCAGACATTTCCTGCTTCACGATGGCCGACACCTCCTTGAGTTCCTGCGGCGGCAGCTCGACCACCAATTCATCGTGAATCTGCAACAGCAAGCGGGCGCGGCGCTCTTCCTTTTTCAAACGCCGGTGCAGGTTCAGCATCGCGACCTTGATCAGGTCCGCGGCCGAGCCTTGAATTTGCATGTTGATCGCTTCACGCTCCGGCTGGTTGCGGCTTTTATAGGTCGTCGCTTCGCGAATGCCGTCGATTGACCGGCGGCGACCGAGAATGGTGCTGACGTAGCCTTTGGTTCGGCAATCGGCGAGCAATTGGTCCTGGTAGGCGAGCACCTTGGGATACTTGGCGAAGTAGGCGTCGATGAACGTCGTCGCATCTTCCTTGGTGATCTCCAGCCGCTGGGCCAGGCCGAAGGCGCTCATGCCGTAGATGATGCCGAAGTTGATCGTTTTGGCCATGCGGCGCATGTCGCTGGTGACGTCCTTGAGATCGACGCTGAAGACTTGGGCGGCGACGAGAGCATGGATGTCGCGATCTTCGGCGAAGGCGCGGCGCAGGGCTTCATCGCCGGAAAAGTAGGCGAGCAAGCGCAGCTCGATTTGCGAGTAGTCGGCGGTGAGCAGCAGCCAGCCAGGTTCGGGCAGAAACGCCTGGCGAATCTGACCGCCCAGCTCGCTGCGGATCGGGATGTTCTGCAAATTGGGATCGCTGGAACTAAGCCGGCCCGTCGCCGCAACCGTTTGGTGAAACGAGGTGTGTACCCGGCCGGTCGTGGGACACACCAGCGCCGGCAATGCGTCCACGTAGGTGCTCTTCAATTTGGCGATCTTGCGCTGCTCGAGCAGTTTTTGCGGCAGCTCGTGCCCTTCCTTTGCCAGCGCTTCGAGCGTTTCGGAATCGGTGCTCGCATCGCCCTTGATCGCCGTGCGCGTCTTCGGCTTGTAACCCAATTCGTCGAACAGGATGGTGCGCAGTTGCTTGACCGAGCCGATATTGAACTCGCGGCCGGCGAGGCGGTAGATGTCCTGTTCCAACGTCTCCAAGCTCTTGGCCATGTCCTTGCTCATGCGCTCAAGCAATGGCACATCGAGCCGGATGCCGGTGAATTCCATTTCGGCGAGCACTTCGATCAATGGGATTTCGAGGTCGTCGTACAGCGGCCGCAGGTCTTGGAGCATCGGCTCAAGCGATGCGCACAGCCGCCACGCCACGTCGGCATCCTCGGCGGAGTATTCCTTGACCTGCTCGCACGGCACTTCGTCCATGCACTTTTGCTGCTTGCCCTTGCCGATGAGCGCGGTGATCGGGATGACGCGGTGTTGCAAGTGTTTTTCGGCGAGCACGTCCATGCCGTGGCTGCGTTCGCCGGCGTGCAGCAGATAGTCGGCAATCATCGAATCGCCCGCCACACCGCGCAAATGCACACCGCTCGTCTTCAGCACCTGCCAGTCGTACTTGATGTTCTGATTGATTTTTTGAACCGCCGGGTCTTCCAGAATCGGGTTCAGCGCCGCCAGCGTTTTCTTCGGATCAAGGACGCTGTCCCCTATCGGACCACGCACCGGCAGATACCACGCTTCCGCTGGCTTCCAGCAGATCGCGAAGCCGACAATCTGCGCCAGGTGCGGATCGAGGCTCGTCGTTTCCAGATCGATGGCGAAGCGCGGTTGCTGCTTGAATTGCTCCAGAAACTCGCCGAACTTCGCCGGCGTATCGACGAGGTGATAGTTGTGCTCCCAGCGGGCCACGAGCGCGCCGCTGTCTTCCGCATCGTCCGCCAAATCGCCGAACAAATCGCCCTGTAGCCCTTTCGCTCCGCGAGAGGTTTGCGTGCCTGCATCACTCGCAGTTTGAGCAGGTTTTGCATCGCCGGTTGATGCAACCGCTCCCGGTCGCATCTCGTCCGCAAACCGCCGGAATCCCCAGGTACGAAATAACTCGAACAACTTGGCGCGGTCCAGGGGATGAATCTTCCAATCATCCCATTTTAGCTCGATCGGCACGTCGGTCGCCAGGCGCACCAGCTTGCGGCTCATCTCCAGCTTCGGCATGGCGTCCTTGATATTCTCCTTTTTCTTGCCCGGCACTTCCTCGACGTGGGCCAGCAAGTTGTCAAGGGTCTGGTACTTTTGCAACATCTGCGTCGCCGTTTTGGGCCCGATGCCCGGCACGCCCGGCACGTTGTCCACCGAGTCGCCAACGAGCGTTTGATAATCGATCACCTGCTCCGGCGCGATGCCCCAGTCTTTTGCCAGTGATTCGCGATCGAACACCTCTTGCTTGCGCAAGTTGAATACCTTGATGCGGTCGCTCAAGAGTTGCCGGCAATCCTTGTCGCTGGAGCAAATGAAAACGTCCATGCCGCGGCGTTCGCCTTCTCGGGCCAACGTCGCGATCACGTCGTCCGCCTCGAAGCCGGCCATGCCCACCACCGGCATCTGGAAACCTGCCAGCAGCTCGTGGATCATCGGAATTTGCAGTTGCAGATCGTCCGGCATCGGGGCGCGGTTGGCCTTGTATTCGGCGTAGATCTGATCGCGGAACGTCGGCCCCGGCAGATCGAACACGCACACGAGGTACGTCGGCTTTTTCTCGTTGCGCAGGTAAAACAGGTCACGCGTGAAGCCGAAAACGGCGTTGGTCGGCAAGCCGGCGGGGCTGCTCATGGCGCCGATGGCGTGGAAGACCTGGTAGATCATCGAATGGGCGTCGAGCAGGTAGAGGGTCTCTGCCATGGCGTGTTTCCCGGTGGTTCTCCACAGAGTGGTTTATGAAAAAACGCCCCGCCCACGCCGCGGGATGAGCGCAGCGAATCCCGCGGGTCGGGACCGAGCAACCCGCGGGATTCGCTGCGCTCATCCCGCGGCGTGAAGGTTGTGCATGACCCTACTCACGGCACAACCCCTTTACCCGCTAAGTTGCCCGCCGCGCCGGCCGCCGCCGCCGGCAAAACGTTTGACAGAACGCGCCATGTCCTTAAACTTAAATAGATAGTCCGCTCCCTGCGCGGGCTGTCCCTTCTTCGAACCCTACAACCCGTCGCGACCGCAAATCCGGCCTACGAGGTGAACTTATGGCGGCCTTGAAAAAACCGATGAGGAAGAAAGACGCGGGCAAACCGAGCATCGTGCTCATTTGCTTTTTGGTCTTTTTCATCCTAGCCACGATCCTGGCCGGCGTCGTCGCCTATTACGGCTACGAAGGCCAGAACAAACTCAAGGAGGCTGCTGCCAGCGCCAACAAGGCGGTCACGGCTCAAAAGAACCTGGACGATTACCGCATCGGCATCATCCGAATGCTCGCTACCGCCCTCGGCCAAGAAATTGACGCCGACGACACCGTCCGTGCCAACGCTGCCCTGAAAGAAGCCCTCAAAGTAGACGGCAGCAAGTACAACGAAAAGGACCGCAAGATTTGGGTCGACCTCTACAAGGAACTGGAGAAGGATCTCGCCTACGATGGCAATGAGGAGAAGTTCAAGGAGAATTTCCGGACCAAATACACCACGGCCATGAAGGAATGGAAGGATGCCGCCTCGCAGCGCGAAGACGCGCTCAAACGGCTCAAGGCGGAACAGGACAAGTATGGGGCATACGAGGCGAAGAATGAAACCTACGCCAAAGAGCGGGCGGCCCAGATCGCCAAGGGCAACGCTGCCGCGTCGGCTATTGCAGCTCAAAAATTCGCGTCTTTTGATGATCTGGTCAAGGCCAACAAAGAGATTCAGGACCAAAAAATCGACTCGGACACCAAGTGGAAAACCGCGGAAGATCAGCTCGGCACCGAAAAGGCTCGCCACGCCAAGTTCCTCGAGGCGCTCGACAAGAAGACTGCGGGGCAAGAAGTCGTCAAGACCACGAAGGACGGCGATCAGCACGCCCTCATCCTTGATCTGTCGCGCGGCATCCCGCTTTGGGACCGGCCGGTGGGCAAGGTTACGCGCGTCGATCTCGAACGCCGCCAGGTGTACATCAACCTCGGCAGCGCGCTCGGCGTCCGCCCCGAGCTGACCTTCAACATCTTCGCTGACGACGGCAAAGGCAATGCCGACAAGTTCCTCAAGGGCTCGATCGAAGTCATCCGCGTGATCGACGGCCAAACGTCGTTGTGCCGGCTGACTTCGCTGTATGACGCCGCAGGCGCAGAGATCGCTCTGAACGACGCGTCGGGAAGCCGGGTGGCGCGCGAAGTCGAGGCCGCGGTTCGCGAGGGCGATCTGCTTTTCAACCTGTTTTGGAACACCCACGTCGCCATCGCCGGCAGCATCAACTTCACCGGCTTCCCGATCGACGCTCCCTCCGAGCAGATGCGCCAAATTGAGATGTTCACCCAACTGGCAGCGCGTATGGGCATTCACACCGACGCCATCCTCGACCTGAACGACGGCCAGATGAAAGGCGGCTTCTCGAATAAGACGCGTTTCCTCATCCTCGGCGACATCGCCTATCCGAAAAACGCCGGCGATGATGCCCAAAAGGAACGCGCCAAGGTCATCAACGACGGCATTGCGGCGATGAAAAAGGAGGCGGTGGACAAGGGTCTGTTCCTGATCTCGGCCGAGAACTTCACCATCGCCGCCGGCTACCGCAAGCCGCGCAACGCCAACATCACCGAGCTGGGCAAGTTCGGCTCGACCGTGCCGAATGTCGGCTCCTCGACGACCGGCCTGGTGATTCAGCGTGAAGTGCCCGGCGCCGCGGCCCCGATGCCGGAAAAGAAAGACGCGGAAAAGAAGCTGCCGGAGGCAAAAGACAAGGAAATGAAGTAGGAATGCGACAATCCATGAACGCAGCAGGCCCTCGCAAGAGGGCCTTGATTTTGTTATGAGATGCACGCGGAGTGCTGGTCAACGCGAAATGGTCAACTGGTTGGTTGCTTGCTCTTGCACACTCGCGGCATCTCATGGTGTTGTCGTCGGCGTCATTCGACATCGATGCGGTAACTGACCATCCACAGCTCAAGTTGGTCGAGCCGCACTTTCCAGCGAGATTTGAATTGTCTCATCCAGCGGCGACTCTCCGGTGTGTCGGGCACGTCCACAATGATGCGCGACAGGTAGTCACGAAACACTTTTCTGCCATTGCGCCATTTCCCTTCGACCGCTTGGCATTCATAGCTAGCCGCGCCGAAGTGATCCACGACCTCGTTGAACGCTCTAGCGAGCCAACTTTTTGGCACGCGACGGCCGTCGTTGAATCGAACCGGCAGCAACACCTCGTAACGCCGCAGTAGGTTGCGCATCGGTCGCCTTGCCTTTCACCGTGAACTCGAAGTTCCTATCGGCTAGGGCGGCCAGGGCCGCTTCGGGGACAATGTGCTCGCCGCTCTTGAAGACCGTGCCGGAGAAACGGCCCAGCAGGAATCCTAACGCTCTCTGTTGCGTCTTTTTGTTGGGAAAAGTAATGACAATCATCGATCGTTCCTCATCGGGAATGCCAAACTCTCTTATTCATGGTAGCAGAATCGGCATGGTAGCAAAATCGGCGTCTGCATGCAAACCTCGCTTCGCCAATATCTTAACGCCCGCTGCGCGCTGCAAAGTTGGGGCGTGGCTGTGATCATTCCAGGATTTTCTTCGCCTTCTTGGGATCCTCCGCGATCACCGCCAGCTCGACCATATCGCCCGCTATGCCGGTGACGTACATCGCCAACAGATTGATGCCGGCATTCGATAGCTTGTCGGCCACATCCGCAAGTTCGCCGGCCTTGTTTTCGACCAGCACCTGGATCACCTCGTTCTCGTCGAAGCGGACATTGCTCTGCTGTAGAGCCGAGCGCGCCGCCTCGATGTCATCGGGAATGATCCGCACCATGCCCTGGCTGTTGTTGATGGTCATGGCGGCCACCGATTTGATGTTGACGCCTACCTTGTCCAAGATGTTGGCGATGCGCCCGATCTCGCCGGGACGATGCGTGAGATGAACGGCAAATTCGCGCATGGTTGGTCCTTTCGAGTAGATCTGCGAAAGCCGCTGGCGCCCACCACGATACGCTGCCAAAGCGACGTAGCCAAGCGGATTCTTCCGATGGACACCTCGCAATGGGTCAGCTTTGCGCCGCTTCCGGCGGCGTTTCGGCATTCGCGGGCGCTGCTGATCTTCGCAAGCTCCGGCGGATCAGCAATCCGACGATGGCCAACAACAGACCGGTAAGCAACCCGACCGCACCGCCGCTGAGCGGACGGGCGGCAGGCAACAGCGTGCTGCCGAGGAATATCGACGCGCCAGCCGGCCAAGCGATCAGACTCGCTTTCCAGCCGCCAAGAAACGCTGAGATCAGCAGCAACAACCCGGCGATGCCGACGTTCATGCTATTGAAGAGGTCTTGGACAGCCGCGGGAGCGAGCGGTATGGCCAAAGGAAGACCGAGATGGTCCCACTTCTCGGTGGATCCTTGCTCGATCATCGCTGTGAAGGCTTGCGAGAGTCCATCGCCTTCCAGGAATTGATTTTGTCTGATCCAAAAGATGCAGCAAAAGCACAAGACCGCGCCGACCATGAAGCGAATGCGAGCGCCCACCAAAGCGGCGGCAAAGTCCTTTGCCGAGAATCGGACGCGGCGCGGCGGCAACTCAAAGGTTGTCGATGTATCGGGGTTGAGTGCCGTTTCCAGCAGCTTCTGGAAGTTGGCGGGCGATGCCGGCGGCGGTGCTGGAGGAGGAGGCGCCAGCTCGGCGACCGGCACGACCTGCGCAACGGGGATGACGGCTGTCTGGCCGGCGGCGGCAAACGCCGCCATGTCTTCTTCGACTTGAGCGGCCTGGGCGACCATGACGTCGGCCACCTGCGCGGCCTTCTGCTTGGCTTCCGCTTCGTTGATCCCCCGCGCCTCGAGCGCCTTGGCTTCGATGGCTTGCAGTTGCACTCTTTCGCGCGTTTTCTTGCGAGCCTTTTGGCGGGCATCGATCCAAAAAATGATCGAGTCGCGCCAGGCGCCGTGCCGCCGACGTCGTTGGGCCGCCTCGCCGCGCAGCCAGGCGCGCGCCTTGAGCTTCGCCGGATAGCCGAATAGATGTTCAAAGAATTCTTCCCAGTCGCGGCCGCTGTATTTGCAAATGAATGCCCCCAAGGACCGCTCGTCCAGTCCATGCAGTCGCATATTCCGCAGCAGCTTTTCGACACGATCCAGGGCGGCGCCGCGCTGCACGGCCAAACGCCGATCCACAAGCCAATAGAACGCTACCGCCAATCCCGCCGCCAACACCGCAACAATCATCCAGATCCACAGCAAATCGAATAGATAGAGCATGAATATCAAGAAGAGGGTTGCGGCAACAGCGTAAAGCAGTTCGACCAGGCCGATGCCGAGGACCCATTCGCGAACCATCAGAAACAGGAAGGTCCGCTCGCGCCAGCCATGCACGAGAAAATAGGCGAGCGGCGTGAGCACGGCGAGGCCAAGCAGCGCACCGGCGGGCGCAAGCCAACGCATCAGCAAGAACATCAGCAGCAGCGCGACACAGCCGCCCAGGAAGCCGCTCATGATCAAGCTGCGCAACCGAGCGTGGGGCGCCTCGTTGAATGCCTTCACACAGCGTTCGAGAAGCTGGGCGTGCTCTTCACGCGGAGAAAATGTGCCGGCTGGTTGAATGCCAAGGTATTTTTCCAGGGCGGCGATGACTCCGTCCATGTCGGCGAAGCGGTCCTGAGGTTTTTTGGCCAGCATCTTGCTCACCACCGCCGACAGTCCTTTGGGGACCCGTTTCACGAACGATTCGGGCGGAACAAACGGGACCGTGGCATGTTTGGTGAGAATCTCGGCCGCCGTCTTGCCGTGGAACGGAGGCTTGCCGGTCAACAGCACGTAAAGCGTGCATCCCAGCGAATAGATGTCGGCGCGGGCATCCACGTGGGTCGCGTCGCGGGCTTGTTCGGGCGCCATGTAGATCGGCGTGCCCACGCCCGCGCCGACACGTGTCACCTCGGTCGAACGCGAGTGCTCATCATCGGCAGCGCCGGCCGACGCCACTTCCTCGACATACGGCAACTTCACCAGGCCCAGGTCCGCTACCTTCACGATGCCCTGATCGTTTACCAACAGATTGTCCGGCTTGACGTCGCGATGGACCATGCCCAGGTCGTGGCCGAATTTGAGGCCGCGCGCCGCCTGCAAGATGTAGCCGGCCGCCAATTCGGGGTCGAGCTTGCCTTCGCGCCGCACCAAATCGGTCAAGGTTTCGCCCTTGACGTACTCCATGGTGAAGAAGTGCACGCCCTGTTCGGCGCCAATGTCGTAAATCTGCACGATATGATGGTGCACGAGTTGGGCGGCGGCATAAGCCTCACGCGTGAATCGGGCCACGAAAGTCGGGTCCTTGGCCCGGCGCGGGTGCATGACCTTCAAAGCCACGAGCCGATCCAGCGACTTCTGCCGGGCCAAAAAGACCTTGCCCATGCCGCCGCGGCCCAATTCATTCAGCAGCTGATAGCCCGGCAGCGAGATCAGCGCTTCGTCGCCTCCGTCTTTATCCGAAGCAGTTTGGCGCGAGCCGATTCCAGCGTCACCCGCACCTGGGCTTGATCTTGTCGCCGCGGACTTCTCGGCATCTCGTTCCAGCGCGTGTGCCGCGCTGGCCTGAGCCAAATCGACACGTGTAGGACCTTGCGGAATATTCACTTCACTGTCGAGTAGATCCGGTTCCGGCGCGGCAAGGCCAGGTTTTGGATCGTTCGGCGCGTGCTGCGTCAGTGCTGCTGGGCCTGTTGACAGGGGAGGTTTTTCGGCGGGACTGGCAGTGTCCGCAGACGCAGTCGCCGGATTCAGCGTTTGGCCACACTTCGGACAACGGCCACGCTTGCCTTGGTCGCTCCGTGGGATTCGGAGCTTGGCGTTGCATCCCGAGCAGCGAATCTCGATGAACATGAAGGCAAGGCCTGGCGCCAGGGACGACGAATGAAAGCAGAAGTTTCTGGGATCATTATGCTCTTGAAATGGTCGGCAAGCTAGTCAATTCGGTCGCAGCGCAGGCGCTCGGCATAAACCGCGGGCTTTGAGACGCACGTTTCTTAGCGTACCTTGCGAGCGCGAAACGGTAAACGATCGGCTGTTTACCGTTTCGCGCTCGCAGGATCCCACGCAATTGCAGTTTCCCGCTGCGCCCAAAAATGCCACCAGCCCGCATCCTTGCGGAGGCGGGCTGGTGATAAATCCGGCGATGACCTACTTTCGCGCTGTTCGCACTATCATCGGCCCCACGTGCTTAACGGCCGTGTTCGGAATGGGAACGGGTGTGGCCACGTGGG
>ORMF010734380.1_pt1 | contig 12410 bp, 8 predicted proteins | sample 1779871 | NCBI WGS metagenome assembly ORMF01 (sample SAMEA104232316, study PRJEB22302) | groundwater metagenome | biome: forest; feature: aquifer; material: groundwater | place: USA | collected 2011-08-07 | depth 5.4 m | reverse complement strand
GCGCGGCGAGCCGGTCAAGCGCGGGTGTGGCGATGTGCGGATGGCCCATGAACCCATAATCACCCCACGCCTGATCGTCCGAGATGATGAAGACGACGTTGGGTTTGAGCGGCGCGGCGATCACGCCCAGCACGGCGACGAAGCAATACCCCGCGAAGACCAGCCCGCAGCGAGTTATCGGATCAAGGAACACCGGAACATTATTTACCAAATTTGATTCCCTGCGCCAGTGAAAGTTCGTTTGCGTAAATCACCGTGGCGGTTTGGCGGCGCAAGTTAGACGCTTAAGGTATCCGCGTATAACAAACGCGGCTACGGCCACCCGCTGCCTTCAGTATTCTATCTTTGCTTTCGCCCCCGCTTCGTTTTAACGTTCCATCCAGAAATGAACCTATGGACGAAGCGGAATGGCTGACCCGCAAAAAGCGGATTGATACAAAGCTGCGTTCGCTAAGTCCGCAGTGGCAGATCATTCGCTACCGCGAAGGTCTTGACCTCTCCTCGCTCCATTGCGTTGCCGTTGAGGAATTCCCCACGGCCAATGGTCCGGCGGATTACGCCTTGTTCGTCAACGGTGTCCTGCTCGGCATCATCGAGGCCAAGAAGGTCTCGGTAAATCCGCAGAATGTGCTGGAGCAGGCCAAGCGATATTCGTCCGGGGCGTTCCAGGGAATTGGCAACTGGAATGGCTATCGCGTTCCATTTCTCTACGCGACCAACGGCGAAATCATCTGGCATCTGGATGTGCGGGGTGACAAACCCGTCTCTCGCCAAGTCTCCAATTTTCACACCGGGCCGGCGCTGGATGCGATGTTCGCCTTCAATCCCAAGCCCGCCCACGATTGGCTGCTTGATACGCCGCCCGACCTCATCACCCGCCTGCGGGAATACCAACGCCGCTGCAACATCGCGACCGAACAAGCCATTATCAGTGGCTTTCGCGAAATCCTTCTCGCCCTCGCCACGGGCACCGGAAAAACTTTCCTGACCGTCGCTCAGATTTATCGCCTGCTGGAATCCAAATTCGCCAAACGCATCCTGTTTCTCGTGGATCGCAAGGCGCTCGCCGCACAGGCCGTGCGTGAGTTCAACGCGTTCAACACGCCACACAACCAAAAGTTCACGCAGGAATACGACGTGTATAGCCAGAAGTTCCAAAAGGAGGACTTTGGCGATGACAACCCGTTCGATCCAAAAGTCCTGCCCAACGAATACCTCACCGCGCCGAAGCCGAGCCACACGTTCGTTTACGTCTCCACCATCCAGCGCATGGCGCGGAATCTTTTCGGTGCGGAAGGCTGCTTCGCGCAAAGTGGCGGCGACACGGAGGCCGAAGCCGACGCGGACAAACTCGACATCCCTATCCACGCCTTCGACGTCATCATCGCCGACGAATGTCATCGCGGATACACGGCGCAGGAGATGAGCGTCTGGCGCAACACGCTGAATCACTTCGACGCCATCAAGATCGGCCTCACCGCCACGCCTGCCGCGCATACCACCGCGCTCTTTGGCCCGCCGGTGTTTCGTTACACCGTGGAGCAAGGAATCCTCGACGGCTACCTCGTGGACTACGAGCCGGTGGCCATCAAGTCGGAAGTGCGCATGAACGGCGTGTTCCTCAACGAGGGCGAAACCATTGAGCGCGTGGACACGGATACCGGACAGAAGGCGCTCGATCAATTGGAGGACGAGCGCGCCTACGATGCCGCCGCCGTCGAACGCGACATCACCGCGCCGGACAGCAATCGCAAAATCATCGAGGAAGTTGCCAAATACGCCTACGAGCATGAGGCGGTCACCGGTCACTTCCCAAAAATCCTCATCTTCGCCGTCAACGACATCCCGCACACCTCGCACGCCGACCAGCTCGTCAAAACCTGCCGCGCGGTTTTCATGCAGGGCGATGACTTCGTGAAGAAGATCACCGGCAACGCGAACGTTGACCGCCCGCTCCAGCGCATTCGCGAATTCCGCAACCGCCCCAATCCCAAGGTCGTCGTCACGGTGGACATGCTCTCGACCGGCGTGGACATCCCGGCCTTGGAGTTCATCGTGTTCCTGCGCCCGGTGAAGTCGCGCATCCTGTGGGAGCAGATGCTCGGACGCGGCACGCGCCTGTGCCCGGACATCAACAAGTCGAAGTTCGTCGTGTTCGACTGCTTCGACGGCACGCTCATCCGGTATTTCCGAAGCGTTTCCAGCTTCGACCTCGAGCCGCCGGGCAAAACGCCGCTCACGCTCCCGGAAGTCATCGAGAACATCTGGCAGAACGTGGACCGCGATTACCACGTGCGCATCCTGGCCAAGCGCCTCCTGCGGATTGACAAGGACATGAACGCCGATGCCCGCACCCAGTTCGCGGCGTGGATTCCCGAGGGCGACATGGGCCGGTTCGCGAAGGAACTGCCGCAACGGCTGAAGCAAGACTTCGCTGGCACGATGAAGCTGCTGCGCAATCCTGACTTTCAAAAACTGCTGGTGGAATATCCCCGCGCCAAACGCACCTTCCTCACGACCATCGAGGACAAGGACGTGGTCACCTCGCAGAAACTCGAACGCTACGGCAAGTTCGACAATGCTGAGGATTACCTCGACGCCTTCTCAGAGTTCATAAAGGCCAACGCCGACAAAATTGCCGCGCTCTCCGTCTTGCTTCAACACCCGCGCGACTGGCGGCCCGCCGTGATGGACGAACTCAAGCGCGCCATGAACCAAAACGGATTCGAGCCGGAGAAACTCCAGCGCGCTCACCGCGCCAAAGGATTCAAGGCGCTGGCCGACGTGATCTCCATCGTCAAACACGCCTCCGTCGAGCAATCGCCGTTGCTCACCGCCGAGGAGCGAGTAAATCGGGCGACCGACAAATTTCTCACCGCGCACAAGCTCACGTCAGAACAAATGCAATGGCTCTCCCTCGTGCGCGAGCATCTCGTAAAAAATCTTTCAATGGAGGAGGAGGATTTTGATCTCACCCCGCTGCTGGCCATGCGTGGCGGGAAGGCGAAGGCCCGAAAAGTATTTGGCGAATTGGATTTACTCGTCGTCGAACTCAACGAAGGTGTGGCCGCTTAATTTATCATGTCCGACATCGTTCAAAAACTCTGGGGCTTCTGCCATGTGCTCAAGCACGATGGCATTGATTACGGCGATTACATCGAGCAGTTGACGTATCTGCTGTTCCTCAAGATGGCCGATGAACGCGGGGCGAAAGTTCCGAAAGACTGCGATTGGGCCAGCCTCAAAGACCTCGCCGGCACGGCGCTGTCCGACCACTACACCGATGTGCTCCGCACCCTCGGACGCCAGCCGGGCATCCTCGGCGAAATCTTCACCCAGGCCCAATCGCGCTTCAACAATCCCGTCAACCTCAAGCGCATCGTGGCCATGATTGACGAGGAGGACTGGTCCGCGATGGACGTGGACGTCAAAGCCGCCGCCTTCGAGGGCCTGCTCGAAAAGGCCGCCAGCGAAGGCAAGAAGGGCGTCGGTGCCATCTTCACACCTCGCGTTCTCCAGCGCTCCATCATCGGCGTGATGAAACCAGACCCACGCGGTCGGCCAGAGTTCAAGCTGTGCGACCCGGCCTGCGGGACTGCCGGCTTTGATGTCTGCTCTTACGAATGGCTCGTGTCCAAAGAAGTCTCTGGCGGCGTCTTTGACCGCACCGATGCCAGGCGCATCAAGACCCAGACCTACTACGGTCAGGACATCCTCCCGCGCTCCCGCCGCCTCGCGCTGATGAATCTGTTCCTCCACGGCGTCGAGCCGCACATTTACCTCGGCGATTCCATCTATGAACCGGATCGCGGCGAGCGTTACGACGTGGTGCTTACCAATCCGCCGTTCGGCACTCGGGGCGCAAACCAGGCTCCGGATCGCGAGGACTTCACCGTGGAGACCAGCAACAAGCAACTGAACTTCGTCCAGCATGTGCTCACCATCCTCAAGCCCGGCGGACGCGCGGCGATGGTGCTGCCGGACAACTGCCTTTTCGAGAGCAAGGCCGGCGAGGTCTTCGAGATTCTGATGCAGGACTGCAACCTGCACACCGTCCTGCGCCTGCCGCGCGGCACGTTCACGCCTTACAGCCAGGGGGTCAAAGCGAATGTCATCTTCTTCCAGAAAGGCCGGCCCACCGACGCGGTCTGGATTTTCGATGCGCGCTCCAACGTACCGGGTATCACCAAGAAGGACCGCCCGCTCACCGCGCAACACTTCGCCGAGTTTGAAAAGTGCTACGGCAAAGACCCCAACGGCCTGAGCAAGCGCACCGATTCCGGTGAGACCGGCAGATTCCGCAAATTCCACATCAGCGAAATCAAGGAACGCGGTTACAAGCTCGACGTCACTTGGCTCAAGGACGACTCGCTCGAAGACGCCGATGAATTGCCCGAACCACAAGACCTCGCCGCCGAAGCCATCACGGAGTTGGAAGCAGTGGTGGACGACCTCCGGGAAATCGTCGCGCTCGTGGAAAAGGAAGAAGGAGTCGAGAAATGAGCACGTATCCGGCGCATCAGCCCCATGCGTCCCATTTCCGGAGGCCCAACCATGCCTGAAGGCTTCATCCCACCGCACGGCGGCTACGAGAATCTCCTCTCCTTCCAGAAATCCCGGATTGTCTATGATGCCACCGTGCGGTTCTGCGACCGTTTCATAGACAAGCGTTCGCGCACCCACGATCAGATGGTGCAGGCCGCGCGTTCCGGCAAACAAAACATCCTTGAAGGCAGCCAGGCCAGCGGCACGTCCCGGGAAACCGAGATCAAGCTGGTGAACGTGGCGCGGGCCAGCCTGGAGGAATTGCTGGAAGACTACCGCGATTTCCTGCGCACGCGTGATGCCGTGCTCTGGGAAAAGAATTCCAAGGAAGCGCTGTATGTGCGCAAGCTAGGGGCGAAGCCCGATGCGTCGTATGAGACATATAAGCCTTATCTGGAAACCCGCCCGCCCGAAGTGGTGGCCAACATCATCATCTGCCTGATTCACCAGACCAACTATCTCCTCGACCAGCAGTTACGGCGGCTGGAAAAGGATTTTGTGGAACGGGGCGGCCTGCGCGAAAACATGACCCGCGCCCGGCTCGAACACCGCGCCAAACAAAGCCGGAGCCAACCATGAGCCGCGAACCACGCCTCTGCGCAGTGGCTCCCTGGAAAAAGAGCCGCCGCGAAACCCGCACCGTGCCCCAGCCGTGCGCCAACCCCAATTCGTCCCCTCAGTCCCATCGGTCCGGCCTTGCACCCCATGTCCAACACCACCGGAGGCAACCATGAGCAACGAACTGCCGCAAGGGTGGGCTTCCGCGAGATTGGAAGAAATTGTCACCAAAAAGAAAGGGAAGAAGCCCGCTATCCTGCGAGACACTCCCGCCGCTGGATTCGTTCCCTATCTCGACATCCACGCAATTGAAAAGAATGTAGTCCGGCAGTTTGCAGAAGTGAAATCATCAAAGCTCGCCGCCCAAGATGATTTATTTGTCGTGTGGGACGGTGCTCGAAGTGGCTGGGTCGGTGGTGGAATCACGGGCGCGATTGGCTCAACCATCATGGCACTGACTGCGCAGCAGGCGGAGTCGCGCTATATTCGTCACTTCATCGCCAGCCAGTTCCAAACTCTCAACAACAACACTCGCGGCACGGGCATCCCTCACGTTGACCCAGAAATCTTTTGGAATCTTGAAGTTCCGCTCGCTCCGCTCCCCGAGCAGCGGCGGATTGTGGCGAAGCTGGAGACGCTGTTGGGCAAAGTGGACGCCAGCCAGCACCGGCTGGCGAAGATTCCCGTCCTGCTCAAACGCTTTCGCCAATCCGTCCTCGCCGCCGCCTGCTCCGGCCGCCTCACCGCCGATTGGCGGGAGGAGAATCCTGATGCCAAGCCTTACCCGGCTGAAGCCGTGGAGTGCGAAGATGAATTCCCAACAATCTGGTGTGCGACCAGACTCGACAGCCTCACAACCCTCGTCACAAGTGGCTCGCGTGGCTGGGCTAAGTATTACTCCGACTCTGGCTCAACCTTTATCCGGGCGCAGAACATCAACTCTGATTTCCTGAACTTGGACGACATCGCTTTCGTTCGTCCGCCAGCGAGCGCAGAAGGATTACGGACGAGAGTGCAGCAGCACGACATCCTCATAACGATCACTGGCGCGAACGTCACAAAATCCGCTCTGGTCGAGAAGAAGATTGAGGACGCTTACGTGAGTCAGCACGTTGCTTTGGTTCGGTTGAAAGACACACGGCTCGCAAAGTTTTTGTTTCATTCGGTTGTCAGCCCGGCGCACGGACGAAAGCAATTGCAGGCTGCTGCATACGGCCAAGGGAAACCCGGATTGAATTTGGAAAACATTCGAGACGTCGTGGTTGGTCTGCCCCCACTCCCCGAGCAACAGGAAATCGTGCGGCGAGTGGCGGGCTTGTTTGCGCTGGCCGACCAACTTGAGGTGCGGTTGGCCAAGGCGCGCGGGCAAGTGGACAAGCTCACGCCCTCGCTCCTCGCCCGCGCCTTCGCCGGCCAACTCGTCCCCCAAGACCCCACCGACGAGCCGGCGTTTATTCTACTGGAAAACATCCGGTTAAAGCGCTAATGCTTTGGTCAGTGCTTATGAATCCATCCCGTACCCCCCTCTGCCAAATCGTTCCGGTGATTGGCGCCATCGTGATCACGCTGGTGTTTGCCTCTCAACCCGCCGCTGCGGCCTCCGTCAAACGAGCCACCGACATCGCCATCTATCCCGATGGCCGGCCGGCGGCCAAGTATCGTCTGGAGGCGCAGGATTATGGACCGGTGTTGCGTCATGGCGATGGGCCCGGGCAATGCGATTATCTCGGCGCCCGCGACATCTGGGTCTGGAAGCACGGTGGCACCTACTTCATGCATTACGACGGTGCCGGCACGAACGGCTGGCTCGCCTGCCTGGCCACCAGCAAGAACCTCGTTCACTGGACCAAGCAAGGCCCGGTGCTTCCGCTCGGCAGCGCGGGCGCGGACGATTCCGCCTCCGCTTCTTACGGCGTGACGTTCTTGGATGGCAAGAGTTGGCACATGTTTTATCTCGGCACGCCGCACACCACGCCGGCGCCGGATTACATTCCCGCCTTTCCGTATCTTACACGCAAGGCTCGCGCGTCCTCACCGACGGGGCCGTGGACCAAGCAGCCGGACGTAATTCCGTTTGGCCCCCAGCCTGGCACTTATTATTCCGCCACGGCCAGCCCCGGCCACGTCATCGCTCAGGATGGCGGCTGGCTCATGTTTTTCAGCGCTTCGACCTCCGAGCCGATCCTGCGCACGCTGGGCATCGCGAGGACCAGTAACCTGAATGGCCCCTGGCGCATTGACCCGGAGCCAATCGTGCCGGCGACCGAGCAGGTCGAGAACACGTCACTTTATCACGAACCGAAAAGTCGCACCTGGTGGCTGTTCACTAATCACGTTGGTTTGCGCGACGGGCTTGAATACACCGACGCCATCTGGGTTTACTGGACTACGGATCTCAACCACTGGAGTCCGGAGAACAAGGCCGTGGTGCTCGATGCCCGGAACTGCGGCTGGTCACGACAGATCATCGGCTTGCCGTCGGTGGTGAAAGTCGGCAAACGGCTGGCGATCTTTTACGACGGCAACGCGTCGGAAAAGATGCCGGCGGGTGTGAAAAGCCACATGAACCGTGACGTGGGGCTCGCGTGGCTTGAGCTGCCCTTGTCACCACCATCAGTCAAATAGAAAGCTCCCCGATGACGGTTTCGTTTTTCAAGCGATCAGAAATCATCCGCCGTTGACCCTGGCTTTACAAAGTTGACCTGGCGTTACCGACGAAGCTAATTTTGAACGATGAAACAAAAACTCCTGCACCATAACGCGGCTGGCCCTGTGGCGGTCGCGGCCAATCAGCCTGCCGCGCCAAGCTTCCTCACCCGCCGTTCTTTCCTGCACGCCATGGGCGTCACGGCGGCCGGCTTGGGACTGACAACGGTCGCCCATTCCGAGGAAAAGCCGATCCAAGGTTTCGAGAAAACCACTGAGAATCCAAACGCCTCTGCCGGGTGGAAGCCGGTTTCCGACCGCAAGATTCGCGTGGGCCTCGTCGGCTACGGCGTCTGCAAGTTTGCCGCGGAATTCGGTTTTCAGGACCACCCGAACGTCGAAGTCGTGGCCGTCAGCGACCTTTTCCCCGACCGCTGTGCCAAGTTGGCCAGGGTGACGCGTTGCGCCAAAACATATCCCTCGCTCGAAGAACTGGTGAAGGACGATCAGATCGAAGCCGTGTTTGTAGCCACCGACGCTCCGAGTCATGCCCGGCATTGCATCGAGGTGCTCAAGCACGGCAAGCATGTGGCCTCGGCGGTGCCGGCGGTGTATGGGTCAATCAAGGATGCCGACCAACTGTTTGCGGCCGTCAAGGCCAGTGGTCGCAAGTACATGATGTTCGAGACGTCCTGCTTTCACGAGGAGCTTTACGCCATGCGGCAGATTTACAACGCCGGCGGGCTGGGCCAGCTCGTGTATTCCGAAGGCGAATATTATCACTACATGGAACAGCCCATCGCCTCCTACCAGGACTGGCGGGTGGGGCTACCGCCGCAATGGTATCCGACGCACTCGAATGCTTACTACGTGGGCGTGACCGGCGGGAGTTTCACCGAAGTCTCCTGCCTCGGCATGCCCAGCCGGATCCATCATCTCCAACCGGCGAACAACCGTTACCGAAATGCTTTCGGCACGGAGATCGCCCTGTTTCGCACCAGCGAAGGCGGGATGTCGCGGATGGCGGTTAGTTGGGATACGCCTGGTGCCGGCGGGGAGATGGGCCGGGTTCGTGGCCAAAAAGGTTCCTTCTACGGCAAGTACGAAGGGCTGGAGAAAACATTGCCGCCCACCAATCGTCCGCCGCTGCCGCCCGGGGTGGCGGGGGGCGGACACGGTGGCTCGCACGGCTATCTCATGAACGAATTCGTCACCGCCATCCTCCAGGATCGCCAACCGCTCGTGAATATCGCCATGGCCTTGAACATGACGGTGGCGGGCATTGTGGCGCACCAATCGGCTTTGAAGAACGGCGCGCTGATGAAAATTCCGCAGTACAAGATTTGAGAATTTTGCCGCTTGAAGCGGATTAACCACGTCGCGTCCGGAAGCAAATTCCGGTCAGTAAAGATGAAAACCATTTTGCACTTGGTCGCCTTGGGAGTTGCCACGGCGATTGGTTCCACCGAAAATACCGCCGTGGCCCAAACCAATCAAAGCGCCGCCCTTCGCTGGCTGGAGTCGGCTGAGATCACGCCGCCGTTCAAGATTCCGGCGGGCAAGGTCGCCTGGGAAAAACAGCGCCGGCAAGTGCGCGCGCAACTGGGGGAACTGCTTGGTAAACTGCCGCCGCGCCCGAAAGTTCCCCAAGTCGAGACGCTCGCGCGGGAAGATCGCGGGGATTATCTGCTCGAAAGATTCCGATTCGACAACGGGGCAGGGGCGACCGTTCTCGGTTACCTCCTGTTGCCGAAAAATGTTTCCGGCAAATCGCCGGCGATTCTGTACTGCCACTGGCACGGCGGTGAATACGACATCGGGAAGGAAGAGTTGTTCCAGGCCAAACACACGCCGGAAGCGCCCGGCCCGGCTTTGGCGAAGCGCGGATTCATCGTGCTGGCCATTGACGCGTATTGCTTCGGCGAGCGCAATGGCCAGGGGCCGGGCGGCCCAGCGGAGAAAGGCGGCGCCGGCGAAATGACCGCGAGCAAATTCAATCTCTGGGTCGGACGCACGTTGTGGGGGATGATCCTGCGCGATGACTTGATGGCGCTGGATTATCTCGCATCCCGGCCCGAAGTGGACGCCCGGCACATCGGCGTCACAGGCATGAGCATGGGGGCGACGCGCTCGTGGTGGCTGATGGCGCTGGACGAGCGGATCCAAACCGGCGTCGCCGTGGCCTGCCTGACGCGCTATCAGAATCTCATCGCACAGGAAGCGTTGAAGGCGCACGGCATTTACTATTTTGTACCGAACCTACTGAAGTATTTCGATACCGAGGCGGTCGTCGCGCTGCTCGCGCCGCGCCCGGTGTTGTTGATGAACGGCGATCAGGACACCGGTTCGCCGGTGGCGGGCATTCACGCGATCGAGCCGGTCGTGCGCCAGGCGTACGCGCTTTACGGTCGGGAGAGTGATTTTGAGAGCGTCGTTTATCCGGGGCAGGGGCATGTTTACACACCGGCGATGTGGGCAAAAACTTTGGACTGGATGGAGGTGAAGTTGAAGCAGTGAAAGAAAACATAAAGCGGGCAGTCACACCCCTTTCCAGTGCAGGAATGACCGGCGCAACTGTTCTGGCTTCAAACGCCAATCAACCTGCGCCGGTGGAGGACTTGTTGTGAAGTGCCGAAACGACCAGCCCCTTCGATGGTCCTGAATCCTCGACTCGAACACCGCCTTCGAGGTGAAGACGTTGCTGTCCGTCAGAGTCGAATACGCTCAAGGCCAATCGGCCGTCGCTGATTTCGATCACCTTCTTTTTGATTCGGCCATCAGGGTCGGTGAACTCGCAGCTCCATCGGCCTTGCAATTGATCAAGGCGAAGTTTCCCAATTGAATTCGCCGGATCGGTCGCCGGCCCGGCCTCAACCTGACCCGGCGAAGTGGCGGCGGTTCTTGTCACCGGGTGAAGGTGGGTGCGCAAATTCGCCGCCTTTGCTTCCGAGCCAGCCATGGCGCACATCACGAGATACGTCATCCAAAAGGCGACGAAACACAACACTGGCACTGCGATTCGCTTTGGCCCTTCCAGTTCGACTTTTGAAAGGTACATGAGCGCGAAGATGACCCCCGGAAACACCAATGAGATCGGAAGTGTCAACCAACGCCGATGCTTGATCGCTCCCAGCATCATCCCCGCCAGGGCCGCGCAACTCAGTGCTCCTAAAATATTAAACAGAAGAGTCAGCAGCAGTACCACGCTCACCAGCACCAGCCAGAGGCAAAGATACTTGAACGCAAGTTTGACTGGCTCGAAGTTCATGGCGCAGGCGAATTACGGCGGCACTATTGAGCCATCGTAAGCCGCTGGACTGATAGGAATTTGCTTTTGCGGCGTGCTCATTTGCGGTGACTTTATGCCTCGCCTTCAAGACTGCGGACGTTTTGCTATTACAACGTGATTCTTTTACAGCGTGATTCTTCTGGCTTCAAGTGACGTAACCTTTCATGAAAGAAAGGTTGTTCCTCTCTCATTCTTGCCATTTATGCACCCTTTTTTGGCTCAGTCCCGATACCAACCTCTTCCAAGGAGACAGGCCAAATTGTCACACCGCAAAAAAGAATTTTGACCGCCACTTCCAGTCACCCCCCACGCCAGGGGTTGGGTTGACTTTGCGGCGGCGGACGGCATATTCACGGGCAAGCCAATGTCCCGGACGGCGGCAAATATTGTACTCATTATGCCGCAAGGCTGGATCAGAAAGTCACTTTTACTCGCCGCGCTGATGGTCGTCACGAGTGTTGCGACCGGGGCGGCGGAGCGACAGACGTTGCACGGTCATGTGCCGTTCGCCACGGAAACATTGTTTCCGCGGAACCGGATGTCGGGGGCCGAGCATCTGAACCTCGCCATCGGATTGCCGTTGCGCAACGCGGAAATGCTCACCGACCGGCTTCAACAAATCTACGATCCGGCCAGTCAGAATTACCGGCAGTACCTGACGTTGGCGCAGTTCACGGAAATGTTTGGGCCGACGGAACCGGATTATCAGGCGCTGATTCAGTTCGCGGAGACGAACGGCTTGACGGTGATTGCCACGCATCCCAACCGCGTGGTGTTGGACGTGACGGGCACCGTGGCGGACATCGAGAAGGCGTTTCACCTGAGGATGGAGGTGTACGAGCATCCGAAGGAAGCGCGCACGTTTCACGCGCCCGATGCCGAACCGTCGCTGGACCTGGCGATTCCGGTCTTGCACATTAGCGGGCTGGACAATTTCTCGCTGCCGCATCCAAATTATAAAGCCCGTCCGGTGAATCTTACCACGAAGATAGTTCCCAACGCCGGTTCCGGGCCGGGCGGCGCCTATCGCGGAAACGATTTTCGCGCGGCGTATGTGCCGGGGACAGCGTTGACTGGTACGGGGCAAAGCGTGGGGCTGTTGCAGTTTGATGGTTATTACGCCAGCGACATTACGACGTACGAAACTCAGGCCGGACTGCCGAATGTAATGCTCGTTAATGTGCCGATTGATGGCGGCATCACAACCGTGGGCGCGAACAATGCCGAAGTGGCCCTGGACATCGAGATGGTGATTTCGATGTCGCCGGGGGTGGCGAAAATTTACGTTTATGAAGCGCCCAATCCCAGTCCGTGGGTGGATCTCTTGAGCCGCATGGCGAATGACAATCTCGCCAAGCAACTCAGTTGTTCG
>ORMF012547806.1_pt1 | contig 12412 bp, 7 predicted proteins | sample 1779871 | NCBI WGS metagenome assembly ORMF01 (sample SAMEA104232316, study PRJEB22302) | groundwater metagenome | biome: forest; feature: aquifer; material: groundwater | place: USA | collected 2011-08-07 | depth 5.4 m | reverse complement strand
ATTCTCCTTCGCCGAATACCTCGCAGCTTGCTGCGAGGATGAAGGCGAGGAGAACCCTCCGTAGCCTTGGCGAAGGAGGGTGGAAGGGCTTCGGAGAATTTCGCAAAGATACCTCGGAGCTTTGCTCCGAGGAGCTTCATTTTGCTTAAATTCGATCGAATCGACACCGGATTATGAGTCGAAAGAGTCACAAGGCAGCGCATCCCGAACCAAGAACGCCAATAGTGCTATCCGCCGCTACGGAGCGTTTCCGGTCGTTAACCGATCGCCTGATTCCCGCTGCGGTTGCTTTATTTTCCCTCCTGGCATTTCTACCGGTTCTGCGGAACGATTTCGTCAATTGGGACGATTTCGATAACTTGATCCTCAATTCAAACTATCAGGGGCTCGGTTGGGCGCAGTTGCGCTGGATGTTCACGACCTTTCATTTGGGTCACTATCAACCGTTGAGCTGGCTGACGTTCAGTTTTGATTACTTGCTTTGGGGAAAGGAACCGTTCGGTTACCACCTGACCAATCTCTTGATCCACGCGGCCAACGCGGCTCTGATCTATTTCCTCAGTCGTCGCCTGTTAGAGTTGGCCTTGCCAGGGTCGGATGAAAAGAAGGACTTGAGCATTTCGCTGGCTGCGGCCTTCGCCGCGCTTCTGTTTGCGATTCATCCGCTACGAGTGGAATCGGTGGCTTGGGCGACCGAGCGACGCGACGTTTTGTCGTCTCACTTTCTTTTTTGGACACTTTGGTGTTATCTGCGTGCCGCCACGAGCCAAGCGAACGGCCCCGTTCGCCAAGGTTGGATCGCAGCGTCGGTGGGTTTTTACTTGCTGTCGCTTCTTTCCAAGGCTATGGGCATGACCTTGCCGGTCATACTTTTATTACTCGATATTTATCCGTTGAAGCGATTGGAAGGCGATCCGAGAAAGTGGTTCGGTCGCGCCGCGCGCCAGGTATTCATTGAGAAGATCCCTTTTACCGTCCTTGCGATCGTGATGGCAGCCGTTGCGCTCATCGCTCAAGAACAGTCCGGGGCTTTGAGCCGTCTGGAGCATTATCCGCTGGCGCTAAGGCTCGCCCAAGCGTCGTACGGCATTGTTTTCTACCTGTGGAAAACCCTGTGGCCGTCGGGATTGACACCTCTTTATCAATTGTTTTCCAAGCCCATCTTTTTTGATCCTCGGGATTGGCTTTTTGTAGCCAGCGAGGTTCTCGTCCTGGCAGTCACGATCGGCCTACTGCTTTGCAGAAGAAGATGGCCTGCCGGTCTCACGGCCTGGGCTTGTTACATCGTCTTTTTGTCGCCGATACTTGGGTTGGCTCAAAGCGGCCCCCAGTTTGTCGCCGATCGTTATTCCTATCTGGCGTGCCTGAGTTGGGCGTTGTTGGCGGGCGCGGCGCTGAACTATATGTTGCGGTTGCAGGGCGAGCGGCCGGCTGCGCTTGCAAGGCGGTCGATCGCGGCGGGGGGCAGCGGTCTTATTGTGTTTGTTTTGGGGCTGCTGACATGGAACCAAACGCAGGTCTGGCGCAACTCGGAAACTCTGTGGAGGCGCGCGCTTGTGGTCAACCCGGATTCCACCCGAGCGCTTCTCAACCTCGGCGACGTGCTGAGATTGCAGAATAAGCCGCAAGAAGCGATCGATCGATACCAACGAGCGTTACAAATCGATCCTGACTACCACGATGTTTACTACCGTTATGCCCAGGCCCTCGCCAGCCTTGGTCAGTTAGACGGGGCCGTCGAATATTTGCGCAGGCACGTTGAAAAAGCGCCGCCGGCGGCCGCCCCCCATATTGATCTGGGAATATTCTTGAGCCGTCAGGGCAAGACGGACGAAGGGATTCGCGAATATCGCCGTGCGCTGGAAATCGACCCTAAATCCGCCGAGGCCTATTACGGCTTGGGCACGAGCCTGGCCGCGAGGGGGGAGCTGGAAGAAGCGCAACGATATTTAAACCGCGCCATCGAGTTGAATCCTGAAAAAAGCGAATTTTTCTTCACCCTCGGGAACTTGCTGGTTAAACAGAACGCGCTGGAGCAGGCGGAAGAAAGCTTTCGCCGAGCCATAACAATCAAGCCGGATTTTCCCATGGCGCGCAACAACCTGGGCAGGCTCCTGGCGGCGAGAGGAGATTTGCCAGGAGCGATGGAGCATTTCCGCGAAGCGCTGCGCGCCGATCCTATGTTCGCGCCAGCTCACGAAAGCATGGCGCAGGCGCTGGCTCAACTTGGACGGCGGGAAGAGGCCATGGAGCACTACCGGAAAGCCGTCGGTTTGACGCAACCAGGCGCGCCCGTCGGCGCCCAGCCCTGAGTAACAGAATCACTGAACAATCTCATTCGTGGTGGGAAAATCACCATATGCCCCGCTGATTTTAGGCGGCCAGAGTTGGCCGTGAGACTCGGGGCGCAATCAGATCGATAAATGATTGGCCGAGATAGGCCGCAAAAGAACACTGAAGACGTGAGTAAAAAACGACCCCTGCGCCCCGCGCCACTGATGGGGAAAAAAGTAGCCCGCGATAGGGGAAATGCGGCGACGCTTCGGCGTTGGTGGATCCCATGCGTCATCGCCGCGGCTACCTTGGCGGCGTTTCTGCCGGCGTTACAGAACGGCTTCGTCGATTGGGACGACGACGCCAATTTTCTCAACAACCCAAATTATCGAGGGTTGGGATGGCGCCAACTCTCGTGGATGTTCACGACCTTTCATAAGGGTCACTACCAGCCCCTCAGTTGGATGAGCTGGGGTCTCGATTATCTGCTCTGGGGCATGAACCCGTTCGGCTACCATCTGACGAATCTTTTGCTTCACTCCGCCAACGCGGTTCTGTTCTACTTCATCGCCCGGCGCTTGCTAGAGCTTGCCTCGCCGGGATCAGATCAGCGGCGGGATCTTCACGTTTCCATCGCCGCGGCATGGGCCGCGCTCTTCTTTGCCCTGCATCCATTGCGCGTCGAATCTGTGGCTTGGATCACCGAAAGGCGCGACGTGCTGTCGGCCCACTTTCTATTTTGGACTCTTTGGTGTTACCTGCGTGCCGCGGCCGGTCAAGAAACCGCCTCGGACCGCAGGCGTTGGCTCACGATAACATGGGTGTTTTTTCTGCTCTCGCTGCTATCGAAAGCTTGGGGTATGACGTTGCCGGTGCTGCTCGCCATACTCGATGTTTACCCATTGAAGCGCCTCAGCTGGAACCCGGCGAAATGGCTGACGGGGGAATCCCGCCGGGTGTTGTTGGAAAAGGTGCTCTTCGTGATTCCGGCCGTTATCTTCGCCCTCGTCGCGTTCATCGCCCAACAGTCCACCGGCGCGATAGAAAATTTGGAAGCGCATCCGCTGTCGCGCCGGATCGCACAAGCGTTTTATGGCCTGGCCTTTTATCTCTGGAGAACATTATGGCCGACAAGCTTGTCACCGCTCTACCCTATTGACTATGGTTTCGATCCTTTTTCTCTGTCGTATCTGCTTAGCGCATTGACGGTTTTGGCGATCACCGCGATTCTGTTCATAATGAGAAAGCGTTGGCCCGCTGGCCTCGCCGCCTGGCTTTGTTATATCGTTCTGTTGTCCCCCGTGCTCGGGTTGGTGCAAAGCGGGCCCCAGTTAGTTGCGGACCGGTATAGCTACTTGTCTTGTTTGGGGTGGGCGCTGTTGGCCGGCTGGGGCATTGAATATTTTCGCGCCTATTTGCAAACCTCTGGGCGATTTCTTGCCGGTGGCCTTTCAGCCGCGATGATACTCGTTCTGATGGGACTGAGCGTTTTGACTTGGAAACAGACGGAGGTCTGGCATGACAGCGAGCGTCTGTGGCGGCACACCGTCTCCCTAAATCCAGAATCGATCGTCGCGCGCAATCTGCTAGGCCACGCCCTCGCGGATCGCGGCGCATTAGACGACGCGATCGAACAATACCGTCAAGCGCTGCGTATCCGACCCACGCATGCGGGAACGCACAATAATCTTGCCATAGCACTCGCCGATCGAGGCGATTTAGACGGGGCGATACAACATTACGAGGCTGTCGTGCGGCTTAAACCGACCAACGCCCACGCCTATAACAGTTTGGCGGACGCGATCTTCGCCCAGGGGAAGTTTGAGGAAGCCATCGAATACTGGCGGCTGGCATTACGCTATAAACCAGAGGCCGCCGATATTCATTTTAACCTGGCGACTGCGCTTGCTAAGTTGGGTCGGCTCGACGAGGCCATCGCGCAGTTCCGCGAAGCGTTGGCAATCGATCCCCACGTCGCCAATGCCCATTATAACCTGGCGCAAATCCTCGATCGCCGAGGGGAGTCCGATGCGGCGATGACCCACTATCTCGAAGCGGTGCAGGGGGATCCGGCGAACGCCGATGCGTATTATAACCTTGGCGTTATTTTAGCAAACCGCGGCCAGTTGAATCCAGCCATTGAATATTTTCGCGAGGCGATCCGGGCCCGACCTGATTTTCCCCAAGCCCGCAAGAGCCTCGATCTCGCCCTATCGCTTCAAGCAAGGAACCGCTAAGCAATGAGTCATGACCAAGAGGCGGGGCGCAATCTGAAGTCAATTCGGTAGAGCGGTTTTCCCTAGAGAGGTCGTCTCCATCTCACCCCTTGAGACTTGCTTGCCGCCAATAAGGGTAAACTCATGAAGATCAACGGCGCGAGGGCTTCGGACAATATGCGCTTGCTCGTGCCATGCCTCATCGCCGCGGCGACCTTGGCGGCGTTTCTGCCGGCGTTAGAGAACGGCTTCGTCAATTGGGACGACGACGTCAATTTTCTCAACAATCCTGAATACCGCGGCTTGGGCTGGAACCAACTGGTCTGGATGTTCACGACCTTTCACATGAGTCTCTACAGACCCGTCACCTGGGTGACCTTTGGCATGGATTATCTCCTGTGGGGAATGGAGCCGTTTGGGTATCATTTGACCAGTCTTGTGATTCACGTTGCCAACGCGGTGGTTTTTTACCGGATTGCCAGACGCTTAATCGGATTTGCTTTCGAGGGCGCTCAAGAGTCAGAGATGATTTTGCTTGAGATCAGTGCCGGGTTTGCCGCGCTCCTATTTTCTATTCATCCTTTACGAGTGGAGGCGGTTGTCTGGCTCTCTGCGCGCAACGATATCGTGTCGGGTTTCTTTTTCCTTGTCTCGATCTATTTTTATTTGCGCTACGCTCAGCCTTTGCAGGCCGGAAAAACTGACTTTAAGTTTCTAACGTTCGCGGTCCTGGCCTATGTGCTTTCTCTGCTGTCCAAGGGGATGGGTATAACATTGCCCGCGGTTCTCTTGTTGCTTGATTTTTATCCTTTGAGACGGCTTGGTTGGGAGCGAGGCTCATTTTTCGCCAAAGACCCAAAAAAAATATTGTTGGAGAAATTGCCTTTCATACTGCTGGCCGCTGCCGCGTCGGTTCTCGCGCTCGTCGGTAAACAAGAATATCACATACTGTGGAGCCTTAAAGAATATGGCGCCGCAGCGAGGGCGACGCAGTTTTTATTCGGTTTAGCGTTCTATCTTTGGAAAACCGTCGCGCCCTGGGGCTTGTCTCCCCTATATGAAGTGCGCGGCTTTGAGCCTTCAAGTTGGCAATTCGTGGCGAGCGTATCAACGGTCTCGCTGGTTGGCTTAATCGTCCTGATGACTCGAAAGCGGTGGCCCGCAGGGCCGGTAAGCGCGCTTTACTATGCGACGATACTGGCACCCGTTTCAGGCATCGCACAGTTCGGTAAGCAGGCCGTTGCGGACCGTTACAGTTACCTGGCCTGCCTGGGATGGGCGCTGCTCTTGGGAGGTTGTTTGCTAGGTATATTGCAGAGCAGAAATAAACGCCGGATCAATAGAACAATCTGGTCGCTGGGAACGGCGGCGTCTGCCCTGATTGTCATTTGGCTGGGAACTCTGACCTGGGGGCAAACGCGGGTTTGGCACGATTCAGAGGTTCTGTGGAAACACGCCATAACGCTCGATCAGGAATCGAGTATCGCGCATAATCAGTTGGGCAACGTCTTGGCGGATCGCAACGCTTTGGAAGAAGCGATCGAACAATACCGCCAGGCGTTGCGGATCAATCCCGCGAATGCGGGAGCTCAGTATAATCTAGCCATGGCACTCGATGATCGTGGCGATTTAGACGGGGCGATACAACACTACGAGGACACCTTGCGACTCGATCCGACCCATGCGTACGCCCATAACAATTTGGGCGCCATTTTGTTCCAACGGGGAGAACTCGATCGTGCCATCGATCACTTCCAGCAGGCTCTAAAAGCCAGACCGGAACTCGCTCAAGCGCGCGACAACTTGAGCCGGGCTCTCGCTGTGCGGGCCAAAACGGAGAAGGCGGCGCCGTAGGAGCGGGTGAGCAACCATCGAGTCAGTTCTCCCGCCCGGGGCGTGTACTACAATGCCTAAAAGTTTTCTCCATCTGCACAAATTTTCCGACCTTCAATCTTTGTCGGTGGTCTACGACGAAACCCTTTCTAACCACGAAGCTCACGAAGGTCACGAAGGGTTCGGATTTCTTTGATGAAAAACTTCGTGTTCTTCGTGCCTTCGTGGTAAAAATTGTTTTTTCTTTTTGGTTGCGGCCTCACCGCGCTGTGTAGGTTCAGGTTATTCTGCTTACCTCGGATGGTTTCCCAGGAGCGCAAGAGCTTCTTGAAGTACCCGGTCTGGAAGGATCGACTTCAAGCACCGGTTCTCCGAGCAGGAGGATTTTTTCCCGTTGTACACCGATACGCATGGGCTGCACGCGAAGTCGGCGTATAAATCTCTGTGTTGGCTTCCCAGCGGGCTATAGAGGCGAGGGGTTTCCGGGCCGAAAAGCACGACAGTCGGCAATGAAAGCAAAGAGGCAAAATGAGCCGGGCCGCTGTCGTTGGTAACCATCAAGGCGGCGATAGAATAGAGAGCCAGCAACTCGCCGAAGCTGGTCTTGCCGGTGAAGTCGATGCAGCGTTGGTTTTGGACTTGGTCCAGGATGTAGCGGGCATCCGCCCGTTCTGCCGCGACGCCGGTGACGACCAACCGGCAGTTTGGCAACTCCCGCAGTAAGCACAGGCACAATTCCGCGAAATTGGGCAGGGGCCATTTGCGCAGGGGAAAGATGTCGGAGGAATTCGGGTTGATGAGTAGTATGGCGCCGCTCTCCGTTCTATTCACCCCGGCCGCCTCAAGCTTCTCCCAGACGCTCTTTACGTCTTCTAATGATGGCGTGTAACGGAGGAGAGCCAGCTCATTGGGATCGACGGGGCCTCGATAATAAGGCTCGTCATCCGGTTTTTCGAAAAGAGTTAAAACCAGGGCCATGAAGGCGGCGCTCGTGTGGATATGGGGGCTATAGAGAACGCGGTGCGTCAGAAGGTCTCCGCGGTATAAGCCTTCGTCATTATACCGGTGAAAGCCGACCCGATTGCCCCGGCACAGGAAAAAAGCGATCAGCGCGGTAAGGCGGCTAAAGAAATCCATATCGATGGTGGTATCGATGCCTTCGGCCGATAGCCGCCTCATGGCTCGTAGCCCGCTGGTAAGCAATCGACCCGGAGAGCCGTAATCCACTGTGATGATATTTCCTGCTGGCACGAGGCCGAGCATGTCGACGATGGCGGCGTTATTTTTGAACACCAAGAAAAATAGCTCCGCCCCGGGAATCCGTCGCTTGAGTTCATCGAGGGCCGGGTAGGCCAGCACAGTGCTGCCCATTTCCGAAAGCTTGATGATGAGCACCTTGCGGGGCGCCGGAAGGTTGCTTGCCGGCCGCGCCAGGCGAACGAACCGGCGCCCCAGCGTGAATAGCCAACACAACGGCACGCCAAGAATACGGTCGAGCAAGCGTAACGCGTCAATTCTCACGCTTGAGTCCCGTAAAACCGATCGCTAGCGAAAAAAAAGCACCGAGGAGGGGCATCGCCACAGATTGTCAATGAATGAAAGATTCACTATATTCGTGAGACCACATTGCTGAAGAACTTAATTTACCATCGATCCAGCGTCTGTTTATTTCTCGTTGTCGTTACGCTAGCGATTTTCTCCCCAATTCGCAATCACGAATTTGTCTGGGACGATCGCGGCAACATCACGGAGAATCCCTACCTGAGACAGGTAACGCCGTCTAACGTCCTGTCATTTTGGCAGAGACCCCAACAGCAGTTCTATATTCCTCTGACTTACACGGTTTGGGCGGGGATCGCGGCTTTGGCCGGCAATCCCACCGCGGACCCACGCCATCGACTCGATGCAGGGCCGTTTCACCTGGTCAACCTGATTTTGCACGTGCTGAGCGTGCTGGTTGTATTTGTAATTCTGCGCATGGTTATTGGTAACGATTGGGCGGCTGGGGCTGGGGCGCTGCTGTTTGGATTGCATCCGCTTCAGGTCGAAGCGGTGAGCTGGGTGACGGGGATGAAGGAGCTGTTAGGTGGACTGCTGTCGCTGGTGGCCTTATGGCAGTATTTGGATTTCGCCGCATCGGGGCCTAACGGCGCGGGGGACCGAGAGAAGCGGGTTGCTAAGGCTTCTGAGCAGGGGTGGGGTCGTGGGGTTCACTATGGGTTGGCGACATGCGCCTTTGCGCTGGCATTACTGGCCAACCCATCGGCGGTGGCGGTGCCGGTGGTGGCGTGGGTGTTGGACTGTGGAATACTCAAGCGCTCGTGGCGGCAGAGCGCCAAATCGCTGGGGGGCTGGGTTGTGTTGGCGATGGTGTTCGTTGGAGTGACCAAGGCGGCGCAGCCAACGGTCCAAGTAGAGTTTATCTCATCGATGTGGTCGCGGCTATTGATCGCGGCGGACGCGCTGGCATTTTATCTCTACAAGCTGATCTTACCGATTGGGCTCAGTGTGGATTATGGGCGGACGCCGGCCGTGGTGGTGGAGCGGGGGTGGGCTTACTATACGTGGATCTTACCGGTCGGCTTGGCAGCATTGCTGTGGGCATTGCGCAATCGGGCGCGAAATTTTATCACCGCTGCGGCGGTGTTCGCGGCCGGGTTATTGCCGGTGTTAGGTTTGATCCCTTTTGGTTTTCAACAGATTTCCACGGTGGCTGATCGATTTGTTTATCTGAGCCTGCTCGGTCCCGCCTTCGCGCTTGCCTGGGCGTTGTCCCAATGGACGAGCAAGGTAACGACCGTGGCGGTTTGTATCGTCCTGGCCGCGCTGGCGTCGCTCAGCGCCGTCCAGGCCCGATATTGGCATGACGATGTAACGCTGTCCCAACAGGCTCTTGAGCTAAACCCGAAAAGTTGGCTCGCGCACTATAATGCCGGGATCGGATTGGGGCGGGCGCGGGTGTTTGACGAGGCGGCGCGGCATTTCAGCGCCGCGTTGAAGATCAAGCCCGACAGTACGGAAGCGCGATTCGGACTCGGCAATGTGCTGGCGGCGCGGGGTAATTTTGACGAAGCCATCGAGCAATATCGAAAGGTATTAGAAACGGAGCCCAGAGGGGCCGCTATTCACTTCAATCTCGGTAATGCCTATTCCAAGCTCAACCGTTTCTCCGAGGCGGAAGACCACTATGAGAAAAGTCTCCAGGCCGATCCGAGCAATGCCGCAGCCCACGGCAACCTGGGGCATGCGCTTTTCAAACAGAATAAACTAGGGGAGGCGGTGGTGCAGTATCGGAAAGCTTTGGAGATCGATCCCGACGCCTCCGATGTTCACTACAGTTTGGCGAATATTCTCGCCGCTCGCGGCGAGCTCGACGAAGCGATGGATAACTACCGCGCGGCTTTGCGGGTTAACTCCTCTTACGCCGGAGCATATTACAATCTCGGCGTGATCTTGGCCAAACGCGGCCAACTGGACGACGCCATTCGCCATTTTCGCCAGGCGCTCAGTATTCGCCCTGACTTCGCGGATGCGCATGAAAGCCTCGGGAAAGCGCTGGCCCTTCAAGGTAAGAGGGAAGAAGCAAGCCGACACTATCAGGAGGCCCTGCGAATTTTGCGCGCCGGACAGGCAACACAAGGGCGCCGATGAACGACGAGCGATGCGAGATGGATTTACGGTACGATGGATATTCATGACCATGTCTCGCACAAACGCACCTCTTGTGAAGGAACTAGATTCTAGACAGGCGCCGGGGCGTGGCGCTGCCCGGGTAATGCCAAGCCGCCCCTATCTTGCCGCATTAGTTCTGTTTACTCTTACGCTGGTTGCCTATTGGCCCGTTTTGGACCACGGCTTTGTTTGGGACGACGCCATCAGTGTTGAAAAAAATTCTGGGGTCATCGCCGGTTTTTCCCAGGTGAGCCAGTTCTGGCAAGCGCCGTACCAAAACTTGTATATCCCCTTAACTTATACCGTATGGGCGGGTGTCGTTGAGGCGACTCATTCGTCGCCGCGAGATCGTAAGAGCAATAAACTTGACCCTCGTCCGTTTCATATCTTCAACCTACTACTCCACGCCTTAAGCACGCTGGTTGTCTACGCTATTCTAAGAAAGTTGATTCCGAGCGAGTGGGCCGCTGCCGGAGGCGGGTTGTTCTTTGCGTTGCACCCGGTCCAGGTCGAGCCGGTTGCCTGGATAACGGGCATGAAAGACGTCTTATCCGGGCTTCTGTCTCTTATCGCGATTTGGCAGCATCTCCTCTATCGACAGCCGCGCTCGATTCCCGCTAGTCACGCCGCTTTGGGCGACGAAGCGGGTGGGGGAAAAAAACGACTACGATCGTATTTACATTATAGTCTTGCGACTTTTTCTTTTGTGCTGGCGTTGTTGTCTAAGCCCACGGCGGCGGCGCTCCCGTTAGTCGTCCTTATGTTGGATCACTGGGTTTTAAAGCGTACCGTGAAGGAGATGGCAACTGCTTTGTTGCCATGGGTTGCGATCGCCGTGCCGTTTGTTGCGGCGACGAAATTAGCGCAGCCCGACACCGTGCTTGGTTTCGTTACGCCGTTCTGGGCCCGGCCTTTGATAACAGCGGACGCGCTGGCGTTCTATCTTACCAAATTAGCCATTCCGATCCGGCTGGGACCGGGTTACGGGCGTGCCCCCGAGGTGGCAATGGGCGAAGGTTGGATTTATCTCACCTGGCTCCTCCCCTCGCTAGTAGCGCTCGCCCTTTGGTTTCTTCGGCGCCAAACAGTGCTGGTCGCCTCCGCGGGGATTTTTGTAGCAGCTCTCTTACCCGTGTCCGGAATTATACCGTTCCAATTTCAACACATATCGACCGTCGCCGATCGCTATCTCTACCTGTCCATGCTCGGCCCAGCATTAGCCTTCGGGTGGTTTCTTTCCCGGCAGCGAAAACAAATAGTGACGATCGGCTGCGTATTGATCCTAGTATCGATGGGTGTCTATAGCTCATTGCAAGCTAGGATTTGGCGTGACCAATTAAGTTTATGGCGATACGCGTTGGGCATCGGTCAGACCTCGATTCTGATCCACAACAATTTGGCCGCTTCATACATTGAACGCGGCGAGATTGAAGCAGCGATCAGCCTACTTGAACAGGCAGTTGAGATGAAACCCGATTATCCGGATGCGCGGTACAACTTGGGTCTCGCGTTACGTCGCGCAGGGAGATTAGACGAAGCGGCTCAGCAATTGCGCCATCTTTTGTCAATTAATCCGTCCTACAATAATGCTCATTTCGTCCTGGGAGATGTGTTAGAGAAGCAGGGTAAAGTTGACGAGGCCATCAGCCAGTACCGGCTAGCGGTAGAGATGGCCCCGGCTGACGCCAACGTGCGCAATATTTTAGCGAATACAATGGCGGATCGCGGACTGCTAGATGAGGCCATCGAAAACTACCGCGAAGCAATAAAATTCGATCCCACTAACGCCGGAATCTACTTCAACTTAGGGATTTCGCTGACCGACCGCCGCGAACTCGACGAAGCCGCCCGGCAGTATCGGACCGTTTTGCAAATCGAGCCTGACCATGCAAACGCTCATAACAACCTGGCTGATATTCTTGCGCGTCAGGGCCAGCGAGGAGCCGCCATCGACCATTTTCGCGAGGCCCTGCGGTTGAAGCCGGACTTTCCCGAGGCCCAGCGGGGGCTTGCTCGCTTGCTCGGTGAGGGTGGAAATGGACAGAAATCGACCCGAAAGTAGGCCAGCGCGGCCGGGCCGCAACCAAAGAGGGAAAGACAGTTTTCACCACGAAGGCACGAAGAGCACGAAGGAAAGAAGATTTAGATTCACACAGGGCAAAGACTCCGGTATCAGTTTTGTACGGGCAACCCCCTGTAGTTGCTCTTTCGAACGCGCAGCACACCATGTCGTCGATAACCTATCTCTGAGAGTGCTTCGTGTCCTTCGTGCCTTCGTGGTGAGAAAGGGTTCCGTCGGAGGATTATGCCTGGAATGCTCGACCTAACCAACTGACGGTCAAACCGGCGACTAAGAAGATGAGCGTCATCGGATTGCGCTGCTCGATGCGGTGGACTTGCGGGAGGATATCCGCGGT
>ORMF010614228.1_pt1 | contig 12412 bp, 10 predicted proteins | sample 1779871 | NCBI WGS metagenome assembly ORMF01 (sample SAMEA104232316, study PRJEB22302) | groundwater metagenome | biome: forest; feature: aquifer; material: groundwater | place: USA | collected 2011-08-07 | depth 5.4 m | reverse complement strand
TTAGAATCTGGGGAGGTACGACATGGCTAAATCTGAAGACGCGAAAAAGACCGAGAAGAAAAAACCACTAAAAACAGCCAAAGAGAAGAAACAGGCTAAGGCAGAAAAAAAGAAGAATCGATAGCCGATAAGTATGGGTGCCGGAGGATAGATTTGCTGGGTAAATACTTGGCCAGGATATCCTGCAGGGTGGGAAGACCGACCTTGTCGGTTACGTATTTTCCCAATGCAGTATCTTGCCGTTTTTTCTCGTCTGCCATCAGGTCTTGAACGGAACACCCCTGATCCTTGGCCATACCCTCCACAACCGCGTAACTCTCGGGGGGGGGGCGGAGGTGTCTTGAGTGAGCCGGACTCCCACATGGAACTGATGCTCCTCATATTTTATATTACATCTTCGAGCAACTGGCTGTTTTCTTTCAACCAGACCTTCGCTTTGACATAGAACGCTCCGCGGGTCAGGGGTGGCGAAAGGGTGGCAGGGTTCCAGACCTCCAGATGGTCCGAAAAGAGCATCACCTGGACGCTGCCGTTGCTCGGCGGTTTAGTTCGCTTCCATTCCGGGCATTCATCGGGCGACCCAATCCGCCGCCGGGGTGAGGAGGAACTTCTCCAAAGGAATGCCGTCGCCGCCGACCAAGAGCTTCCGCTTTGGCTGAAAGGCCTTGTCAAAGGCGTCCATGCCGGGAAGCCCCTCTTTGTGGGAGCCGCTCTTGACCTCTATGGCAACCACAGTCTTGCCGGAACGGAGGATGAAATCTACCTCCCGGCCGCGCTCGCGCCAGTAGAATAATTCAATGCCCGTTCCTGCGGTGCTGTTGGTCAGATGCGCGCCGACCGCCGATTCCACCAACCTGCCCCAGAACTCCCGGTCCTTTCGCGCTTCATCAAAGGTCAACCGCGACTGCGCATTGATGAGCGCCGTATTCAGGACCTGAAGCTTGGGACTCGAAGATCGCTCGCGGACCTGGTGCGCTGCGAACTTTTGCAGGCCGGTCAGCATGCCGGCACCGGTTAGCAGTTCCAGGTAATGGGCCAGCGTCGTTGTATTACCGGCATCCTGAAGCTGCCCGATCATTTTCTGGTAGGAAAGGATTTGTCCCGAGAAAGTACAGCCGAGCTGGAAAAGGCGTCTGAGCAGCGCTGGCTTGTCGACACGTGTCAAAAGCAGGATGTCGCGGGAGAGGGTTGTCTCGATGAGTGAATCGATGATGTAGCGCGACCATCGCTGCCAGTCGGCAATCAGGCCGGCCGCACCGGGATAGCCGCCGAAATAGATGTAGTGGTCAAGATCATATCCGAAAGCCTCTCGCATTTCGGCATAGGACCAGTGGGTCACGGGAAGGATTTCAAACCGGCCGGCAAGACTTTCCGTCAATCCCCGCTGAATCAGGAGAGGCGCCGAGCCCAGGAGAAGGACCTTGAGAGAGAGGTTGTTGCGGGTGTCGCCATCCCACAGCCTCTTGACTACCTCGGACCAACCTGTCACCTTCTGGACTTCGTCCAAAATGAGGAGTGCTCCGGCCTTGCCCTTTGTCTCGGCATCCAGGAGTCTGCCCGTTTCCCATTGCTGCTCGATCCATGTCCGACTCTGGAGGGTAGGCTCGTCTGCGGAGGCATAGTGGACGGGGATGGAGGTATCGTCCGCAACCTGGTGCACGAGCGTGGTCTTCCCTGTTTGCCGCGGCCCGGCGAGGACCTGGAGGAACCGGCGTGGTTCCTGTATCCTTTTGACCAAAGTATCGTACAGGGGGCGGTGATACATCCCTTTGAATCTCCTCAATAATCGGCGCGGACAATATGTTATTTACAAATTACTCAGTACGGTGAGCGATTTTACTCAAAGTATTGTTGGGTGTCAAGTATGATTTGTTCACAGCTCAGGCGCATGGTTCATCCCCCAGATACCCCAAACCTCTCAGAAATCCGTCCAGAGTCTTCAAAGTTTCGGTACGCTGTTCTTCCAATTCACGGCTGGAGACGGCGTATTTGTCCCAGAGGTTTTCCCCCGTGGCGATGAGGCCGCGCTTTTCAGCGTTTAGGTAGCGGTGCAGTTCGCCTGCGGCAAGGTCATAGAGTTTTTTCAGGATCAACCTGCGGGCCCCTTCCTCGGTAAGTTGGCCGCCGATGGCGGTGAGGAGGGCGTCGGTTTTGGCGAGGCGCGCCGTGAGAGCGCCTTTATCCTTGTTCAGGGCGGCGATCTTTTTCTTGTCATTTTTGTTGGCGGGATCGAGATGCGCAAGCCCAGCATCCACCTGACGGATCAGCTCTCGGCACAGGTATGCAGTATAACCGCTGGCTCCATCTACTTCGCTGGCGCTGCCGGCATGGCTGCCGGAGGAGCCGGCGCCGCCCCGCTCGGACAGGGTGCCATCATCCCACGGCCATGGCCGTGCATCATCAATGGGTAACGGCCCGTACACAGCGACATAGCTCCCCCGATCAGCGCCAGTGCCGCGCACAACCACAGCAGCACCGCCACTACCCCGGCAAACTGCCGGAGCCCGCTGCTCGCTGCTTTTTCGCGCGTAAACAGCACGAAGAAGCTGATGGTAAGAGTCATCGTGATCGGAAATAACGCAAGCAAACCCATGAATCGACACATAGTTCCCCTCCTTATTGAGCTATTCTGCTCCGTCAATCAGTCTTTTGATGCCATTCCCATTGATTGATAACTTACTAATACGAAACTACTTTTCTACGAGTGGGATATAAGACGAGAGAGTCTTATGTGTCAAGAAATATTTGGTGACTGATAGTGCGTTGCTATCGTGCTCATTCAACTTGCCTGTGTTTTTCTCGTCTGCCGGCCCGGCTACAGCAGCTTCACCGTCCCGCCGGACCCCTCCATAGGTGCGACAAAGTTAGCCCCTTATTTTTTCCCCCGGCTGCGTAAGGCATCGACAAAGGGATTATTAAAGGGTTGGGGGCCTTGCTCAGCAGACTTTACCTTAAGCAGTTTCCGCTGTTGATGCGCCTTCTCCCTTTTGTCCCCCGCTTCCCCAGGCGCAGATCGATCAATTTTGGCGCCGGGGGACTTTTTCAGGGAAAGGGAAATGCGTTTTCTGGCCGGGTCCACCGCCAGCACGGTTACCTCGACGCTCTGGTTGACCTTGACTACCTCGCCAGGCGATTTCACGAATCTGTCCGTCAATTCGCTTAGGTGGACAAGGCCGTCCTGATGCACGCCGATATCGACAAAGGCGCCGAAGGCGGTGATGTTCGTGATGACGCCCGCAAGTTTCATCCCCGGCAGCAAGTCGCCGATTTTTTCAATCCCGGCAGCAAAAACGACATTCTGGAATTGCCGGCGCGGATCGCGACCGGGCTTGGCCAACTCGGCCAGGATATCCTGCAGGGTGGGAAGACCGACCTTGGCGGTTACATATTTTCCCAAGGCAATATTTTGCCGTTTTTTCTCGTCTGCCATCAGGTCTTGGACGGAACACCCCTGATCCTTGGCCATACTCTCCACGGCCGCGTAACTCTCGGGATGGACGGCGCTGGCATCCAGCGGCTGAACGCCGTCTCTGATTCGCAGGAACCCTGCCGCCTGCTCAAAAGCCTTAGGGCCGAGACGGCTGACCTCCTTGAGTTCAGCGCGGGAACGGAAGGGACCCTGCTCATTGCGGCGCCGGACGATATTTTCCGCCAGGGCCGGCCCCAGCCCGGAAACGTAGGAAAGGAGCTGCGTGCTGGCGGTGTTCACCTCCACGCCGACGGCATTTACGCAACTGATGACCACATCATCGAGGCATTGCTTCAGTTCCCGCTGGTCCACGTCATGTTGATATTGGCCGACGCCGATCGATTTTGGCTCGATCTTGACCAGCTCGGCCAGGGGATCCATCAGGCGGCGGCCGATCGATACCGCTCCCCGCACCGTGATGTCGTGCTCGGGGAATTCTTCCCGGGCAACCTCGGAAGCGGAATAAATAGAAGCGCCACTTTCATTCACCATAAGGATGGCAATCTTTTCGGGAAGCGAAAGCGTCCGCAGAAAGGCTTCCGTTTCCCGGCCGCCCGTACCGTTGCCCACGGCAATCGCTTCGATTTGGAAACGTGCGCACAATCCCCCGATGGCCTTTGCCGCTTCCTGACGCGCCTTCTCCGAGAGGAGAGGATAAACGGTTTCGTTGTGGAAGAGTTTACCCTGACGATCCAGGCACACAACCTTGCAGCCGGTACGAAAACCGGGATCGATCGCCAGGACGGATTTCCGGCCCAGGGGCGGGGACAAAAGCAGTTGGCGGAGATTATCGGCAAATCCCCGGATCGCCGTCTCATCTGCCTGCTTTTTGGCGGCCAGACGCACCTCCGTTTCCAGGGCGCCGGACAAGAGGCGCCGGTAGCCGTCGAACACCGCCATTTGCACTTGCTTTGCCGCCGCTCCCCCTCCTTTGACGAAGAGTTCTTCCAGGATGGCCAGGGCTGCCTCCTCCGGAGGCGTCATGCGGAGGGTAAGATATTCTTCCCGTTCCCCCCGCCGCATGGCGAGGATTCGATGGGACTGGGCCTTGGTCAGGGGTTCCTCCCAATCGTAGTAATCCTGGTATTTGCTCCCCGCTGTTTCCTGTCCGGCAATCACGTGGGAGCGGATAACGCCTTTTTCAAAAAACAGGGCGCGGATCCGTGCCCGGGCTTCCTGATCCTCATTTATCCATTCGGCGATAATGTCCCTTGCCCCGGCGAGGGCCTCATCGACGGATGCCACCCCTTTTTCCGCGGCGATGTACCGGGCGGCTTCCGCCTCTGGATCCATATCATTCTGAGCGAAAATGCTTGCGGCCAGCGGTTCCAACCCCTTTTCGCGGGCGATCATGGCCCGCGTCCGGCGTTTCGGACGGAAGGGAAGATAGATATCCTCCAGTTTGGCGAGTGTTGCCGCGGCGGCAATCCCTTCCCGCAATTCATCTGTCAGGAGGTTGCGTTCTCCCAGCGATTTCAGAATCGCTTCCCGGCGATTTTCCAGCTCCTCCAATTGGGAGAGGCGGTCTCGAATGGCCGAGATGGCCACCTCATCCAATGAATCCGTAAGTTCTTTCCGATACCGGGCAATGAAGGGAATGGTTCCCCCCTCGGCAAGCAACTGCGCTACCGTCTGCACCTGCCTGGGGAGCAGGTTTAACTCCCCCGCTACCTTGTCATAATTTGCAATTGTATCTATATGTTCGCTGATAATCTCTATCCCCTTCCCGGCGGGTGTACGACAAATTTATGATGGCGTTTTTCACGCCGCCGCTTCAGCAGCATGAAACGGGGTCTGCGGCAAGAAAGTAACTATACAGAGGTAATTGCAACCCCCCCCTTTTCCCCATTTTCCACGCGAAGGGATACGCACTGGGCGCCTCGTAATCTTTTCCAGCTAGACTATATCTCTCTGCAGCTTGTCGGACACCTCTCTCAGCAACTTCAGGATCGCTTCGGCTTTTTCCAGATTAAGGCTGCCCATGCCGCAGGAGGGGGTGAGAAGGCTTTGCCGCAGGATTGTCTGCAGAGCGATGCCTTCCTGTCCCAGAAGCTGGAAGCCTGCTTCGAGTTTGGAGACAAGCAGTTCAGCAGTTTCGTTCCCGGTGAATGCTCCTGTAGGAACAATCCCCCAGGCAAGAGCGCCTCCCCGTCCCAGGAACTTCTTGATATCACTTGGGTAGAGCAATACCTTATTCATGTATTCAAAGGCATCAAAGTTCACGATATCTGTCTTGGTGTTAAATATCATGGACCAATCTGCGTTCCCGCAGCAATGGATACCGGCCAGGCCCCCCAGCTCATGGATTGCGTCGATGATCTCATCCAGTTTCTCTGCCACGACCTGCGATGACACGGCGCAGAAGGCGGAGCCCAACGATTCCATGGACGGCTCGTCAATGAAAATGACAACGGGTTTGCCGAATTGCTTAAGTTCCTCGATCTGCCACAGGGCTTTCATTGCGAGCCCCTTGACCAGGGCATCGAAGAACATCTCGTTGTGGATAATGTCCTTACCAGTTTCGTCTTTAAATGATGTTCCAAGGGTCAGAGGGCCGGTGATATGGCCCTTGACGTAACGCAACTTCGATAGGGGCTCATTTTGTAAAGCATGCAGAAATGCATAAAATCCAGGTGCATATGTCTCTGTTATCCTGAAGAACCCGTAATCCCTCGCAAGATAGCGTTCAAAAAAAATCTCAAAGGCCGGCGTAAAATCTCCGGTCGTATCGATCCAGATTTTTCTCCCCTCCCTATCGATTTTGAGTCCTGGCAAGGACTCGCTGTATTGGGCATGCATCTGCTCACAGAAATCCCTCTGCGGGAGCTGAGGCCAGAAAGGCGCTTCGGGCAGATACTGGAACGATAGTTTTACGGCGCTTTCTGGATCCACCGTCGGCATGCTGCCGATGCTGGTCGCAATGCAGTTGAAGCTGTTGGTCATGATAATCTTCCCTTTTCTTCTGTTGCGGCGGAAAAGTAGGAGACAGTATTAAAATTTGCCCCCTATTTTTAATAAATGTCTCCCCTACAAAATTTCATTTCCCCTGCAATTAAGCATCGATGGAAGGGGCGCTTTCTTACCGGCCGGGCCACCGCCCTAATCACCGTGGCGGCGCCTGTGACCACATCCCCACCTGCATAGACCTTTCGCTTCCTTACTATAAAGTAAAAATTCTTGGCTTTCGCGGGGGAAGTGTAGGGAAAGACGCTGTGGGTGTCAAGCAAAACCCGGTGGGCGGGGAACAAAAAGGGAAAGCGTTCCCCTTTAGCGGGGCTGTACCAGGGAACCCAGCTTTAGAATAAGGGAAGGGAGGGTGGCAGGCTCCAGCGCCGAGACGGCGATCGCGTCGAAACGCCGGCAGAGATCGGCCTGCAGCGATTTATCCGCCAGGCGATCCGCCTTGTTAAAGACGAGCAGGGTAGGCTTGCCGGCAATTTCCAAGTCCTGCAGAATCTTTATTACGGCACTGATCTGATCTTCAAAACAGGGATTGCTGATGTCCACAACATGGAGCAAAAAATCAGCTTCCTGTAGTTCGTCCATGGTAGCGCGAAAGGCCGCGAAGAGATCGGGAGGCAGATCTCTAATAAAACCGACAGTATCTGTAATGATGGCCTCGGTATCCCGGGGAAAGCGCAGTCGCGAACTCTTGGGATCCAAGGTGGCAAAAAGGCGATCTTCCGTAAAAACGGTGCTTGCCGTCAGGGCATTCAAAAGGGTGGATTTTCCGGCATTAGTGTAGCCGACAATGGAAATAATCGGAATACCCGCCTTTTCCCGACGCATTCGCCGCTGGCCGCGCGACTTTTCCACGCCTTTAATGTCTTTCTCCAGAAGAGCAATACGCTCCCGGACCCTGCGCCGGTTTATCTCCAGTTTGGTTTCCCCTGGCCCCCGCGCGCCGATGCCGCCGGTCAGCCTGGACAAAGCTTTATCCATCATCGTCAGACGCGGCAAGAGATATTTTAACTGGGCCAGTTCCACTTGGATCTTGCCTTCCCGGCTGTGCGCCCGCTGTGCAAATATATCCAGGATCAACTGCGTGCGATCGATAACCTTAAGTTCCGTAAAGTCGGTGATGGAACGCACCTGGGCAGGGGTTAGCTCATGGTCGAAGATGAGCAGGTTGGCGCCGATCTGCATGGCCCGTATAACCAGCGAAGAGAGACGTCCTTTTCCCAGTAGAAATTTCGGGTCACGTTCGGGACGGTGCTGGATGACCGTATCGAAAATTTCCACCCCGGCGGACCGGGCCAACTCTTTGAGTTCGTCGAGAGAAATCTCGGCAGAAAAGGTCTTGTCCCCCGCCTGCCCCTTCCCCGTATCCACCCGCACCAGGATGGCCCGATCGGTAGTCTCGATCTTTCTGGTCTTTTGTCTTCGGGCAAATTCCCCCTCCAGCGCCAGAATGAAGGAGATGAAGTCGCCGCGTAACTCTGCGGGAGATACTGACGGCATGATTTGCCAATACCGGCCTTCGGGATTCTCCGGGATCAGGTGGGCAGCATGGGCCAGACCGGGCAAACCGTCTTCTCCCGTCTCGATGGCACAAACAAGATCGAGACGGAGGAGCGCCAGGTCTGTTAAGTCCTCATCGTTTAGTTCTTCCCGTTTTAAATGGTTGTGGACGAGACGTAAACCTTTGAAGCGTGCGGGGGAAGAACTGTAGCTCGAAAGATCGGGAATCATAATACCCCGATGATCACCGACGGTAACATAGGCAACTTCACCCTTACGGTTGATCAGAAGCCCGATCTGCCTACGTATTTCCTGTCCCAGGGACGTCAGTTGCCGGGCAAGTTCCTGGGTGACAATGGTATCCGGGGGGATGCGACGCCGATATAACTGCCTGATTTTTTTCTGCTGCTCAGGCCCCAGGCCGGTTAAATCGCCAAATATCCTGTCGATGGCTTTTTCCCTCTTTTGTTCCTTGCCTAAGCCGCCAACAATAAGCTTAGAAATCCAAATTCAACCAGTGCAGCAGGTGATATGCGTTTGATGTTTCCGCCGAAGTGTTATCCTTGAAGGAGCTTCCCGACAGGATATAGGCCGCACCGATGTTATAGGTCAGATTATCGGAAATCCTGTAAGATCCAAGGAGATCAAGCTCGGCACCGTAGGACTTGCTGTCTCCAGCGCGCGCTTTACCCATTTCCGCATAATTCAAACGGGCCATCATGCCAATTTTATTGCTGGGCGAGTATCCGCCATAAACCTGATAAAGCCGGATACTGTCGGGATTATTTTTCACGCCTGGGGCGTTGCCCAGCGTTTTTAAGGAGTCGCTATCGCCACCGTTTAGAAGAATGGTGCTGAAAGCGCCAAGGCTTTCCATGCCAAAGGCCATCGCCTGTCCAGAGCTCGACATCCCTTCTTTCTTCCCGATAGCATCGTTACCACCGATCGCGTAAAGGATCCGGCTGCCCACATAGGCTGTACCCCTGTCCATTCTGGCATCGAGGTGCAGCGCCATGGCTTGGCCATCCTGGTTCTGCCCGTAAAACCTGGTTGTCACCGCATCGTAGAGTCCACTTTTTTCTGAGGAAACAAGGGCTTCCCCCTGGATAGCGAGAGGTCCAAGCGTCTTACGGATATAGCCCGTCATGCAAATATCCCGGAATTCTCCGGCAGCAAGAGACAGTTTCTGACCGGGGCCGGTGTTCTCTCTGCGATTGCCCAACCGGATACCGGCGTCTCCTCCGGCGAAGCTGTAATGGTAATTGGTGAAACCGCGCTTAGATGTCCTGTCAAAACCAAGTAGCGAGAGATTACTAAAATAGGACGGTTGGGAGGAGGATTGCCCCGCTGCATAGCAGCTCAGAGACAAAACGGACATGCTTAAGATCGCCAGAAACCCCGGCAATAACAATATTGCCAAAATTTTCTTCATGCTCCTTCTCCTGTCGTTTTGCAGCCACACTCCCTGTCATGCGAATATTTTTGCTTGAACGTCGCTGACGTTCTGCTAACATTACGACTATAAATTAGCACTCCCTTCCTCCCCTGTCAATAACTAACAATATTTATCTTTGGCTATTTAGCCGAAAAATATTTGCTTGACAGAAACTTGCCTGTTGACTTAAGGGGGCAAAAGAAGGTAGAGATAAAAGTCACATGATAGCTATGTAATATCACCAAAATTAACATTGATGGGGCGGCAGGATATAATAACTGTTGCTGACATCCCAGGAAGGAGAAAAACATGAACATTATTGCGTGCATTAAACAGGTGCCTGATACGGAGGCACAGATACGGGTAAAAGCGGACGGATCGGGCATCGAAGAAACCGGTATCAAGTGGATCATGAACGCCTATGACGAATATGGCGTGGAGGAGGCTCTGCGGCTGAAAGAAAAAAATGGTGGCGAGGTGACGGTTGTTTCCCTGGGACCGGCGCGGGTAATGGAGACGCTCCGCACCGCCCTGGCGATGGGAGCCGATAAGGGTATCCACATTTCCGACCCCGCGCTTGAAGGCGCCGATGCCTATGTGATTGCCTCGGCCCTGGCGGCGGCCATCAAGCAGACTCCCTATGATATTATTTTTTGCGGGCAGCGGGCGATCGATGACGACGCCGGCCAGGTTGGCTCCATTTTAGCTGAATTGCTGGGCATTCCCCAGATCACCGTTGTTACCAAGCTGGACGTGGATGGCACGATAGCCAAGGCCATTCGCCCGATTGAGGGCGCTCAACTGCTGATTCAGGCTTCGTTGCCTTGCTTAATCACGACCCAGAAGGGTTTAAACGAGCCGCGCTATGCTTCGCTGCCGGGCATCATGAAAGCCAAGAAAAAGCCTGTGGATGTCAAGGACGCGGCCTCTCTGGGAGTTGCTTTGGATAAGAAGCTGCATGTCCTGCGCTTTGTGCCGCCCCCGGCGCGCGCGGCCGGGAAGATCATCAGCGGTGATGATCCTGCCGCCAAAGCGGCCTCCCTGGCCAAACTGCTGAGGGAAGAGGCAAAGGTTATCTAAGATCACCGTGCCGGTTTTAAGGTAAGCGCGGTATTTTGGTGTCAACAAATTCCCGCCTGAGCGGGCAAGACAGTAACAGGAGGTTAGATACTATTATGGCTAAAGATGTGTGGATAATCGCCGAACAAAGAGACGGCGTTTTGCGGAAGATAAGTTTTGAGCTGGCAAGCACGGCCAGAAAATTGGCGGACGAGCTCGGTGAGGAAGTTTGTGCCGTGCTCTTGGGCAAAGGCGTAACCGCTGGCGCCAAAGATTTAGCCAAATACGGCGTGGATAAAATTTTTGTGGCCGACGATGCCGTTTTTGACCCCTATACCACGGATGCGCACAGCGAAGCCGTAGCCAAACTGGTGAAGGAGAAGGAACCTGCAATTATCCTGCTGGGCGCCTCTTCCCAGGGAAAGGACCTTTCCTCGCGACTGGCAGGCAAACTTGCCACAGGGCTCGCGACCGATTGCACGGATGTCAAAATTGCCGCTGGTAAAATGGTTGCCGTGAGGCCTATCTATGCCGGGAAGTGCTTTGTGGAAGTCCAGTCTGCAACTAATCCTCAGCTGGCGTCGTTAAGGCCGAACGTTTTTCCCATCGTCGAAAAAGCCGGTGCGGGTGAGGTAATTGCCACCGAGATTGCCATTGATCTGGCGCAACTCAAGACAAAGGTTTTGGAAGTGCAGAAAGACGCAAGTGGCCGGGTCGATCTTACGGAAGCATTGATCATCGTTTCCGGCGGCCGGGGCATGGGCGGACCGGATGGCTACGCTGCCCTGGAGGAACTGGCCGGTATCCTGAACGCCACCGTGGGCGCTTCGCGTGCAGCCGTCGATTCTGGCTGGCGCCCGCAGACAGACCAGGTGGGACAGACTGGAAAAGTTGTTTCTCCCAATCTCTACATTGCCTGCGGCATTTCCGGCGCCATTCAGCATCTGGCCGGCATGAGCTCTTCCAAATATATTGTGGCCATCAACAAGGACAGCGAGGCGCCGATTTTCAGCAAAGCTGATTACGGTATCGTGGAAGACCTTTTCAAGGTAATACCGGAGCTGACCAAAGAATGCAAAATTCTCATGGGTTAAAACCATAACTAATTCCTATTGTTACCGGAGGATCAGACAGGAGCGGCAGATATGGAGCAGGCAAAATTTTATGTCGGGCACGAGGGCAGGCAAATATTCTGGAACGTGGAGAGTTTCGAAGCGTTATTGTTTATTTTTGCGGCAGTAGCCATCTTGATTTTCGGCTATGGCATCTACCAACGCTGGCAATTATGGAAGGCCATCGGCAAACCGGAAGTGAGAAACGATAACATTCTCCAGCGCCTCAACCTGTTGCTCAAGTACGGCCTCTTCCAGATCAAGACCTGGCGCCAGGCCTACCCCGGCATCATGCACGGTCTGATCTTTTTTGGTTTTTTCATCTTAATCTTTGGCACCTTCTTCGATTCTCTGGAATTCCATGTTACCGAACCTTTGGGCTTTACTTTCCTGATCGGGAAGGTTTATCTCTACTTCTCCCTGACGATGGAAATCTTCGGGTTGGCCATTATGGCCGGAATAATCATGGCCCTTTACCGGCGCTATATCACCAAGCCCGATTTTCTGGGATATAAAGGCAAGAGCGATAATCAGGCCGAAGACGCCATCGTGCTGCTTATCATCGGCGGCATCATCATCACCGGTTTTATTTTGGAAGCCCTCAGAATCAATGCCACCATGCCATCCTGGGAGGTCTGGTCCTTCGGCGGCTGGTGGCTGGCCAAGGCCTTCACCGGCATGGATGCCGCAAGCGTAAAGATGCTGCACAAATTTACCTGGTGGACACATAGCCTGCTTACCTTTGGCTTTATTGGCTACATACCATATTCTCGCCTGCTGCATATCATCACTTCTCCAGCCAATATTTTCCTCGCCTCTTTGCAACCGAAGGGCTATTTGGAACCGATCCGTGATTTTGAAACGGCAGAATCCTTC